>Ga0325403_1005694_pt1 | contig 11790 bp, 4 predicted proteins | sample PopdelMetagenome_19_FD_205665 | JGI IMG/M metagenome (GOLD analysis project Ga0325403, IMG submission 205665) | Populus deltoides microbial communities from Bellville, Georgia, United States - Xylem-PdKOR-R4 | ecosystem: Host-associated > Plants > Phyllosphere > Stem > Wood/Secondary xylem...
TGAAAAGAAAACTCTCGTCCACAACTCACACCAAGTCTAATTTGCGCATGTTAATTGTATAAGTGCTTCCTATAAAGTTATAGCTGTCTAACACCATACCAAACCATGAACACAGTATATCTCAAACTTTATATAGGAAGGCCGGAGCTAGAATTATTTATTAAGAAAGGTTAAAATTAATATAATAAAATATAATATTTATTTTAATATATTGTATATAAATTGTAAAACAAAACATGTATAATTTAGTTTTATTTAAATAACTTACTACAAATATATAATGACCTTATGATAATGTAAAAGGTTTGGAGTAATATCAAATTAAATCAAAGCAATGAAATTAATTTCATCTTCATAATATATCAATCACTTTAATATTGTTAGTCTTTATATCTATCAAATATAAACTTATTATAATGTAAAAGGTTTGGAGCAATATCAAATTAAGTCAAAGCAATGAAGTTAATTTCATTTTCATAATGTATCCATCACTTTAATATTGTTGGTCTTTATATCTATCAAATATAAACATACAAAGTATATAAGAAACATTAGCTAAAGCGAAGCATTATTTACGTTAAATAAACTTTGAAATAAAGCAAAAAATAATAAAGAATGATTCTTATATATTTATTTTAACTGTGCTCGTTGTTCTTTCATAAAATAGAAATCATCGATTATCATATCAATTATGAATCTTTCAACAATTTCTTTTTCTATATAGACAATCAAATAATTTACAATAAAATCATTCTCCATTCGATTGCGAAATCTTATTTTAACAATCTTTATCGCTGAAAAAGCTCGTTCAATAGTTGTTGTCGAAACATGAAGAGTCAAAATAAGTTGAATCAAGCTGTCAACTAGCGAATAAATTGTTGATTTTTCTGTTTCAACCAATCCTTGACATAAATCAGCAATCGATGACATATTCTTTAACTTTGGATGATTGGGTACATGATTGAATGACATGTTCTAAAATCAAAACATATATCTTGAGAAAAAATTGATAATTTTGGTGGCTCTGCTTAAAACAAAACATAAAAAAATCTAAGTATAATCAAAACAAACCAATAAAATATATCTAATTAATTGGAAAAAAATCACCATAACAAGAATTCAAAAAACAACTGGTAGAGCTAGCAGATTTGAGAAAAAAATGAGCAAAACTGATAGAATTATAAAAAAACCTCATCAAATTATTAATAAATATCTCAAAATAAAACAAAAATAGATTTAAATTTAATTTACCTTGTTTTATTTGATGAAAGATAAATTAATTGGTGGCTTTGCTTCAATCTTTTTGTAGAAAAATTTTACTCATGATTTATGTGTTTATCGGCTGCAAGATTTATATTAGGGTTACATAAGATAATGACTTTATATTTTTTTTCTTTTCACGTCGGTCAAGAGTAAATAAAAAATAAAAAGTAAAGTTATATTTAATTACTGTTAATAAGGCCACCTTTTTAAAATAAAAACAATTCTATGAGTCAAATTTTGCCATGTTATTTTTATTTTATTTTTACATCAAAATAAAGTAAAATTATTATAAATGACTTGTAAAATAATTTGTGTGTGCGTGTCATGGTCAATGAAAGGAACCATACATGGAATGCAACCACCTAGAACACAGAACAAACACAAAAAAAAAAAACTAAAAGACAAACCTGTTTGGCAAGATTGCAAGTACGAGAGTTAGCATCTCCAGCTCCCACTTATTACCTAATAAAAAAATTTAAAATATTTAGGGGGGGCCCGGGCCCCTACTTGCCCCCCCTAGAACACAGAACAAATACAAAAACAAAAACTAAAAGACAAACCTGTTTGGCAAGATTGCAAGCACGAGAGTTAACATCTCCAGCTCACACAACCTAATAAAAAAATTTAAAATGTTTAGGGGGGCCCGGGCCCCTACTCCCCCCCCCCCCTGTTTATACCTTTAATCATTTTTCAATTCCCAGAATAGTTTTTGATCGATTCATAATATCTAGCTCCAGATAAATCATCGCCATGGATCCATCAAAGCCAGGTGCATCAGCCCTTGAAATGGACACAAAGCCACAGCCTGCATACCCACCCTCCGAGACCGGCATTCCAGTGGGACATGCAAGCCAGTATATCAACATTCCAGTGGGACATGCAAGCCAGTATATCAACACTCCAGTGGGAAATGCAATCCTGTATATCAATGAGAATCCGCAGCATCCCCATCATCATCAACAGCGGCAGCATGGACAGCAGGCTCGTTGGTCCTCTGGCCTCTGTGATTGTTGTTCCGATGTCCCTGGTTGTAAGTACAAGTTCTCATGAAGAAGCAAGATAGCTTTTTAGTTTCGTTTTGGCCACGTGTAAAAATAGAACATGGGCTATAAATCTTTAGCTATATTATTACATTTAACCTGTTCCTATTAATTGCAGGTTGCCTCACGTCTTGGTGTCCATGTATCACTTTTGGACGGATTGCTGAGATTACAGATAAAGGAACAACACGTAAGTAAATAATATAGTGGTTCGTAGGCTTTATTGTTATTTGCTGATAATTTGCTAGCAATCAATTGTCGCGTGTCTAGTTGATTTTGGATGTTACTTCTTCTTTTTCTATATAATTATTTGTGATTTTTATGAAAGAATTCTTTGGTTTTTTGCAGCTTGTGCTGTGAGTGGAGCAATTTATGGATTGCTTTTGTGGTTCACTTGTTGCAGCTGCCTGTACTCGTGCCTCTACCGGTCCAAATTAAGGAGGCAATACATGTTAGAGGAGAGTCGTTGCAATGACTGTTTGGTTCACTGCTGCTGTGAGTCTTGCGCCCTGTGCCAAGAGTACCGCGAGCTCGAGCACCGTGGATTCGATATGGCTAGTGGTATATATTTCACCCTTATATTCCTTGGTCCGTTGCACATCTGGGATAGCAAAATTATAAGTTAACTTTTCTATTTTTTTATTTGGAAATTATCAGGTTGGCAAGAGAGTTTGCAGGGACCAAGTGGCATCGTGGCTCCATCGGCTCCGGTAGTTGGACAAGGCATGACCCGATAGAGTGGGTGATCTACTGTGCTACAATTAGTAAAAATGATGTCAGTTTGTGGAGAGCGTGGCATCTTCTTATTGGATTACATCCATACTCTTCCTTGTTTCTTTATTATGTTGTACCCTCAAAACATATACAGATTTTAATATGGTTTATCCACGTGTACGACATAAACTACAGCGGTAATAAATGAAGCTCTGCGCTTGCTTTTGTTTTTGTGTTTTCAATTCGACTGGTGGTATCTTATTTATTTGGGAATTGAGATTGTGAGATGTTTATTACTATTCGCATTTATGCACTTTGTAGTTTGTACATGGTTTAAATGGTCAAGGGATAAACTCATGCATGAAAAAAGTGTTTTCTTCTTCTTGTTGTTTTTGTTTAATCATCTTCGATATTATTATTATTACTGATATTATAAATCTAAAAAAATGGGGTCATTTCACTGTTCACACACCACGATACTCACTCTTTCATATTTTACAATACATATTTTGTTTAAAATTTTGCATTTTATTAATTTGACTCTCAATTTATTTTGAGCGATTCCATTATATTTGAACCAAACTCAAGGATGGTTGAATCAGATTTATTTACTAAAAACAAAATTCAAAGACATGGGACCAAAAGTAGAATAACCACCACAAGGTGATGGCTTCAAAGTTCCCACAAAACATTTATTTTAGTCCTCAAACTTTATATTTTATATAAATTCAATCCCTTAATATGTTTTCAGTTCAATTTTGGTATAAAAGTTTATTTTTGTTATTCATTGGCTCATGGTTTGAGAGATAAGAGAAAAAAGTCATCGAAATCCGACCATAGAGAGATAAAATCGATGTTTCCACTAACTTCTGCCACCAAAATAGTTGATCTTTGATTTAAAGGGTTCCATTTAGCGAGGAGATTTTCATTCAAGTGTTTTTTAACCTTGAAATGACCTAAAAAACAAAATCTAAGCCTGGGAGGATTTTTTATTTTAGGTTTTTTTAGAGGTTTTTTAATACCATTTATGAGTTTGTAAATGTGTTTAGGCTTTTTTTTAGGTGTTTTGAGTCGAAACGAAGTTGAAAATAAGTAAAAAAAGACATATACCCTATTTTTCTAGCCACCATATTGGCTGAAATCTAGGAAATTCCAAGCAACAAGTTGTCTGTTGAGATAAATAAAACATATTTTTTTCAAAAAATATTGGTTGCGGGCGACATATTGTCCACCCCATTTACATTTTAAAATCTTTTATAGAGAGGATGAACTTGAGTTGAATCTTGCCCTGAGAGTATCAATAACAAATAAATATCACTTGCAAAATCATTCATGAGAGATAAAAATCCCCCACACAAATATTAATGCAGTGAAAATATAATATGTCATTGGAAGGTTTTTTATACACTCAAAGAAATAGAGAGGATAAGGTTCAAAATGTAATTGATCCCATGAGATTTCAACTCTTCTTCTAGGTTGAGCCAATGATGATAGGCTCTTCTTCAAGTTTGATCCCATGGCAATGGGCTTTTTATCATGACAAAACCTATAGCCCTCGTTACCTTAGTCTAGGGGAAGAGCCTAACATAATGGGCTCTGCCTATTGGGAATAGTCCATGGCCCGGGGGGGCTCTTTCCTTAGGCAGAGCTTATAAGGAATCGTTTCTTCTCATAGGCTGGGCCTATAAAAGATGGGCTCATATACTGGGTTAAGCTCGTAAGGGTTGGGTTTTTTCTTTATGTTGAGCCCATAACATCGAGTTTTTTTTCAAGGTTGAACTCGTGGACAGTTGGACCTAAACATATTATCTAAGACTGTGAGTTTTTAAACCTTTAAAGAGTTTTTAGGCCTATTAAATTTGAATTTATCAATTTTATTCAATAATTTAATGTTCATAAGTATCTACGATGTGGTTATCATGGTAGCTTTTGTAAAGTGTTTGAGAAAGATTTATACTTCTGGAATGTAATGTTTTCTGCGCATGATAAATTAGACATGATAAAGCTGAAGAATTTCAAAACTTATTCATTTCTAGCTCCGATTAAGATTTAAAAGGGAGCAAACTTACAATCGAGCTACCTGGTTTGTTGTGGCATGACACGATGCTGATAGGAATGGTGAAGAGAAAGGCCATGACACTTGCATAGATTAGTCCCTGTTAGCAGTTGTGATGCTAAGTCGAAAGACATAAATGTCTCCTTTTAGCATCTTTGGTACGAAACAAAGAGAATGAGTCGCAGATTCTTATTCGTCCTTCGCTTTAGAACGGAGAGGGAACTGTCTCTAGCTACACTTGGGTTCAAGCAACGCTGTTAATATTGTGGCATGGACCAGAGAGTTTTAGCATGGGCTTGTGTATTAAATTGGACGGTGCACTCTCCAATTACAGTAGAATTAGGGTGTCTTTAATAACAAGAATTTTCAACAACCTATAGGTGTGGCCTCCTCAAAAGCTGTTATTAGAATGCTCAGGATCTGGGCTTCTTCAAGAAGCTCGTAAGGAGTTCGATAAGAAACATGTATTCCTGGAGCATTACTAGATGCTATTTGTGTCTTTGGTAGGTTTTCAAAAATGAGTTTTCTACAGTATCATTGTAATTGGCCTCCAATGTTGAAGGACTTTTTTCTGGGAATCTAGTATAGTATAAAAATATATATGATAAAATAACATAATATAAAAAATATTTTAAAAATAATATATTTTAAACAGTCATATATGATATTTATGACTCGCAAATCATAAATGTAATTAAAAAATCTTTCAAATTTTAAAATTATTGGATATAATATTCAATAAAAAAAGAGAAAAAATATAAAAAAAATCATATGGATATATTAAATTCTGATGACGACATTACCGATACCGTTAAAAAAATCTAGATGAAATGAATCCAACCATACTAAGAAAGTTCACCAACAATTATCAGAATTTTAATGTATTTTCAAGGGGTTTTTTTTTTTATCTTCTCTCTTCATTGAATTTTATATTTAATAATTTTATAATTTAAAAAAAGTGGCAAATAACACGTGCCACTGGTAAATCATAGATGTTATTTGCAACTTAACATTTTGATTTATTTGCAATACAGTATATTTTAGATAGAATTATATCTGATGATTATTATCTTTTATTTTGTATATTCAACTTCTTACCCTTCATCTCTAAAAAGAGACTAGTAATGATAAATAACTGACTTCTTTCTTTCTTTTTCCCTCAGAGCTCCACCACATCCATGTCCCTTCATGACACACGCAAGTAAGCCACGTGTCTACGTTCTATAATTCCCAACAACCACGCGGTTTCTAAGTGGCCACTTGAACTTTGCACTCTGCTTCGAGGAAATGAATTGATTGTTGTTGAGAAATGATAAACAAGGCCTGCATTGACACGTTAAAGTAAACTTGACCTGCTCTCCATTCTTATCTTTTTATTATAATTATTAAATATCAAAAACATTTATAAGCAGTAGAGATTTGTTTGTTTTTAAAGAAAAATTATAAAGATTTATCCTATATCTGAGCAGTTTTTTTTTAAAAAATATATATATATATATATATTCTAATAAATATAAATTATTGTTTTGTAACAATAAACCATGCAATTCATTCATGAAGCTCAAGGCCTGCCTTTTTTCTTTTTTTTTTCCAATCTGTCACTTTCTCGTCCCTCTCTCATGAAAGATTGATCATTACATTGGAGGTTTCCGCACCCTTTCGGATATGGCCTAAAATGAAAATCATTAGTTCTTAAAATCTTGAGAGCCAGGAAAAAACATAAGAAAAGGAAGGCCCCGGCTTAACGTGCAAAAGAACGCGGTTGAAAAGCCTTTGGCAAACACGAAGGAAAGATTGCTTGCAAGATATTGTTTTATTTATAAATATATTGAAATAATTTTTTTATTTTTTAAAATTTATTTTTAATTTCAAACAATGTAAAATTATTTTAAAAAAATTAATTTTTTAAAATACTTTTAAAACACCAAAATAAAAAAAGTTGCCATCCGCCCGTTCTCGTCAAAGAAAGAAGTGTCCACAATCTTGCACCAATGCATACGCTCCGTGTAAAGTTAGAGAGGGCTGCTTGTAAATTAGCGACGCGTGTCATTATTCTGATATCGAAACTTGCACCTTGCAATAAATGACGAGGGATAATTTTTTAATATAAGATATGTTTGTGTTTGTAAACTGATTTAAAAAAAAAACACTTTTCAAACTTTTATTATTTTATTTATCATTATAAAAGCTTGTCAACACAAAATACTTTTTTATTAACAAAAAATATTTTCTAATTAAAAAAAATTTTAACTTGGTTTTTAAGAAAATATTTTTCTTTTATTTTGAACAGAAAACACTTTTTGAAAGTTGTGAAAAATTTAGAACTATCATATTATTTGCTGATTATATTAAATTTGATTCTCAAACTTTTAATTGCTATATATATATATATTTTGTTTTGAATATTTTTTTTCAATTTCATCCCTTAAAATTTAATTTTTATATTAATTTTGGTCCTTATTTTTATAATTGTTTTTTGTTTTTCCCTTATCATTTTTTAATTGAAATTTTTTATCTATCAAATTTAGTCCTCATTCTTTTGATTGTTACTTCTTTTATTTGAAATAATTTATGAAATGTTAATTATTATTATTTTAATTTCTTTATCTTTTAATTTTTTAGATTTGGTCTCTATTATTTTGATTATTATTTATTTTATTTGATATAATTTATAAAATTATATTTTTTTTTCAATTTTATTCTCATTTAACCTTTTAATTTGTAAGATTTATTCCTCATTATTTTAATAAACTTGAAAAAAAATAAAACTTTAATAAGTTTTTTTCCAGCTCATTTTACATGACATAACAAAAAACTAAAAAATATTTTTTAATTTATTTTTCATTACACTACTAAATATCAAAAAATAATTTATCTTTTTAAAAAATCAATTTTCCAACAAAAAAAAAAAAAAAACAAGGCTTAGACAAGAGAAGAGGATACTTTAACTACCTTCTTCTTCATCCACCCCGTTTTCTCCTCTCTCAAATTCTCAAATCTCATGGTATCCCAGCACCAAGATCTTCTCGCCCGTTCTTTAATCCCTTTTGCCCAGTCCCAAATTCCATTTTCTTGTTTAAAGGGGACTCAAGAGAGGTGTATTGATCAATTACTTAGTTAATATATTTCTTAGTATCCCAAATTATTGGAGTCTGCGGACGAGAAATCCAATTCAATGTTGATCGAACTAGATGACAAGGAAATTATTACATAACAGATAGATATGTGTTAGAAAATTATCACTGACAACATTGATCGTACATGCATGCCTTGCAAGCATAGTTGTAAGATTTTGTCTACTATCTATTATTTTTATTTTAAATATCATGTTTTCTTTAAAAAAATATTTGATTTTAATTTAACTAGATTTAACGAGGTTAGCAGAATTATAAATTAATTCATCATGTCGAAAATTATTCAAAATAAAACTTAATCTATATCAAAATTTGAGCCCCGGATTGTCCTCCCTTACTAAGTTGTGTTTAATAATTATTAATGTAAATACGAGTTCAAGTGACAAAATCTTTTGGAGAATTTGTTGGTCTGGTCTGAGTCGTCTGACATATTATTGATGGAAGCCGGAGCCAGGGAAGAAGATCTTAGAGAGGAGAGAGGACGGGCACGTAGAGGGAAGAGAATGATCAAAGAGCCTTGATTTGGGAGGAGGAGAGGGCAGTTAAAATGTCCTTATATGTTAACTATATTACAGAAATTGTCACTGACCTGGTATTTAGCGGTTAGATGATTCTACCATAGTTTTTTTTGTCTGGTTTAAGGTTGGAGTTTTGAATTTTAATCGAGTCTATCAAGTCAATTTTTATTTTAAAAAAATTCAAAGTAATGTTGTTTTAGTAAAAAAACACAAAAATCAACGGGTTGTAATTGGATTTTGCCGAGTCAACCCACCGGGTCGGCTGAGTCATGGCTTATCCTATTTTTTTATCAACCCGATCCAGTTCCAGACCCGAGTCAGCCGGGTCGCAGGTCGACCCACTAAGCCGAGCCGGACTGGCTTTCAAAACTATTGATTCAACCATGAAAATGATGACACGTGTCACTAATCCATAGCGAGGACGAAGACGAAGGCCCCTATCAATTCATAAAGTTACCTATAGCCAACAGGTCCCACACCAAACCGTAACCACAGTTTAACAAACTCAAACCGCCTAATCATTTTTCGCGTTCCCAGATTGTTTTTGATCAATTCATTATACTGTAATAGTGAAAAGATTATAATTATAATTTTTTTTTGTGATTTTTTTTTTTTAATACTTAACATATTTATCACTTTATATTTAATATATTTGTGATTATTTTTTTATTTACATTTTCTTGTATTTTTTTCTGTAAATTTATACTTTTTTATAGAAATATTATTATTTTTTATTCTTGAAAATATTTATGGCTCCGCACTTTCAAACACACATAAGCTCTTATTTTCTTCTCTATGACTGCAGGGGACAACAATCTAGACCCTAAGCCTACTCGTAGGACCCTTTATTTTTTTTCTTTATTAATGGGGCATATGACTTTATTTAAAAATGAGCTAGGCATGTGCGCCTAACTTGCCAGTTCTAAATTGAGCATGAACTTTTTTATATATAATTTTAATTTTTAATTGATAATTGATAATTTTTTTATATGTATCTTTTAAAATAATGTTTTAATTTATATTAAAATTAAAATTTCTTGTCTATGATTAATTTATGATTGCAAGCGGAACAGAAAAACAGATATGCCCAATGAATAATTGCCATGTAGACAATTAATGTCTTTTTTTACCACGAAAAACAATAATTACTAATCAGAACAATAATTTAACTGAACTACAAACACTAAGATCCTGTTTTTTAAAGTAGCACAGTATTTAAAAAAAAACAATAACACGGTTAAAAATTTATTTAAAATAATAATATAGTTTGAAAATTTAGGTACCACTTTTAAAAAAATACAATAGAGGGAATTTTATTGATTTTTTAACAAATTATTTTAAATTCTAAATTTTAAAATAAATAAATATTATTTTTTCCATGGTTGCGATTAAAATAATGTTTATTTAAGATAGTATTTAAAAAAAATAAATACTAGTTTTAAATTTTAATTTGAAGTTACAAAAAAGATAATATTTATTGAGATATAAAAGGTATTTTGAATTTAAAAAATAAACGAACCCGAGATTCATTATTAATGGACATGGAACTAAGCATGTGAATAAAAAAATCGAATATAACTTATTTTCAATGAAACTGGCTATTTGAAGTTGTGTTAAAAAAAATATATATTATAAAAAATATTGAACAAATATTTTATTTTAATATTAATATATCAAAATAATTTAAAAATATAAAAAAAATACAATCGACCGTAACATACTCTAAAAATAGTCCGCGTTGACTTGTCAAAGTAAACTCTCCCCTATCCCCTTTTATCTTCTTGCTACTATTCTTATTTCTCAAGTGAACCCGCCCGCCATCCATTCAACTGGCATCGATTGGAAAACCACCCGCTACAAAGCATAAACTCTTCTCTTTCCGATCTGGGTGTATTAAACACAGTCCTTAATTTCCTAGCTTGATCATGTACTCATCAAACTCATCTTCTTATGACAAATTCTCCACTTCGCAGCCACCAGTCTTCAGTCAAGATACATCAACAACTGGGATTCCAGTGAGTACAACAAGCCAGTTCTACAGTACTGATGGTTCTAGATCTTCTATTGAACTCCGATCCAAGAGCAAGGGTCCCTGGTCAACTGGGTTATGTGACTGCTTCGATGATTGGCGAAACTGTAAGTTCACGACCTTTTAATTAAAAAATGCCTCTCTTTGGTGGCGCGTTATTCACACGCCCTGCATTTCCAAGCGTGGGCTTGGTAGTTGGTGTCTCATTGCCTGAATTATTTGTTCTCTTTTTTCTCGTTCTCTTTTTGGTGGTTTTACAGGTTGTGTAACTTTTTGGTGCCCCTGCATCACTTTTGGGCAAATTGCTGAAATTGTCGATAAGGGATCTTCATGTGAGTACTTTATAGTATTTCACATCAATTAATTAGTTTTTGTAGTGTTACTATTAGTTTTATGATAGATGGTTTATTTCATTATTAATCAAGAAGTTGAGGTTAAGAAAATTGAACCAGTGAATTACTTAATCGATTTTAGAGAAATATTGCCAGTACTCAATCAATTCCATGTCTGTAGATACTAATTAGCATGTTGATTAAGAGGTAAAATTACTGATTATCTTGATGTATGTGTTGCATGCAGCCTGTGGTGTAAATGGAGCACTTTACGCACTGATTTCATGTGTCACTTGCTGTCCGTGCTGCTACTCGTGCTTCTATCGTGCAAAAATGAGGCAGCAATACTTGTTGAGGGAAACTCCCTGCGGGGACTGTTTGGTTCATTGCTGCTGTGAGTATTGTTCTTTGTGTCAAGAATATCGCGAGCTCAAGAGTCGTGGATATGACTTGGCCATGGGTAAGGATGTAATTTTGCACAAGACTATTACACGCATGTGTTTTTTAGATCTTGTCTGAGTTTCTTATTTAACTATATGGTGTTTCTGCTTGCTTGCTTGAAATTGTTTAGGATGGCATGGCAATGTGGAGAAGAAGAATCGCAGCGTAGAGATGGCTTCAGTGCCACCGACTGTTGAAGAAGGCATGAGCCGATAGGGAGCGTTTGTGTAAAACAGAGTGATGTATTAATTATTATTATTATT
>Ga0325403_1005695_pt1 | contig 11790 bp, 9 predicted proteins | sample PopdelMetagenome_19_FD_205665 | JGI IMG/M metagenome (GOLD analysis project Ga0325403, IMG submission 205665) | Populus deltoides microbial communities from Bellville, Georgia, United States - Xylem-PdKOR-R4 | ecosystem: Host-associated > Plants > Phyllosphere > Stem > Wood/Secondary xylem...
GGGTGGTGTAAACAACGATGCTGGGTGGTGACGACGACGGAGATAATGGTAAAAATTATGGAATAATATTGTGAATTGATTAATATTTATTTAATATTTTATAAATTTTAACGAGTTTAAATTAATTTTTAATAAATAAATTGAATTTAAAAGTTAATTATAAAATATTTTACATTAATTAATTTTGTTTTTGTAAATTATTATACAAGAATCAAAAACATGTAAAAATATATTTTTTATAAAATGTTTTACACATAATCATAAAAGAAGTAGTAATCTTTTCCAATTTTTTTGAACATGAGCACAGCGGTAAGCTTGGTTCAACAAATTTTTTTTTTAAAATTTTTTTTTATTTTAAATTATTTTTAATGTTTTTTTCGTTTTGATATGCTGATATTAAAAATAAAATTTTAAAAATAAAAATATTATTTTAATATATTAAAAAAAACATTTTAAAAGTTATCTTATCCCAAACCCAATTCAACATGCTCAGGATGAAATTGAGAGAGATTTAATTTTTCTATGTAAAAGTAGTCTTAGAATAATGTCAGCCACGCATGTAAATGCATAGAATGAACACAAGCCCTCTCTATGGCCACAGAATGCAAACAGTACATAAAGGTTCGGTGCACTATCAATGGTGTTGAGAAAAAAAGAATAAGAAGCTCACAAATAATTATAGCACTGAGAACAGAACGCCACAACCAAAATCAGATGACCAGATTCCATGCTTCATGCCCCCATTAAATCATTAATTATACCAAAATATAAATAAAAAATAAAAAAATATGATTGAATGAGATATCAGACACCGAAAGGCCATTGAACCTTGAGCTCTTATAAAACTACAAGATCCATGCGTCGTGATCAGTATGGCATAGAACCTTTCAGTATTATTTAAAACGGAAACAGCTTGCTCCATGAAAGCCGTTCTGAGCTAAATGCTGATCAGGGAATTCTTTACCTGTTGACAAGAACTGTGTCGCCAAGACTTTCCATCACGCTACTAAAGGCTGACTGGAGGTCTTCGAGAGCTTCTTCTTCATTCTCCAAGTTTGATACCTCCTAATTTTACAAGTAAATTTAAAAAAATCGAAGAAACAGATATCAAAGTCAAGCAGAGTTAAAGGCAAATATATCCAAAGTCGAGCCAATTTAGGAAACACGCACAAACCAACATATAAAACATGAACTGCACATAAATAAAATTACAATGGTCTTGTTGTGTGAGGCAGGATTACAAGCTCTAAGTAGATGATCTGAAGATGTGGGTGTTATCTGCAAAATAACACCAGATAGCTAAGTTAGTGTTGTGTTTGAAGGGTGTATTTTGTATTTTTAAGAAAAATGTAAAAAGAGTAATTGCAGATATATAGTAGTGAATAAGAATATTAATGTCTTTCTTCTTCATTTTACCATAAGAAAAAAATATCAGGACTATCTCATTATGAATTATTGATAACTGAGACAAGCGTAGCTCTTCACATGTACGCTTTACGATGTAATAGCTGAATGACACTGATAAAGCGTAGATAAAGGTATAGTTTACACAACATGATATCATCCTGGAGATATGATGAGTAGTCTGACATGAATAATAATAAATTAGAGAGAAATAGGAAAGAGAGAGGGACGAAAGAGAAGAAGAAGATTGAGTTGTTCGATTGAACCAAGTCTAAAAAGAGTTAAACCCAGCCCAATATAGGCTCAGTCGAGTTTAATTTGACCAAGGTCAAACCAAACCCCATGTTGGACTAGATTTGACCATGGTCAAACCGAGCTCAATATGGGCCTGATTTGGCTCAGTTTGACTAGGATAAAATCGAGTCCAAAAGAAGTCAAACCGAGCCCAATATGGGTTTATGGACAGTCAAACCAAACTTAAAAGGAGTCAAACCAAGCCCAATGTGGGCTTGGTTAAGTTTGGGTTGACCAGGGTCAAACCAACCCTAAAAAGAGTCAAACCAGGTCCAAATATGGGCTTGATTGGGTTCGGTTTAACCAGGGTCAAAATGAACCCCATATTATGCTCTGTTAGACCGTGGTCAAACCGACCCTAAATGAGTCAAACCAAGCTCATGAGCTTAACTCAAACTTGTGCTAGATCTTTTTTTTTTTCTTGTTTTTTTCCAACTTGTATCATCATATTCCCTTAGATAATTTTTTAACATTTTATTAAAAATTTGAATTGCACATATCGTATTATAATGTGAGTTATGAATTTTCAATACCTAATAACACATGCCAAGTCATGGTCCATTTTGAACAAAATAATGTTTGACACGTGAGTCTGCAAAAGTTGTTGTCGTGTAGTTGTTGATAAGGGTGTTCAAAATAACCGATTAACCGAGAAAACCGAAGAAAAATTAACCGAAAAAACCAAACCGAAATGAAAAACCGATTAAACCGATTATCAAAACCATAAATTTTAACAGGTCCGGTTCGGTTTTGGTTTTGAACCAAAAACCAGCACAAACCGAACCTAACCTATAAAAGCCAAAAGTTATAAAAGTCTTCGAGATATAAATAGTTAAATTGTAACCTAACCCTAACAGTTAACATAACTTTACTGCCTCTCACAAAAAGTCGCCGCCTTGCCCAGAGAAAAAACCAATCTTCCTCTCAAATAATTCTCAATCTTCCTTTTCCAGTTTCCCAATCTTTCTTTCTGGTGGGTTGTTGAATGAGCTTTCAATGAGAAGATCACATTTTTCAATGTCACATACACATCCAAAGCCAAAGAAAATTGATGTACAGTGATCTTTGCCTATCTTTTTCACTTTGCCCATCTTTGTCACCTGTATCTTTTTCTTATTCTTATCTTTCATTCCTTTTCATTCTTAGCTGTACCTCAGACTTCACTACTTTGAGTTCTTAGTCGATACTCTTTCTTTCACTCCTGCAACTGGAGGCTCTCCTTTCTAAAGCTGCGAAAGGCACCCCCCTCAGAACAAAGCCCCACCCTCTTTACCCCCTTTAATGAAAGACCCTCGCCCTGTTTCCTATTCATTTATGGGTCGGGACCTGAGGGCTTTTTTTTTTCAATTTCAAGAATCTCCCAACCGATCTTTCTTGTGGTAAATATTCGTGATAATGGCTGAGATCGATGGGATTAATGGCAATGGAAACCATGAAGGAGTTGTTTTGGCTAAGATTGTGAAAATTTTGAAGCCTGATTTAATGTAAACCAATTTTAAAAAATCCAAAAAATAACCCATACATGATGGGATTAGGTTTCCCGGTTTTTTACCAAAAAAACCGGATGTAACTGAACCGAACCGGTTCAGTTTGAACCGGTTTTCGGTCCGGTTCGGTTAATATTTCACAAAAATCATGTAATTCATTTTGGTTGGTTTTTTGAGTTTAAACCGAACCGAACCATGAACACCCCTAGTTGTTGATGGGTAAACACTTCACTTGTGAGATGGACCTGTATAGTTGAGAGTATCAATGAGCATTTGTTTTGACATGTCAATAATGTACATTACTTGTGTAGGGCTCAACAATGAAAAATGGAGAAAGATGGGACCAAAGACATTGCTATATGATCAATCCTCAAACATTCCTAAATGAACTTTTTGGTTATTGTTTTCGAGTATGAGATTTTTACTTTGGAAAACCAGGTGAGCATCACTTCTTCTCTTGCTTTTTGCTTCTTATTTGCAATATGTCAAAGAAGATGAATTTTTTGCTTAAGGGTAATTTTGGTAAATGAGATTCTTAGGCCAACAAAAATGGCAGATCTAGTCTTTCCCATGCTGCTAATAATGTTAGTGAAGTTGGGTCTTCCCAATATGGTGGGAGGCATCCATCTTTCAGATATCAAATAATTCAAACCATCTAAACTAATAACTCACATGCCAGTACAATTACCCTCACTAATATTGTTAGCATCAATATAAAAATGATAATAGGGTACAATGCTAAAGCACTTTTCTCTCATGAGAGGATAAGTAGAGCACCTGATGTACCTAATAGAAAGTTAGAGATGACTACTCCTTTATGTATATTTAAATTCAGATATTCATTACCTTTGTATGGCTTCGTAAAAAAGGTGTTTAGAGTATCACAACTTATGTGTGAGTCAGTTGCATCTAAATGGGTGAATGTCACCAGCATGTTTTGATAAATATGTAAAACTTATGGGTTAATTTCTTATTATGGAACTATTTATGTATTGTTTTACTTTATCAGGTTTTTCGAAAGGTGGAAAAAAGGTGGCTTGGTTTTACACTTTTACTAAAAAAAGAAACTAAAACCCTTGAATGATATTTTTAAAGGCAAATCCTTATCAGTAAAAAGATGGACGAGAAGGTAGTGGTTAGCCATAGGGGATTGACAACCTCCCTAGATAATGTATAAGGGCATTTCTCAATTTGGAATATGGCTATTAAAGATAACATCGCTCCTTAAACCCATATGAGATATAAGTACTTTTGTTAGCTGAAAGGTTATCTTTGAAGGAAAAAAAAATTATATGGTATGAATACTATCTGTTTCTTATCTCTTTCATGTTTTTTTACTTTCATACTCATATCTTTCATGCAATCTTGTAGATGGCCCATGAAAGTCAAGGAAGAGTATAGCTCAAAATCTCCTTCAAATAGTTCTACATCATCATTAGAGAACGCTTATTTGCTTGATGTAGGACATTGTAATATTGATGCTAGTTCTGGTTTCGTGTCATTTTCTCCTGCCATGGTAGAAAACTAGCTTACTCCATGATAAACTATGATTATTGAGAGAGAGCAATTATGACCTTTATATTCAGTGAAAACCCTCAGCTTTGGATCACCAGGGTAGAGCCATACATGTTTTTACTAGGATGTCCTAGTTTCCTTGGGATTTAGAGAAGTTTGATAGAGGTGATTTGTCTACCTAAATTAGAAACCAAGTGATGAATATCTTTATGGTAAAAACATAATCCTACTTTCCCTGTTATCCTCTATATCTGCTCCAATATTGATATATGATTTTTTTTTCTTTAGAATTTTCAAGTCCAATCAAATATTTTGAGGAGATGGAAGGAATAAATGAATCGAATATATAGTTTGTTGATAAATGCCTAGAGTGAGATTACTGTTTTGAAGGCGAGTCAAAGCAAAGCTCAAGAGAAAATCAAAACCTTGAAGACCTCTTATAACCTCACGTGTTAAAAAAAGATATCAATTTAATGTAGATCTTAATTCCATCCGTGCACTGGAAATTGAGTATAAAAGAGTGATGGATGAATGCAATGGTAAGATTGAAAAATTAGAGAAGACAATTGAAGATAAGTATAATGCACTAATTGATGTTCAACATAAGTTTGATGAGACTTGAGCTGAATGTGAACATTGGATGTTAGAACACGAGTGTTTGTACTCCCTGGGAAAAATACTGATGCATTTACAGCTGCTTATCTTGGTTCCACTGTGTATAATACCTTTTTGGGAGATTAACTAATTGACCAAAAGAAGAATCTTCATTTCTAGAATAAGTTTATGAACCTTAATGTTGATTTCTCTTATACATTTAAGGAGGTTTCTGATTTTAATGCCCAAGATCCTCACAAAGATCAAGCTACCTCCCAAAGCCAATACCTGTCTGAATCTCCTACTGATAAGTAAAAATGACCACTTTGAATTTCTTGCATTTGAATCTTTTGAGAGCATTACTGACTTTTGTTTTCACAGTCGCTTGTAACATGTATTTTCATATAATGATCTTCTTTTCATCAATAAAACAAATTGAACTTCTTCACTTTCATCACTTGTTTATAATCTTAGAAGGCAAATAATGGAGACAAATAACCTAAAGAGAAATGACTTGTTGGGCTCGGTTTGACCACTTGAAGATGTACTTCAATTAAATTCTCCTTTATTGTTTATAAGTCTCCAGAATCTCCAATCAGATGTATCTCTAAAGTTTATGTCTCCTATAAAAAATTTAATGAAGTGTTATTCTTCATTTTTCTCCTAGTTATTTCTCTAAGTTAATCTCCATTATAAAGGTGAAATTATCTCCAATGTGTCTCCAGGTTATTTTTTTACTAAGTTAATCATATGTTTAATTTTTTTTCATGCTTCAGTTTTCTCCGATTAAGATTCAACTAACTCTTTAGAGCCCAATTTTCTCCAGTTTAAGTTTGGTCCAACCGAGCCCAAACTAGGCCCAACAATAGGCTCGGTTGATCGAACCTAGCTTAGGTTCGATCCAACCAAACCTAAGTGAGCCCAGCCTTGGCTCGACTTACCAAACCCATTTTAGGTTCGGTTTGGTCAAGCCTAAGTTTTGGCTTCGGTTTGACCATTGTGTTTGGTCCAACCAAGCCCAGATAGGGCCCCATCTTGGGCTCGATCAAATCAAGCCCAATGAGTCATTTATCTTCGGGTTATTTGTCTTCGACTCTCCATTATTTGCCTCTCAAAATTATAAACAAGAAATAAAAATGAATAAGTCCAACCTATTTTATCAATGAAAAGAAGATCATTACATGAAAATACATATTACAAACCATTGTAAAAAAAGTCAATCATACTCTTAGAGATTTAGAGGCGAGAAATTTAAAGTGGTCATCTTCACTCATTAATGAGATAATTGAATAGGTACTGGCCTTGGGAGCAACTTGAGCTCTATGAGGATGTTGGGCATTAAAATCATAAACCTCTTTAAATGTATGGGAGAAACTTGTTGACCTTTAAAGTCACACATTCATGATTTTATATATATTTTGATGATAACAATAAAATAAAAAATGGATTGATAATATTATTGGTTAACAATAAGCTTTAAACATGTTTTATACAAAAAAAAAATATCAACAAGCATCATAAATCTCATGAAGAAATCAATCAGAAAATCCAAAAAGAAAACAAATTGAAGATTTATATTAAGTATTTATTTTAGTGCTTGTATGTAAATCTTTATATCTTATTTGATAGCACAATTAAATAAATCTTTATATCTTACTTGATCACACAATTAAAATGATCTTACGCACTTCACTCTGCATGCATTAAAAATGAAAAAGAGGACATGCACTTTCTCTAATAAAGAGAAAAGAAGGAAGAAAAAAAAAGTAACCACCGGTGAAAAACTGATAATCATCCGTCGTTACATGCCAAACTAGGAGGAAAAGGACGCAATGACGCTTCCAAAGACACGTCGAAAGGCAAGGTTTAGCCATCGAGTGGTATCACACACGCCGCCCAAATGATGTAGATGCCACCCACGTGTCAGCGTATAATGACCACGCACCAACTGCTTTTCGGAATAAAAAATTAAAAATTCAACATAAAAATACCAAAACACCCCTCATTATTCTGGAAATTACAAATAAACTCATGTGAAATAACAAAAACACCTCTAAATGTTTTTTTTTTGGTCCTTTCTAAGGGCAAAGATGTGTTATAATTGTAGCCTAATAAAGAAAAAACCAAAAAACCCTTGATCAATAACTATAGGTTTTTCTTTTTACCTTAATAGAAAATAAATATTTTTATTGTTTTAAAGTTTGTGAAAAAACAAAAAAAACTTTTGGACAATCATTCTAAATTTTACTAATTTAAGAGGTAAAAACATAATTTTACTGTGAAAAAGTTTTAAAAAAACTTAAATGCTGCTAAATAATCTTTTAATGACAGTGAACTACTAGAAAATATCAAATTACGCCACTATTTCCCAGTGACGACTAAAATAATAAATCTACTATAGCAATCCACGATAACCTTATCGGCCGCACGCTATATATTAAGTTAAATACATCCCTATGAATGAGTGGCTGCTCCCATCGTGATGCAAATATGTCACCACGCAGGCCCAGCCAATCAGTTTAAAGTCTCCATCCTTTCCAGTCTCATATCATATATCCTTCAAAACACTTCACCCTTCTCAACACGCGATCCGATCCTAGTAATTGAATCAAATTAGAGTCCCTGAAGTAGGGCTGGAGAAAAGTTTCAATTCAGATACATTTTAGAGGCGCAAATGTAGAAAGATTACAAAGACATCACCAAAATTGAATAATGTGAAATTTTATAAATCAAAGTGCAATCAGTCTTAACCTAACCATTATATTATTTATCTGATAGTTTCTTTCATGGAAGCAAGTTCGAATCTTATTCCGATTTATTTAGTTTTTATATAACAAACAAATAAAAAAAACCCTCCTCTGTTGCATAACCCAAAACCCATCGACAGTGGCACTCACTACTAGTGGAGTGCTGTAATGCAAGTAGTTCAAGTGGCAAGAGAATTAAACGATTTACTTGAATAGATTTTTCAAAAAAAAAAAACAAGAAGAAGAAGCATTTAGAGTAGCAGGAATAAGATCCGGAAACGAAGAAAGTGAGGCCATTGTACTGGTAAATTTTGCTACAACTACGCTAATTTAGGCGATAAAGATTTTGTTAAATATCAAGGGGCTACACTTTTAAAGTAGATATTACCATAGACAATATTGATCATCCAACTTTGAAATCATTGTGCCTTGCTTTGTGTTTGTCAGGTGATAAAAAATAAATGACACATCACTATAAAGAAGCTTCATGTGGAGCAACATCTGCAAAGTTGAGACAATGTTTTACAACTTCGATAATATTTTGATTCCAAATGTTGTCGAGGAAAGTACTCCCATCAATTTACCTTTTGTACTCAATGAACCAAATCATTATTGCAAAGCGAAAGGCTAGAATACCTGTGCCGCCACTCCAAATGCGAATATTTGTTACAATTCACCCATTTGATGAGATAACCAAAAGTTGGAAGCCTAGCAAACATAAGATTGGAACAAAAGGAAATCTCACGAATGCAGTGAAAGAAGCTGTTTTTACTCAAGTTGCACCTCTCTCCTTGGGGGATCAATTTGCAAATAGGTGTACGGCTCTGTTGGCTCCTCCCTGCATAACCACACAACTTGTCACGTGCTCTTACTACTACCACTACTGGAAATTTGTTTTTTTGAAAAAACTAACACTATTGATGATGCAGCCATTTACACTCATAAACATCAAAGAGGTATGTAGTATGAAGATGAGCTTAAGTGCCATCACTAGGGGTGTGTAACCATGGCAGTTCTCAGATTGTGGGATTTGACCAGAGTACTGAGATAAAGCAACTTAAAATGCTTTGTCAGTGTTTCTTAAAAAATTACCAATCAAGGGCTCAAGTGGCATTCCAGAGAAGTCATGGAAACTAGTTGAGAGCACAGACAAGGATACTCCAAATCTAAGCCAAAACATACCCAGGTTTAGAGCGCATGCATTGCCAGAAGAGCTTGAAAGGTCCAGGAACTGTCTTAAACGGGTTCCCCTCAAAACAAGCCTACACCATAGGAAAACAAAATGACACATTCAGAACATATAATGAAAAAGCAATGAAATTTTTTTATTCACACTTACAACACCCCCCCCCCCCCCCCCACCCCCCGCATAGTACATCTGTAAGGCAAAACATCATGTTCATGGCTGATGAAAAAGTAAAATGGTCCTAAACTTTCTTTTTTATAGGAAGTGCCAGCATGGCCAGAGAAAACAGATAACCTAATTGTTTCCACATACAGCAGCTGATACAGATCTATCATAATCTTTAGGAGTCAGTATCAAATATCAATAAAAATATTTTTATTCATCTAATGAAAAAAGAGACATTTTCCAGAATTTTTATGATGTATTTTACTTCTAGTTTATGATATCATTTTCAAAACCAGAAAAATAATATCAGTCTAGGATTAATAGTTTTATTTGAATATTATGAAATAGGTTCAGTTTATTCCCTTGAGGCACATAAACAGCGTGCAACTCCACTAAATTTCCGAATAGAAGTAAAGAACTAAGCAGACATCAATGTAAAAGCACGGTGCAGGGACAGTTTCTCCCACTGGTTTTGCATTGGACAGCATTATTCTACAGCTGCATGGCTACATATCTATTGGCTGCAAATATACACTTAAGTTTTAAGTCATCATACCCGATTACTTTAAGCAATGCTACACCAAGTAATTTTTTGTTTTTCACTTTAGGTCTTTTCAATTAGAAATGTTTGTTTAAAATTAATTTGATTCAATACTAGGATTTGTTATTGTTAGATTGTGAGTATACGAATGTGATTTACTATAAAGTAACGGTAGACTTTTGATGCTTGAAGGCCATGAGTGCCTAACTCTTCCATGTAGTTCTTTTCTTATTTTCTTCTGTTGTTCACATGATAAACTATTATGACTCCAAATTCTACTCTCAAACCATTTGAAATGTAAGTGTTAATCTCATGAAAACCATTTGATATCATAGATTGTTATCCATCAAGTACCAAAATGAAAACAAATAAAGCATTTTAAGATTTTCTTTTTCCAACTATTGTAAAGATAACACAAAACTTTTCTGCACATAGTAACAACGCAGATTTTTAGTAAATCAAGATGATTTTTTTTTTTTTGAAGATAAGTAACCAAGATGTCAAAATATCACAGAGATAACAAAGCTTACACAGAAATTCTGTAAAGTGATGAAATGAAGCCCAAGTAACTTCCTAACATCAACTAAAACTATCTTACATAAAAAAAATGCTTTATTAACATTCTTAAGAATAAAATGTAGCATGCCAAGAAGAGTAGTTGATCTTTTACAACTCATGGATGGATCAAGGTTGATACTGATGGTGGAAGCATGGGAAATGCAGGTATTACCAGGAGCTGATGGCTTACGTCAAAACTCAACTGGTTTCTTGTTCAGTGGGTTTGCAGCAATGCTGGGAATTAATCTTCTGATGAATCTTAATGGTGAGCATTAAAAACTGATATTGATCTTGATTCTTAGAAGAAGTGGTTTTCTAAGAAATCATTCTTGAAGTTGATTAGAGGGTGGTTTATTCAGCTGCTTCAGATAAATGGTTGTCTATGCATTTGATGGTAATATTTAGCCGGCCAACTACACTCATGTTTCCTAAGTTGTCATGATGGAAATTTTTCTAATTGTGATCTACTTCATTAACATCAAATCAGACCCCCAGAACTCTCCAAATAACATAAAGCGCAGACTCAATATCCTACAAGCAGCGGTGCTCATTTTGGTTATCAGCAAAAGAGGATGAGATAATCAGTGTCATTTGGCAGAAAACACAGGAACTAAAATATTTTTAATCTTAAAAACTGTTAATTTCCAACAACTAAATATGCTGTTCCACAAACCTGTTTGAAAATTTTCAAGAATAATTAAAGAGAAAATATTAAGAAAACAAAGAAATAATATAAATAATTAAACCTTTTGAACCCAAAAACCAACATTCTGGAAGGAAAAAAAAATTGAAAACCACAAGATAAGAACCTGGATAACATCCTCAGCTCGATCATTGCATCGATGTGCCTTTGGTTCGCGATTGTCTCCTTCTGGCATCCCCCATGGACTCTCTCTTCTTGGCACCTTGCTCATTTTCTCCCTACCTCTAAATATTGTTTACAGGAAACTTTTGAAAATTATATGAAGAAAATAATGTCACAAAATTTGTCACCCATGATTAGCATAAGCTTCTATACAAATGGAAATCCAATGAATCAATACTGTAAATTATCATAGAAAATAAAGCCTTTATCAATTATCGCAACATATGTGAAAAGTTGATTCATGAAAAAGGAAGCTTGCACAACTTCAAGATAATAGGTAAACATTCAATTTATTTGCAAAACCAATGAGTTAAAATTACTTGCCAGCAGCATGGATAGCTATCGCTATAGTATTTATTTACTTGCCTTGTTATCGCAGTGTAAAAATCAATTACAATTAAATTCTTACATTTCTTGCATTGCAGTTTTTTTTT
>Ga0325403_1005696_pt1 | contig 11790 bp, 6 predicted proteins | sample PopdelMetagenome_19_FD_205665 | JGI IMG/M metagenome (GOLD analysis project Ga0325403, IMG submission 205665) | Populus deltoides microbial communities from Bellville, Georgia, United States - Xylem-PdKOR-R4 | ecosystem: Host-associated > Plants > Phyllosphere > Stem > Wood/Secondary xylem...
ATTATTTTTTCAGTTTTCAAATAAAAAAATTATAATACCGAAAAAGGCATTTACAACACCAAGTAGTTCTTTTCTTGCGTTAAAAACCAACTAAAAATCCTAACTGTATGGTACCAGTACAGTGGCTAGTGAAAACTAAATCTTTTTGGATAAACTATTTGGCATACATTCCACTCAATTTAATGCATTTATGATGAACTTTTTCATATCAATCTTCATCAATTTCAAATCCAAGATAATAATACAGATAACAAATCTTCCTATGATCTAGACTGACACGTCAAGCATCGTGATAAGTAATGTTATCATCCTCACACCCCATTGGCCATTGGTAAAATTAGGTCCATATCTAACAGCAATGACTTGAAAGGGAAGAAAAATGTGCCTCGTGTTCTTTTTATTTGGACCCTTTCAAGCTCACGAGGCAGCGACTAGCGCAGGAATTAAACGCCTCGCCGTGACCATAGTCCTTCGACTGAATCGTGCGAACCTGGAAAAGTCGTAGGAAATTTTGCTGTTTTCTTGTTAAGAATCATGGTAACCAGTCAAATTAATTGAGGAGCCTGTCCGGACAATCTATCCATGTTATCCACCGAGTGGGAAATATTTTATTATACCGAGTCCAAGTTGAACAGGTAGTAACAGCAACTACAAGATAATTTGTTTCCGAACCTCGAATATGGAATGAAGAAAAGGCGAGGCAGACAACCCATGCTCTCATTGAAAACACGTATACAATGTCACGTGGACTCGCTCGCAAAGTCGCAATGGCCATTCCTTTCTGCTTATCACCCGTATGCTTTTTCTATGCCAACTTGGCTCGGACTTGACAACAGATATGGATGTAAATTGGCAGTCGAGAATCGAGATAGATAATTTATGCTTCCAGCACGTTGAAGGAATATTGAATGTATCTCGGCTATAATGCTCTCGGCAGCTCTTGTACTTAAGTGTACTATTCATGATATAAAATATATAATTAAGTTCTTTTTAAATAATAAATACAATATAAAAATTATATTATTTTAATATCACAAATCAAATAAAATATCAGTGTTAATAAATATATCTTCTAAGAATCTCGTAATAAATTTATATAGTTTATGGCCATTTTAAGTCAAATAACAACAACAAATTCACACACAACATCATAATTTATTATCAGATGATTTAATTATTTTGTTTTACAACACGATAGAACAATAAAAAAAAATATCACAACACAACACAGAAGGAGAAAAAAATAAATCAAACAGGGCTGGCTGAATTTGATATGGTATTGGTATTTGAAAAGACGATGGACACATGGCATGCCATGATTGATTAGGTAGGAATATAAGGATTAAAATGAAATTTTAATTACAGAAGACTGCAACGCAACCTAAGAGAAAATGTCACAGCGATCCCATTGCAGTTTTCTCTCTTAGGTTATTTATTTATTTATTTATTTATGTGGTGTGCGGTGTCTAATTAGAGAATTGAATATTAATTAATTAATATGTATATATTATAGTTTTGAATGGTTCTACTAAAAATTCTGTCCTTAAATCTTAGTTAAAAAAATTATAAATTATAATGTTTTTGAAGTCTATATTAGAATTTATAATACACGTCAAAACCTCACAACCGAAAAGACGCGTCAAGACCCAATTGAGGATGCACTTGTGTAGGGGGAAAGCTAAATTGAGGATGCCCTCGTTATTAAGATTTAAGACCCAAAAATATAAAGTAACTAATCGAATGCCCACGTGGAGAGATAATTGCTCGGTTATTTATATATAATTATTTTTCAGTGATTTAATTATATTATTAGTCTGATTGTCTATTATTTTCGTTGTCGTTGTCATTACGATCAAGTTTTTCTAGATATATCTACCATATTTAAATATAAGTAATAATAATAGATATTCATGAAAAAAACTTAGCTTAAATTTTGTATAGCATATTATTTTATTTTCTTCCAACTTGGTATCGATATCTAAATTTGTATTGATTGAAGTTGAATTTAGAAAATTTCTATCCTAAACTAAAATAAAAAATTAATATAAAACTTTTAAAAACATAAAATATATTTTATTTTTAAAATATTATTGAACAATTAATTTCATAATTTTGTTAAGAAAATGTACTTAATTAAAAAAATAACAAAGGATCAAATGATAATTAAATCCTGAATAATTATAAACTTTTGTATAACTTGAAGGACCTTAATATGAGTTTATAAAGAGTTTTATTTATTTTTGTGCGTTTATATTTTATTGAAAAATATTTAATATACATCTTAAACTAAACTTGTGATGCTTTCCGTTGATTTAAGTAAAAATAATTTCTGATGAATTTTGGTAAAAAAAAAAAAATATGATTCAAGGTATTTAGTTAAATATTTTTCTTAAATTTTCTGTTTTTTTTTTATAACTTAACATCAATATTTTAATTTAACTCTTTTTTTACCTTTATAATGATCGAATATGAGCTTAATTTTTTATTAAATAAGATTTGAATATATTAATATAGAAGCAATATAATATATTTGAACAGGATATATTTTTCTATTTTACTAGTTATGCGTTTCACCGCAATTCATATATTGTTTTTCAATATGGTAACATTTTCTAGGTGTATTTTATTAAATAAATCAAAAATATTAATAAAATAAAATAAAATTATAAAATTTAATTTTTAACCGGTTAAAATTAATTAACCAAACCCATGACTTATTTCATGAACTTAATTGAGCAAACATTTTTTTTAGTAATTTTTTTATCTAAAATTGACAACCAACTGAACATAGAGCAATTGAAAAAAATATCATATTGAAATAAATTATGTTGTACAAGTGACAGTATCCATGAGTTTTCACCCCGAAGAGGTTGAATTTTTGGCAAGGAATTTTGATGTCGTGTATGATGTAAAAAATGATTACGACACTGCTTATGCAGAGTATCAGGCAGTTCTAATATTTCTGAAAGTGACGATGGTAAAAGAAGCGAGAGCATGGATAGTTCCAAGTCGTTTTTTCTGGAGCCTAATTTGCTTGAATCCTTGCTTTTTTTTAGTTATCAATTGATTGCGGTGCTAGCTTGCATAAGATTGGTCTATGTCCATGTTAGATAGAAGGATGAGATATGGCAAAGTTTTTGAATTGTTTTATTTAGATGCCTTAACCTTTTGATTCCTCAAATAAAACGAGGCCTAGGTTCTCTCCTTCGATAAGTGTAGCATTGGAGACCTTCACTGTCATAACCCCTTTTGACCGAGTTATGTGATCATGCTGGATCTTGTACGATTCATCTTCCACGGAGGTTTTGGATTGTGTAGCAGATTTCACCAGCAACTAGAGTAGTGCTTGTTTCTTTGTTGGTATGTAGTTTTATGACAATAATGTGATTTCTGATTCTGATTCCTTCGTTTTCTCCATTATCTGGGAGCTTTACTGGGCAGAGGAATGCTTCAAGCGTGCTATAAGTCACTATGCAGAGGCATTCAGTCACTATCCAGATTTCTTGTGGAGGATGAAAAAGGACTTGTGGAGTGCAGAAGAGATGTATCTGCAAGCATTGTCAATTGAACCAAATAGCACTGGGCATGCTTTCCTCTTAATGCTTCTCAGTGACAATAACAATAAGATTTTTTATTTGAACAGAGATGAGTGTATTAAAAGAGCACGCGATTTATAATCTCAGTACAGCTTACTTCATCACGAAAAAAAATCCTTATATCTAGCTTTAACTTTCTTTTCTGTTGTTTTTAGCTTCGTAATATGTGCCTAAGAAATTATGAGAGAATGATGGTGCATTGATATGCAAATTTCTTCTGGATAGACATTATGATCTTCAACCATACATCGTGATTTCAGGAAACTGCATAGGCAAATAAAAATTATGATCTTCAATTAACGCCGGCATTTGATTTGAATCTTAATGTTATAACTAGCTAGTTAAGCAGGTTTTGTTTCCGCACCACAATCTAAAACCTTTTAGTCCCTATTCTAGGTTAGCAAAGATTGAAATCCTGTTCTCTCATCATTTGATCTAGTTGGCTGGGTGGCGATCCCAACTATGTAAACAATTCTCAGTTTACTGTAATAGGTTTAGCCAAGACTAGGCTGGCCTCATCCCGGCGACGTACTTATTTTCACCCATCTGCAATAAAAAAATGCAAATGTTGAAAGTTGCCCTTCTTTTTCATAAGCAACGACCGAATCTAAACCTAGAATCCTCCAAGTTGAAGCTATTATCGTTGAACTTTGGTTACGCGGTACTAAGTGTCGCTCTGCCTATGGATAAAGCAACATATCCATATGAATTCAACCAAGTAGAGTGGTCGTTGAGAGAGCGAGAATAGACAGCAAAAACACCCCATAAGAGGATATTAACTCTGCATCTGCCCGAGTTTGATGGGATGATGAGAAAGCAAGAAAGCGACCGGCTCGATTAAAAATGTCAAGTTGACTACTAAACGGTGCACTTCATTTCCAGTTTAATATTGTCATCCCCCTGATGAGCTGCCATGGTCATGAAAGTCAGATATATACCAGCACGCACGATTTGTTTAATTAGTCAACTAAATGTAAACAACTAGCTAGTCATTGAAATCCTGCGAAGCTGGTTGATCTAAGAACCATGAGTTCACTCCCAATTGAATTAAAAAAAAAAATGGTGATGGTGTTGTAAAATAGGAGCACTTGGTGTGTGGCATGAAACTTGGAGCGGACATCATACTGGATTCACAACTCTCCGGCAACAGAACCCAGAGAAGATGTGCAAACTTGCTGCAAGTAATATGAATTCGAGTAGACTAAATAAGCAGAACATAGGCTTCAGATAAAAAAATAAATAAGATAAACAATAACATTCGCTTTGAATGAGGACGTGGTGTTAAAGCAACAGCCCCTACTGATACAGGCTTAACGTTATGTTGTGTTCTCCGTGCATGTCTGTACGACGAAGGCGTTACCGTTAATAGATTGGTGTAAATTCAGGTAGTGAATTAGGGTCAGGAGAAGTCCTCGTCCATTGGGGAGAGATTCTTAGAAGCATGCAGTGTAATTCATTTTACGCTGCATCAATATTTTTCTCGCGGCAACTAAACATGGATTGCCTTGGTTTATAGTAAGGGCATGTCCCCTGTAGCCACTACCACTGACTATATTTCCTGGCAAGTTTGGAGAGGCCATGCGGTTTCAAAACTGCATGGATGCATAATCCTTCGTCCGTTAATGGGTCTCTTCACATGCATCGCAAACCGCCAATATACCTGGAAAATGTCAGTTCATGAAGCGGTGCAATTCTGTCAACCTTGATACGGAATTCTTAGTTTCCTCAACTTGGTTATTCCAATTTTGTGGATGTCAGAAAAGCTTCCCTACCTTGTTTAAGTCAAAGGATGTTTAAACATGTCTGTCGATAGAATGTGAAAAAAATGCCATCATTTAGTTCTGTTGCTCGTTGACGGGTTTGAGTAACAAAACACCGTCAAAATCTTATGTACGATTTAGTCCACAAAAGCCAACTTACAGAAATGGCGGCCAATTCAAAACCAAATTCCAGAAACCAAGATTACAGCATCAGAAGACAAAAGGGTAAGTTTCTGCACGGCAAGTTCCTAGTGGTTACATTACATGGTAAGAATACAAATAAACGTTATGGTGGCCGTCATGCTGATGAGGAGATAGAAGCATAAGGTAGAATATAGAGTATATTGTACAAGTCGAGGTAAAAAGAATTGGAATCACTGGAAGGAATGCCAAAGAAACGTTGAAATATAGAAATGAAACTCAAGCATTCACCAAAACCAGGTATTACGGCTGTCAACAGCCTTAGCAGTAGTGGGTACCAGGGGCATTCGCCCAAACTCAGCAGCAAATCTATTGACGCATCTCGTTCTTCTTTCACCGTGTCCACCCAAGCTACTAATTCCAGTCGAACCAATCTCAAATATTTTACCTAAAATTTCAACAGCCAAGAAGAATATTTAAAAGTCACAAAACTAACGATAGAAAATAACATAAAAGTTCTCATTTAAGGCAGAAGCATCTTTAAAGACATAACAAGCAGGGGAAATTCCTTTTCCCCTCTTGCCTATTCTAATAATAGAAAAGGTTTGTAAATATTGAGGTCAATTTTACATCACAATTCTATGAATGTTCGTCTTGAACAAACATCCAGATCATAACTGGTGCAAAGTTCCAGCATTCACCAAGATGCGCTACCCATTAACAAATAGTTATCAAAACAAAGCAGCACGGTTTGGGCAGTAAACAACGGTGTTCAGAGTGGAAATAAACTTTCCCCAGAATCACGCTTCTCCTAAAGTTTCCATTGGATCTGCAAAACTGGTACGAATCCAGTAGGATAGTGGCACCAGATCTAAAGCTACATTACTCGACCATGCAAGACCACAAAAAATTTCAGTATTTTCATAGAAAAGTTGCAATTCAGAATTGAAATCCATCAGAAGTATGATGAGCATAGCAGGCATGCCTCATACGTGGTAACATATTAAAAAATCATGTCTGACCAGCAGATAATGATTTTTTAATAGTCACGTACTTGCATCAGTCAGCCTGGAATCCAAGGCTCAACAGAGAGACCAATTAATGTCTATTTTGAAACTGGAAATGCCATGCACAGTTTGCATCATTCTCCTTGATCAGCCCTTTAGAACAGTAAAATCTGACTAGGTACTACATGTTTGCGAACAGAGTTATTTGACAGCTCTGTGTGTTTTCAAATTCACTGTACATGACACAGTATGATAAGAGATCAGGCCCTGTTCTTCCTTGAGTTGGTGCACAATGGTACAAAATCTCCAGTCTGCTCACAGGCACACTAGTCTAGCATAAAATACTCTAATGTGCTGAGAGACAGAGCAGGGGTATTTAATTTATCATCTTTACTTAATTTTAGATGTCGTTTATGAACTGCGAACATGAGTGTAGATATATTCACAACCCTGGTCTGATGCACATGGTTTTAGCAAATAATGATCGAAGATTATTGTTTATATATATATATATATAAATGACAAGTTAATATGTAGGCGAGTCATCTTTCACATCCTTGACTCAGCAAAGAAAATTTGAGATATCTATTATTTCTATGGAACAGCAACAATTACAGACAAGATAGAAATACAAGGACAAATAAATGAGAAAATGGAATACCAGATGTGAGAGTAAGGCAAGCTGACCAGGGATATCTGTGAATTTAGCCTTGCAAGAGCTAAAATAACAGAACACAAGTTTCAAATGGCCACGAAAGAATCAATTTTTCTATCATCACTTTTCTGGCAGTGAAGTAGAAGTTTTCAAATTTAACCACTAAGGTGGTTCAAGATATGGCTGTTTCAGTATCATTGCACAGAATTTTATAACAAACCACATAATGTTAGCATTCTAGAATGTTTCATGACATAACACCCCTCTTAAAATAACAAATTACTAGCAATCAAAGAGCTAGAGGGGATAAACAGATGAAAGCTACAATAAGATAGATCTTTTACCTTTCACCCATATAGGGGGAGCACCAGTTGCATTAGCAACAAGAAAAGACATCGCAATATCTTCACAATTTCTGATCAATCCATTCCAAGATTAAGAAGAAAAGTTAGGCATTGAACAATATAACAGAAACAGTGGCCAAGTAAAAAACTAAGCAGAGGAAGAACCTATTCTTAGTCACAAATTCTTTGATTGACTTTGGCATCTCATTGGTGTACATCTTAAGATACTTCTTGTGGAAAAAGGCTGCCTTTGATAGTACCATACTGTAAGTGCCTGTCCACCAAACAGACCACCATCCACCATATGTATAGTAATCCGTTTTCCCTAGCTGCACATAGATTGAGAAAAAGAAATGGTTTAGGAAAATTCCTATATCCTCAATCATGCCTAATTGTTACAAAAAAATGCTAAAAGAATATATGTAGTTAAAAAATGGAAGAAACTGTGCCCAATTACCATTTGCATATTGGCACTTCAAGCACCAACTATTTCTAAGTAGAGTTCATAAATCTCTTGAACTATTGGTTAGAGATATAATGTTGAGCAAAAACATACAGTTTCCAATAGACTAAAAGACCCAAAACAACCCTGAACTTTAGGTCAAACAGAACTTAGCCCCAGAACTTTATTTTTTTTATTTGAGTACCATGAACTATTTTTTGGTTAAAAATAAGCCTTTCTGTCCAGCTTTGCTTCCCTCCATTAATTACTTTTTTTTTGGTAATTTTTGGTTATATAGCCTTTACAATAAAACAAAGACTACTGAGTTAGGAACCAGTCATGCTTCCTCAAGCTAGCCTTCATATCGATATATGAACCTCACATCACCTAATGCTATTTTGTCTTTGTCCATGAAGGACCATAAAAGAACATTGTAATAGATCAATTAAAAAAGGTCTATGTGTAGACTTGACAGCATCGATAAGAAAATGGATTTGGCCAGAAGATAAGCCATGAAGGCATTACACACACAAAAATCAAACTTGAGTTAAAGCATGCAGTTCTGACACAGACATAATCCCCCTTACAATGATGAGCTCAAGATGTATATGAAGCTTGAAAATATCAATACCAAACATAGTTGTCATAATAAATTCACAGTAAAGTTTAACGTGATGGAAAAAAGAGAATATGTAATGGCAAGATATTCAAGAAGACACGTACCGTTTTATCAACCCAATGGGCACGAGGAACAAAGCCCACCATTGCATCTGGGGCACTTTGCCAAACCTTGAAAGCAAACTCCACTGAGGAGCAAGGAAATATAACATCATCATCGATTGAAAAAACAGCATCTGTCTTCAATCCTGGTATTTCTTTGAATCTATTGTTCAGACTGTCTTCCTTATTGATATCAAAACTCAATTCAACTTTCTTCAGCCCTCTAGTTTTTGACTCTATGACATGGTTTAAAAATGTAGAAAGAGAATCTGAAGGAGGATTGGGCTCACTCCACACGATATGTATAGATTCAAGTCCTGAACATGATGCATAATGAGAAATGGATTGCTTCAACAGATCATATCTCTTCCAAGTGTTCATTAAAATAGCATATCCTTTCCTGTATACAAGATGTATAATCAAAAACAAAATGATGAACCAACAAGCTCTGCCATGATGCAGAGTATCAAAATTATCTTTTCTTTCATTCTTCCATTTTAATCACGGAGTATTAAAGATATCAATAAGGCAGTTCCAAGCATATTCTAACCTCTGATTAGAAAATAAAGAAAAAAAATCTACAGATAGATGTTTTCACTCCTTGAGACATTATTATGCATTTCCACAACAAAAAATTATACTTATATTAATGATATCTAATAATGCATAAATCATCTCAGGGAATGCAAACTTACTTAAACTTCAACATAAACACCAAACAACCATGCTTAAAAATGGAAAAATTATTATAATGATAAGGGAAATCAGTATTCTATTGAAGCAATGACCAAATCAAACTCAGCTGGTTCAGGTTCGAACTTTGAACCCCCAAAGTTGATTTTTCCATAACCATTCAGTTCCATCACATACAATTCCTCTCTACTTTTCAAAAACCAAGCATCCAAACATCAAAAAGTGCCACTTTCCCAAATCTGCTGTTTATTTGGAACAAAAACAGGTCCAGTTTCTTACATCTAAACTGTCATTTCTCATTGTTAACACTTTAATCTGATTCATAGCAAAGAATATAAATTTAATTCTTTGATTTCTTTACTTGTACTCCAAAGGGATGAGCTTTCCCAATTCAGTACATATACATGTAAAACTAAAAGCTTTATTGCTGATATTACCCCGTTTAAGCCAAACCAAGAAACTTTCTTGTCAATCCGAGTAACCATATTAATCTTTCTGACACATTCTTAATTAACAATAAGTGAAAATTACTAAAATCATTTCTTTACCAAATCTGAATAAACCTTGAATAAAGATTCGTAGTTAAACAAAATTTAATTAACTTATTAAAAATGGAAAGAATGGGTATTTAATTGTTACTGCTACTAGCAATAAGTTGTACGCACCCTGGAGGAAGGAACTGATCAACAGAATCGCTGTGATTGGTCCATCCCATAAAATCGGACGCGCGGGTAGCAACCACGACTAGCGTAAACGCGATGCAACAAAAGAGAAGGAGCTTGATCTTCGACGATTTAACGGCTGTGGTCGCGAGTTGCCGGAATCTCTGTATCCCGCGACGGTTAGCCAACAAGGTTCCTCTCATTACCGCCAGCGTTAACGCCTCTTTTTTCTTTGTTTTCTCCACCTTGAAAAAAATAACTCGGTGAATAACTCACCGACAATCCAGTGCAAGTCGACTCAATCAAAGCAACGTCTTTCTACGCCGGCGGATTTGAATGAGTGAAGCGTGAAAATTAAGGGAGGGGAGGGAGGTGATGGACAATTGTCGTCGATCTTCTAAAGTAATTCGTTGTGGCGGTTATTAATTGGATCATTTATGTATAATCAGCTATTTAATAATTTAATTATATTACTGTAATTCTTATAATTATGTGTATTTAAATAAAAATATCTATAGATATTGTGTTTGTGTGAGACCTAAATTTTGTATAACTTCAATATTTTTTTTATTTTGATGTCAAATTTTATTTTTTTTATTGATAAAAAATGAATTTTAAAAAAATTCCAAACTAATATCAAAAGCTAATGATTTTTCTTAAAATTATATAATATATTTTATTTTATTAATAAATGTGACTTAATTGAAAAACAATAAGAAATCAAATAATACATAAATAAACTCTTATACTCCCATAAATTCCTGAACAACCTGACAGATTTTGATATATATTAATATAATATCAGATAGGTTTCTTGATTATTTTTTTTACGTATCATTTAAAATATTTATAAAAAGTTTATAATTTATTTTACATATCACTAGATACATTAACATATAAGCAATTCATGTATTATAATCACAATAACAGTTTAAATTGTATTTATTTTAAAAATCTTATACGAGGGGAATGGGGATAAAAATTTATATTTAGTGAAAAAAAATGTTATGTTTAATATATTCAAAAGAGAATGCTATAATTTTACGGTATAAAATAGATCCTTGTTTCGGATGGCAATGCATGATTTCTAGTGGTTGAGAATGTATTTCTCTTTGGGGTTTTTTTTTTATTTTTCCTAATAATAGTTTATTTTTATATTTTAAAAATATTTTTTAAAAAATTAATATTTTTTTAATGTTTTTAAATTATTTTGATGTGTTAATATTAAAATAATTTATAAAAATTAAAAAATATATTTTTAATATTTTTTTAAATAAAAAACATTTTATTTCAATTCATTTCACACACAATCACGAGATAGGTTTAATAGGATCTGGGGCTTGAGTCCGGCCGTCATCTTTGAATCTCCTGGCTGTCTAGATGGATTTGCTGCTCTGTTTCTATATGTGGGCCCTGGGTTTAGATTTTTTCCTAATCACTCGGCCCGGGGCTCTCTTTTTTAAAATACTATAATGTTAAATCCCTGGAATGGATATGCGAACAGAGAACATTTATGATTAAATATAATTCCTAATGACTGATGTCAGACATAAATATCGCTTGACTATCTCTCCTCTTCTCTAAGCTATGTTGTAATATATAATGAGCCATTGGAGATTATGGAGCTCAAGAGTCAAGACTGATGACTATAAGTTATTCTTATTCTTTTTTATTATTGTTACTGTAATCAACATTGTCAAGCCCATGTAATATTATTAACAAGTGGGCCGATAACAGAAAACATGCATCGTTACTTCTCCTCATGCTACC
>Ga0325403_1005698_pt1 | contig 11788 bp, 8 predicted proteins | sample PopdelMetagenome_19_FD_205665 | JGI IMG/M metagenome (GOLD analysis project Ga0325403, IMG submission 205665) | Populus deltoides microbial communities from Bellville, Georgia, United States - Xylem-PdKOR-R4 | ecosystem: Host-associated > Plants > Phyllosphere > Stem > Wood/Secondary xylem...
AAAAGAAATAAAAGTTAGATAAAATGAAAAGTGAAAAGAGAAAATAAAATAAATATTATAATTTATACAAGAATTTACCTCCCCGGCAACAGCGCCAAAAACTTGACCAACCAAAGGATTGATGTCTTCTCCTAAGTGTAGGAGTGTCGAAGTAATAAATACCCGGCAAGATCGGGGTCGAACCACAAGGAGGTTAACTATATAAACTACAAATAAAGAAATATATAAAATAGAAAATGAGTTGAAGAAAGCTTTGAGATGTGATATTGATATAAGGATTAAAAAAAGATAAAATAATTGTCAAGGTTAGAGGATCCACTAATGGTATTTCAAACAAGTATAATATAAACTCTTTTTATTACTCAACTGGAAACCACACACAAAGGAGGTTCCAATCGGATTATAAATTGTTAACATGATTACATTAGTTATCTTATTCGAATAATGCTAATACTTGTAAATGTTGTCAGGTATTCATAATTATAACTTATGTTAACTGTCGCACCCTCGCGGCGGAGCACGGCAACTTTCGATTGATTTCGGGGTTTTTGTGTAAAAGGGAGTCGCCACCTAGTATCTTGGTCACTAGGAACCCTAATTGGTCTTTCAAAGATTCTAAGGCAAGGGACTGGTTGCGTAAAGGGAAGGTAGTAGCACCCCCAGTACGCCCTACCTAAGGTAAGCTGCTTGGTGTTTGTTTTTTTTTTTTCTAATCCCATTAGTTTTCCTAGGTTTGATTCAAATAAAATTTATTAGGATAGAAATCCAAGGAGATTCCATGTGCTTTGAAAGATTATTTTTCCCTTAGTATTTCAAGCGTTTGCGACTCGTAAAGCGCAAGGAGGAGGGACAAAAAAATTTAGAAATCTAGGGCAAAAAAAAAACCTATTTTTAGTATTTTATGCTCTTATAGCTCGTAGACCGTGGAGAAAAAAAATTTGAAATGTCCTCGATTATAATCAAGGCTTCTTTCAAGGATGTGTGTGGATTTATTACTCCCAATAATATTTTGGATATTCGTCCTTTAAGGATTTTTTATCCAAACATTAGCGGTGAATAATAGATGAATTCCCCCCAAAATAAGATTTTTATATTTTTTGAAATATTGGCCAATACCCTTTGGAGTCTTACAAACGTGTTGTTAAATCCAGAAATGCAAGAAAACAATTTTTGTTGTGTTTAAGAAATCCATGCGAAAACACATTTTTTAAAACTTCCAATATTTTTTGTATAAAAAAAAAGCGTTCAAAACATATTAGGGTATTGGCCGTATGCGACACATAAGAAAAAAAACATTTTTCTTTATATTTTTTTCAAAATGCAAACATCACAATTAGACATAAACACCAAAATGAAAAATAGCAAGCCATTATTCATATTATAAGAATTACAAGAAACTTGAAACAATTCGTGACAAAAATCGTTCAAAGTCAAATCAACTTAAAATTATATGCACTGGAAAATACTAAACCTGCATGCATGAGGGAACCAAAGTTTTGAAACTGAAATTTTGAAATCCAAATCCTACTGCATGTGTCCATGAATCATGACCTATTTTCTTTTTACCAATCCGGGAGAAACTAGCATACTAGTTTCATACAAAAAGGAAAAGCTTGGGACGGCATGCTCTTATAACACAATTATATAACGGACTAAAAACTAAAGAAAACCTGGCCGGCTATTTCAATTTAAAAGCATGGAAGGATACGAACAGAAAAGGGAGCTGATGATGAAGAAACAACAGCCCCCTTCCCTGGTTCCTCAGTTCTGAAACAACGAAAGAAAGAAAAAAAAAGGAAACACCAAAGGCTAGCCCTCTTAACATAGTCACTCATCTAAAACTCAAAAGCTACGGCAGGAACAAAACAAAGCGAGCGTTACCGAATGTACAAAGCAAGGAAAAAAAACGGGTGCAATAGATTTAAAGGCAGCAAAGGAGAAGATAGTTAAGACTTACCTGCAGGTCTCACTGTTTTATTTTCTGCAGAAGATGAAATGAAACTAAGCGAATGTTTGTTTTCTCTATTCTCCTCTCTTCTCTGCCAATAACACCAGAATGCAAGACAAAAAACTCCCTCTATTTACTGCGTTTTTACCTCTGCCTCTCTTGTTTTTTTTGTCTCTCTTTGCTGTGTTTTTCTATCCCTTACTCTCTGTTTTTCTCCTCTGTTTCTGCTCTCTCTTTTCTATTTTTCTGCTCTCTTTTTGCCGCCACTGTTAGGTCATTAGAAGGCTTATATATAGCCTAAATATGTTTCTATTTAGGAAGGATTTAATGCATTAATCCTAGGATGCAAATCCCTACTGATTTGCAGTAAAAAAAACACAAAGGAAACTGCAACATTCTGATTTTGTGTTAGTGCTTTACATCTGATTTCTTTCCAGTTTTAGAGGATGGTGTGGCTCTTTTCTTTCCCTTCCATAGGGCCAGTTGCTCCCTTTGAAATGAGGCAACAATAACATGGTCTTCAACTCCAAAAATCAGGCTTGATGAGAAAGGAAAACAGCAGAGAAAAAAAAGAAAAAAATTAGCTGGAGGGTGCAGCTGCAAGGTCCTATTTTCCTTATTCGGCGTGGTAAACATCCTGTCATTTATGATGATCCAACCCCCCTCTCCAGCTTTCAATATCATTATTCAATTTAATCCCTCATTTTAACACTTTTCTATACAGTCCTTGGTCCAAAAAAAATCCTTCGAATCAGTCCCGCGAACTTGGGCTATATCCTTTCCGCGACAGAATTTTCTGCCCTCACGTTAGATATTCAAATGGGACTATCTTGAGCTTCTGATATCGAAATCAAGTGATTCAAAAGCCCAAATTCATCTACGCGTCTAGGACTAAAACTTTGATGAAGAAGTCAAAGTGAGATAAAATCTTTTTACAAAATAGAATCTAGCAGTAATTTGGTTGGTTGAAAGGGATCTCCGGGTCTAACTCAAAAACTGATGAATGCCAAGAATTCTGATATGACTGAGAGTATGAACTAAGAACAAAAATCACAAAAACTAGGCCAAAAATAGAGTTTTTTTTAGTGCAGGCTCGGGTCAATATCCTTCTCGTGGTAGAATTCTCTACCTTCACGTTAGATATTCAAACGGGAATATCTTGAGCCTCTGATATCGAAATCAAGTGATTCAAAAGTTCAAATTCATCTACGTGTCTAGGACTACAACTTTGATGAAGGAGTCGAAATAAGATAAAATCATTTTAGAGAACAGAATCTGGCAATAATCTAGTTGGTCAAAAGGGTTCTTCATCTGACATCCAAATCTGACTGAGAATCTGCTCTAAGAACAATGATCCCTAGGACCTAATAAAGGTGTACGTCAATTTTTCAACATGTCATGAGTGACAAAATATGCTTAGGATGGTCATATATCATACAAAACCGAGTCAGAATCAGAGCCTAAGTTGGAACAAAAAAATTACGACAGCAGCAGAACCATTTTTTTTAGTGCAAATTCTGAGGGATTTATTCAACCTTAAAGACCAGATAAAAAAAGAACGAATTTGGCATTATGAAGACTCCTGATCAACCTAAGAAAAATTGATGATTTTGGTAGTAAAGGGGAAGGATAAAAAGAGCAGAAAACAGCTCAAACAAGGTTTCAAAAAACAAAATATTTCTTTCTGTGCTTTTGTCAATCTCCTAGCGAATATGAGCTAAACTCCTACACTCTGTTTAAAAGAAGTATACACCATCTCTAGCACGTGGGGTCTAAAATTGAGTAACAACATTAGCAATAAATCAAGTTCCTTTCATAGCATAGGTGTCGGTTATACCATACGGCTGAGCTATGAAAGTACCAAGTATTTGTTGTACCAAGGGTTGTACAACATAAATCTAGATTAACCATTTAACAAGCAAAGTATTAAAAGTGAACAAGATAACAAATACAAAACATGTTAATACCAAAACATTAAAGTCCATGTTGAGTTTAGCATAGTCCATGTTGACTTGGTGAAAATCCTTATCTTCTTTTCTGAACAAAACGTCATTACTAACGTCAGACTTTGAATAGATTGTCCATATGAAAGTTCTAGAAAATTATCTCAGCTTTCCAACAAAAAAATAATTGGTGCATTTGGACTTCTAGAACTCGAGATATGGGCTGAACACTGAACAGTGTCTGGGCTGCAGGACAGATTCTGACTTCTCCGTCATTGCTAAAATTTGGACTTCCAAACAGCAGAATTGAGTCTTGGACTCCCATGAATGTTTTAGGCCTATGTCTTAGCTTTCTAACTATATAAACCAAATTGAAATCCAAGATCTACAACTCAAGATATGACCCAATGACTGAATAGTGTTCGAGTTTAGACTGAACCAACATCTCTTTTCTAAGCTTAACCCTCTCTTTGTCTTCTTGATGCAACCATATTATTCAATAGTTTCACCTATATTTAACTAGTTTTTTGCCTATGTTTTATATATATAATGCCTTGATATTCTTTGTTTTATGTTTTGAAGGCACTTTTGGATGAAAGATGCAAAAAGGAGTAAATTGGAGATAATTAGCAGATTTGACCTTCAGTTGATGATTTGTGTAGAGCGTTAGCTTTAGAGATTGAAATGAAGTGATTCCAATGGAATTAAAAAGCTAACATCCATACCTTTCTAGACATCTAAGGCAAGAAAATAAAATAAGGAAGAGCATGGAAATTGCAACCTTCAAAGTCAAATCTCGCAATCTGCCAGTGTTGACCTTCGACTATTCCGACTTGAATATATGGAGCTACAGAAGTCAAATTGATGCAAACTCAATTTTATTGGATTCATGGCTCAAAGGTCTATAAACGCAAGGTCTATAAACGCTCTAAATTTCAGCCAAAAACGATGTCATATGAGGGAGATATGATTTTTCAAAGATGACAACTAAGTTCTGCCAGCAAATAGGTTTCTTGAAGAAACGAGTCCAAATTATGTTCTGAAGCATCTAAACCGATATCCAAGTTTTTATTTCAGCAAATTAGCTCTTCTAAGTCAAAGCTTGAAGATTTCATGCAAGGCTATTTCTCCTTTTTTAGGAAAATAGTTATTGAAGTACTTAAATGTAAACAATCTACTTAAGGGAGGACTATTTTGTAAAATAGAGACTAGGGTTTCCTAGAATATATAAAAGAATGAGAGAAGAGAAGGGGGGCAGCCAGCCAAGAAGAGAAAAACGTCCCCTTCCTCTAAGAAACCCTAAATCATCCATTCTTCCTTTTTTTTTATTAGTTTTTCAACAAACATGCAAGGCAAAACACTTTTTCTTGGTTGCAAGGATACGGAAACCTTCGGATTTCAAGAATTGTGAGATTTATTTTACATTTTCTTTTCAGTTTATATGATGAATATGTTTGTTCTCCTATGCTTATTTTTTCTATGATTGTTTATTTTAATTGCTAGAGCGGACTCTGAGTTATTATTGTAGACAATCTATTGCTAAGTTTGATATCAAAACCGAAGTTGTGGTATATGAACTTGTGAAGCAACTGAGTTTAATAATTGTGGCGAATCTACGTTATTAATCTTAGGGAGAACATTCAATCAAATCAAATATAGACTGTGGACAATTATGTTTTATTGATTAATTAACTTATCTAGTTTTTAGGGCTGCCATTGAATTAAATTACTAGTGCGGACACTGTGGTTGTTTTTGGGATCGGAGTAATGATTAACAGGGACAGTCGGGGGCATTCGTATTTCATAGTCAGAGGTGAAATTCTTGGATTTATGAAAGACAAACAACTGCAAAAACATTTGCCAAGGATGTTTTCATTAATTAAGAACGAAAGTTGGGGGCTTGAAAACGATCAGATACCGTCCTAGTCTCAACCATAAACGATGCCGACCAGGGATTGGTGGATGTTGCTTTTAGGACTCCGCCAGCACCTTATGAGAAATCAAAGTTTTTGGGTTCTGGAGGGAGTATGGTCGCAAGGCTGAAACTTAAAGGAATTGACGGAAGGGCACCACCAGGAGTGGAGCCTGCGGCTTAATTTGACTCAATACGGGAAAACTTACCTGGTCCAGACATAGTAAGGATTGACAGACTGAGAGCTCTTTCTTTTTTTTTTTTGATCAAAATGTAAGTATATTAATAGATTAAAAATTTACATTGCTGGAACCAGCAAGCATATACACAATCAAGAACAGAGAAGGGAAACACAATCCCTTAGAGGCTGAGCCAGAAAGCAACTGAAAAGCAACAATGATTACGAAAGGAACCGAAATATTACAAGGTTCCCAGCCTAACACACAGAAATAAAACCAAACTATAGGACATTCATGTAGAGATGAAGCCTCATCTTCCATGCAAAGAAAAACCAAAATATCCATGCAGAGGCTGAGGAGATTCAGCCAATCAAAAGACAGCAGAGGAGATGTATCCTTCATTCATATTAACCATGCTAGGGCATAGACGTGAAGATGCAGCCAACCATGCAGATACATAAATGCAGCCAACCATGCAGCCAATCACCAGTGAATGGACGAGGAGACCATGCACATACCCATGAAGCATTTAATAGTCTGCTTCCATAAATACAGCCAACCATGCAGCCAATCACGCATCAACACAAAGCAAAACCAGCCAAAGAGAGCAACCATGCAAACACGTGGAATTGCAGCCAACCAGAGACCAACCGAAGAAAGCAACCATGCAGAGACGTGAAATTGCATCCAGTCAAAAATCAGCCAGAGAAAGCAACAGTAACATATAAGCCTTTCCATGCAGAGACAAGAAAAGCCAGAGCAGGGACGAGGAAACCATGCACGTCAAAGGAACATGCACGACAAAGCAACAAAACAAGAACTCAGTAGGAGCAGTATCATCACAGAGAACCCAAAGCAGCTCATCTCAGTGCAGACCAATGAATGGCATCACCATAGCGATCAGCCACCAGTCAAGCAAGAACGGGGAGATCACGCTGATGGAAGCGTAGTATCATGTAGAATAACACCTGAAAACGCCGAAAGATAGGCTCCACAAGTGAGCAAGAATTTTCAAAGACCCTTTTGTTCCTTTCTTCCCATATCAAGTATACAACTATGCTGAGAGAGACCTTTTTCATTCTAGTGACAGCAGTTTTCCCCTTGAGGTGAAGGCCCCGGACTGAACTATTGATGGTGGTTATGCCTCTGTTTAGCCTAAGCCAGGATTTGACTTTCATCCACAAGAGGGATGTCCATCTGCAGGCAAAAAACAGATGACTGTGACTCTCTTCATGATCCTGACAAAAAACACAACTAACATCAATGTCAACAAAATGTAGCTTGTCTTTCGTTCTCAGCCGCTTATGCAAGGCAAGCCACATGATAAAACTATGTCACGGAAGACACCAGGACTCCCAAACCACAGTAGCCCAAAAGACAGGGGTGCCTTTGGTTCTCAAGTATTCATAAGCTTTAGCAAAAAAAAGCTTTGTAGTAGTATCCCAACTTTGCAGCATAGAGACTACTGTTGGCTGCCCCTCACAGTCATCAAGAAGTCGGTCACGTAGCTTGAGGAAAGATTTCCATAGGGGGGAAGAGGTTTGTTGAAGGGGAACCGTCCAGATACTGGTGTCCTGCAAATAAAAATGGTGCACCCATCGAATCCAAATAGAGTCAGCTTTCAAATGAATATTCCATAGCTGCTTCACAAGAAAGCAATTGTTCCTTGCTTTAATTTCATATAGACCAAGACCTCCTTCAACTTTTGGCAGGCAGACGTTCTTCCAAGCAACCAATGCAGACATATTCCTGACTGTACTATCAATCCAAAGGAAGTTCCTGCAAATACAAGTAATATGATTGATAACACTCTCTGGCATGAGAAATTAAGATACTAAGCCAAAATTGAATCATTCTAAATAAAACAGAGCCAATCAATTCCAGCCGCCCGCATAGGATAAGTGTTTGCCCATCCAGCTTTGAATAACATTTTCAAGTTGATGCAGGAGAGGATAGAATTGGCTAGCCAGAAGCCTGTGTGGGCTGAGGGGGACCCAAGGTATTTGAAAGGAAAGCTACCTTCCGAAAAACCAGAGTCTTGAAGGATATTGTGTTTCAAGCTGTCACCAACACCACCAAAATATATAAAGGATTTCGTTGCATTAATATGAAGTCTTGAAGCCCGGCCAAAAGCATGAAGCTGCTCAACCAGAATTTGGACAGAAGAACAATCCCCACGGCATAATAAGAGAACATCATCAGCAAATGCAAGATGACAAATATGATGAGGCGCACACTTTGGGTGAAAGTGAAAATCTTGTTGTTGACTGGCCATTCCCAGCATATGGGAGAAGTATTCCATACATATTAGGAATAGATAGGGAGAGAAAGGGTCACCTTGCCGAACTCCACACTTCCCAGGGAAGAAACCATAAAGACTGCTATTGACAACAACAAAGTATGAGGAGGTTTCCACACATAGCATCACTAGATGAATAAATCTCTGGGGAAAGCCTAATAGAAGTAGGAGAGCTCTGAGAAAAGACCATTGCACCGAATCAAATGCTTTCTTGAAGTCAAATTTGATGAGGCATCGGGGGGAGGTCCTCTTTCTACCATAATGCCGGAGTAATTCTTGAGTCAGATTAATGTTATCAATCATGCTTCTCCCACCAAGGAAAGCGTTTTGAGCTGGATTAATGATGCCCTGGAGGGCACGTCCTAGTCTTGCTGCAAGGATTTTTTAGATTACTTTGTAAACCATGTTGCAACATGAGATGGGCCAAAAGTCATTTGCAGAATTAACATTAGTAGATTTTGGAAACAGAGCAATAATGGAATCGTTGATCTGCTTTAGAATCCGCCCAGAGGAAAAGAAATCCTTGACTGCCGCATAGAAATCAGCTCCCATAATATCCCAAGACTGTTTGAAGAAAAGAGAAGAGAATCCATCAGGACCAGGAGCTTTATTGTTTCCAACACTGAAGAGAGCTTCCTTAATGGCTTCATTAGTGACAGGAGCTAGAAGAAAATCAGATTGATCAGTATCTAGACAAGGGTCACTATGAATAACTTCCTCATCAATAGGAGATACAGCCGAGGAAGTGCCAAGGAGACTTTGATAGAAATGAACAATTTCAGCACCAACTTCATCTGTAGTGGTAGTTAGATCCCCGTTGCTACACTGGAGAGCAGGAATGAAGCTTTTCCTATGTCTGTGGCTCATCAAAGCATGAAAGAAACGCTTTCTCGGCAGATTTAAGATTAATAAGATTAATCTTTAGTGCATTTACCCTCTTCAGGAGAGATATATCATCTCTGGAATCATGCAAAAGGTGCTGGTGCTGCTCCAAGGCAGCTTCCATTCTAGCAACTCTCTCTGAAATGTAGCTGAAATGCAACTTGTTCAGACTCTTTAGGGGTTGCTTTAAAGATTTGAGCTTCCTGCATAAAACAAACATGGGAGAGCCTTCAGCTGGGAGTTGCTATCCATCAGAAATTAGGCCTGCATACTCCGGGTGTTCAACCCACATATTGAAGAACTTAAATGGCCTACGACCTGGGGGACAACTGCCACCAATACGGATATGGGCTCCTGAGTGGTCGGAGAAAGCTCCTGGAGGTTGGAAATGCACATGAGAAGTGAGCTGAAGATTGTTCCATGAAGGATTGGCTAGAACACGATCGATTTTAGTCCAAACATTTCCATTGGATCAAGTATAATGACAACCAGTATAGTTTAGATCTGAAAGCCCAAGCTCTGAGCAGCATGTTCTGAAATCAGAGACTTCATAGGAGGAGACCGGTGCACCATTATATTTGTCATCCTGAGAAAGAGTGGAGTTGAAATCTCCAAACACAAGCCAGGGACCAGATGAAGCCCAAGATTTGAGGCCATCCCACAGAGTTCTACGGGCAGAAATGGTATTGTAACCATACACAAATGAAGCAGCAAAAGTAAGATGAGTAGATATATAAGCATTATATGGAAACATGAATAAACTGGGGAGAAGAATCAAGCACATCAACATGAACAGTAGAAGGATTCCATAACACAACCACTCAAGCTGTGCTAGCAGATTCCACGTTAGAGACTAGTTGCCAGCGCTTCAGCCGAAACCTGTGCATAAACTGAAGCGTGGAAGAAGACAATTTGGTCTCTAGAAGACTACATACATCAAATTTATGTTTTTGCATGAGACGAACCAGCTCATGCTATTTCAGAGGACTGTTGAGCCCTCTGACATTCCAGCTGAATAATAACATTACATGGGAAGGGGTGGAGGGGGTACCCTACCACTCCCAGATGCTCTAGATGAACTCTTTTTCTGACCACGTATAGTGGTTAAACCAACAGGAACCACATTAGGATCTTTCCTGCATGGGACTACTCCAACTGGTTCTTTCCCATTATTGATGATGGGGGGGGTTGCAAGCAGAGATACAAATACCTCCTGAAGATGAGTTAGCAGGTGCTTTACCTCTAGTGGGGGTGGATGAGACCTGAGCAGCTGTGTGTGTGGCACCAACGGGTATGCCAGGAGATTTCCTTGCTTTCTTGCTTTTAATAATTCCCCATCCATCAGAGGCCACCGCAGCTTCGGTGGTCATAGGGTCATAATTATGTGAAGACTCCCCAATCTGGCCATTAGGTTTCCCAAGGCTAGGCTCTGTAACAGACCCTAGACGATCAAAAACACTACGACCCTTGTTGGCATCTATAGGTGGATGGTTGTTCTTGCCCAAAGGTCGTGCCACCACTAGTGCAGGATGAGAGGTGCAAGTTCCCGTGTTGTGCCCAAGGACTTTACATAACTTGCAAAATCTAGGAAGTGTCTCATATATCACCGGTTGATGCAAAGTGGCTCTATTCGGTAAGTTAATGACAATAGAGGATTTGAGATCAGCAAGTAAATCCAATTCTATAAGGACTCTAGCATAGGAAATTCTCGACATGCTAAAGGTGAGCTGGTTACTTTGTATAGGCGTGCCTAATTTGCTAGCAATATTAGAAAGGCATTTAGGAGACCAGCATTTTAACGGTAAATTTGGGAATTTAACCTATACAGAAACACAAGACATCTCATCAGTCCCAAAATCAAAGTACTCTAGCATAGCTTTGATAATCAGTGGCCAGCCATATATCAAGTAATGTCCATTAGCAAGAACAACAAGTTTATCATCAATATTTTTGAATTTGTAGACTAACCAGCCACATTCATGGATAGCCAAAGAGGCTTCACACTTCCAGGAACTGGATATAATATTATTCAATGCCTTAAAACCAGGCGACTTTCCAGCAACATAGCCCACAATACATAATTGCCATACATCATAATTATTATCTAAATCATCAGAAGACAAATCACAGGGTAAATCATTGCAAGAAGATGAGAAATGCGGTAATTTAGGAGCTGTGATAGTGTTGCGGTTGGATGCAAATAAATCTCGCCATTTCTCAACAGGTGCAGGAGAATGAGAGGTGTCTGAATGAGAAGCCTCTGTAGGGGAGGAGACTACAGTTGGAAGATTAGGATCTGCCACAGCAAGATCTGGGATGTTGTGGTGAGGAGCAGGCACAGGAGAGGGTCCTTTCTTTGAAGAAGCAGCAGCTGCAGCTACTGATTGCCCAGAACCACACAAAGGTGAAACCCTCAAAACACTAGTAGAAGGTGGCACAGGGGAGCAAAAAAACTTGGAATTTCCTCCAGATGCAGAGTAATCAACTTCATCTTCATCATAGTCATCCTCATCAGAGCAGTCCTTTACAATCACATGATCAGGGGTAGAGGGAGAAGAGACAATCGATTGAGGAACAGACCCTTCCTCAGCAAAAATCAAAAATTTTTCAGGGTTGGACCCACCG
>Ga0325403_1005700_pt1 | contig 11788 bp, 6 predicted proteins | sample PopdelMetagenome_19_FD_205665 | JGI IMG/M metagenome (GOLD analysis project Ga0325403, IMG submission 205665) | Populus deltoides microbial communities from Bellville, Georgia, United States - Xylem-PdKOR-R4 | ecosystem: Host-associated > Plants > Phyllosphere > Stem > Wood/Secondary xylem...
TTTTTTTTTTGCCAAGTGTATCTATTGTACCATTGATCAAATTCTGTGTTGTCTTTAATTTGCTAAACATATTTAGATCCATTATTATAATAGAGAGCTTCTTTTTCTGCCATTGCCACTAATATATTATCTTAATCACTAGATTGTTTGATTAGTTTCTTCAACTAGATTATTGACCCGTGCTATACTATGGGTAGGGTCAAACTTTTTTTAAACATAAGAAAATATTTAGATGTTGCTAATATTTTTTTCTCCAACAGGAAAAAAAAATTTAAATTGTTTGAGGATTGACCCAATGTAACACAGTTGACTTTACGGATCCAAAATCAACCCATACAACCGGTAAAAACATAGTCTGATTATTTTTTTTTTAAGATGACATATTTTTTTAATATTAAAATAACTATATATTAGATTTACTTGGGTCAACCTGGGTTAACATGTAAAATCTGTGACCTAGGTTATGAAACTATGATAACTTCATAGAAAACAAATCAAAATAAATTATGAAGCCTAATTTTCAATCAATCCAATGTTGAAGGATGAAATTGAAAAAAAATCATAATTAAAAGTACTTAAAAAGTGACTCGAGTTAACTTGTCAAACCTGCGACCTGATTCATAAAATCGAGATAATCTCATGGAAAGCAGATCAAAACAAATTACGAATTTCAATCCTAAATCAACCCAATGTTGAAGGATGAGATTTACAAAAATAATAAAAAATGACCCGGGTCAATCCACCAAACCTATTACTTGGGTCATCAGACTGAGATAACCTCTTAGAAAAAAATAAAAAATAACCTGATTTAACCAGCTAAATCTACGACTTTGGTCATGAAACTAAGATTATCTCATAGAGAGCAAATTAAAAACAAATCACGAAGCTCAATTTCTAATCGCCTTGTCGGGCCTAATATTGAACGATGAAATTTACAAAAATTCTAATTAAAAAACGACAAAAAATAAGCAAAGCAACCTGGGTTAACCCGTTAAGCACTATTACTAGGTCATGAGGTCGAGATAACCTAATAAAAAGCAAACTTAAATAATCATAAAGCCTAATTCACAATCAAACACAATATTAAATGATGACATTGGGAAAAAAACCAATTAAAAAAAGAAAAAATAACTGAGTCAATTGGGTTATCCCATCAAACTCGTGACCTGGATCATAAGGCAAGAACAACCCAATAAAAAGTAAATCCAATGTTGAGGGATCTGTGACCCGAATCATGAGACCGATATAACCTCTTAGAAAGAAAGTAAAAAAATAACTCGATTTAACTAGGGATATAATGTCAAAATCTGCGTGTTTGATCGTGAGACTAAGACATCCCTATAGAAAGCAAATTAAAAAATATTATGAAACTCAATTCCTAACCGAAATAGTGTTGAATGATGAAATTAAAAAAAAATTAACAAAAAAAATATAAAAAAACAACTATAGTTAACCCGGGTTAACCCATCAAGAACTATTCCTAGGTCATGAGGTTGAAATAATATAATTATGAAATCTAATTCCCAATCAACTCAATATTAAATGATAAAATTGAAAAAAAAGTTAATTAAAAAAAATTGAGTTAACCAAGTTAACTTGTCAAAAGTGCGATTTATATTATGAGAGTATGATAACTCAATAAAAACAAATGATAAAACTAAAAAAAATTGACCAAAAAAAATCAAAGAAAAATAGTAAAAGAAAAACAGAAAAAAGCAAAGCATATAGTGACCAATCTTGTAAATCCAAGAAAAAAAAGAAAAAAGCAACGCATAGTGACCAATCTTGAATGATCTCCTCACTCCTCTAGTGTTGTTGAGTAGGTTAGAACACATTCTAATTCTATGCCAATTTCTTAATATTATTATTTTTTACAACCTCTTTCACGTAGTTTTAAAATATTTAAGATTGTGGTAATAATTGTTTTTTAACATATTTTTTGCTCAGAAATACATCAAAATAATATATATTTTTTAATTTTTAAAAATTATTTTTGACATCAACACATCAAAATAATCTGAAACATAAAAAAATATTAAATTGAAGTAAAAAAAATAACAAAATTTTAATTTTTTTAAAATACAAAAACAAACAGATACTTGATTGAGTGTGCTCTAATAAAAAAAATAATCAAACAAAACTTTTTCTTCAATCTAAAAAATATAAACAGAGTAAGCACTAATTAATCACAATAATTGAACTCCACAATAGAATTTCCATCCGAGAAGGGAACAAGTGCCTAACTCTCTGCCCCTTTTATCTTTACATGTTATGTTGCTGTGACTCTAGATTCCAACAGTATCGCACTCATCATCTACGTACACAGCCTACTTTTGTTTATATTTCTACAAAGGCCTAGGGCATAGCCTTTCATTAAAGTCAAATTAATAAACACTTGTTCTGATCTCTAAGTGCCTTATCCATCAAATCCTCTATTATACGTGCATGATAAATGTTTATAATTAGCATCTGATATTACGAGAAAAAAAAAAAGTAATCGTACATAGGGCCCTAATCACTTTAATTTGATGAATTAAGAGCATGGAAGGAACTAAAAGCTTGCTTGAGAAACGAAGGCAGACAAAAACCAGTCATGGCTGTGGGAACCCCGGCCTGCTTTAATTATAAATCTGGTACTTAGGCTAGGCAGCCTAATTAAATACTTGCATATACATATATATATGAAGGTAGTGGCAATCCCACTTCATCAAAGTTATTAATTCTTTCATGATATATATATATATATAATCAACAATTCCATGCATCAACACACAGCATATATAATTAAGTACTGACAACATCAAGTTTAATTAATATCAAGATAATATTCCATTGATGTGGGATTAATTAATTAATGGGTTCCGCAAGATTAATTAGCGTATCTTCAAGCTAACGTGAGCAAATCGGAAATATTTATCTCCCTTAAACGTGATGATGGGTGGGGAATGAGTTCACACCATCATAAAAATAACTGTTAATTATGGTAAGTAATGTTTTCAAACCAACAGCTTATATGTAAATATCTAATCGATTATAATTGCAAATTAATGGATGGATTGTTCACTCTCATGTCACCTCAATGAAAAGATATATGGGGCAATTAACATTTAATGACGCGATCGGTTTTTTGCACAGATCTCAAAAATTGACACCGACAATCATTAACTAATAAAATGCGTAGAAGCTTTCGTTTCTATTACTGCGTACGTAATATATAATTAAGGTTCTAAATTTCTAGAAGTTATTTTAAACCTTAATTAGCTGAAATTTGAAAATAAAAAAATAAAATACTGTTGAATAATATGATAATAGTTGTTTTTTAAAGTGTTTATTTACTCGGAAATACATTTAATTAATTTTTTTAAATTTATTTTTGACATTAATATATTAAAATAATCTGAAAATATATAAAAAAATAATTTTTTTAGAAATGTTTTTTAAATACAAAAACAAACAAGATTTAAGAAATTATCATCACCGTTAATTTTATAATAGAAATAAATTAGTGTGCTTAGGATTAGGATGAAGATGTTCTACCGGAAAGAAAACAATTGAAGGAATAGAAAATGGCAAGGTAACCACCCGGTAGTGACCATTATTATAGCACGACCTAACGCGACTTATTGTCAACTTATAGAGAAAAATTAAGGATTAAATAATAGAAGAAAAGGAAGCCCTACCCTATTAGAAGGAAGAGAGATACGTTTAGTTAACTAAACAATATAATATTTCACCACAAAAAAAAAAAACATTATAATAAAATAAAATAATGAACGAAGTGGGATTTGGTTGTGCCATTTTTTTAAATTCTCGTTAAATTATTCTAATCCTCCTAATAGGGACCCGTCGTCCAAGTGGCTATCCTTTTGGTGCCAATCCAATTGTGCCACTTAACAAATACAAAAATAATCTTAATGGAGAGATGAATCAACATCATCAGTGTATGATCCAATCACAAATAAGTAGCTTACATTGTTACAATGGTGATTTTCATCAATCTCTTATGATGTGAAGGTGGAGGAATCGTATGGGAAGGAGGTCCTATTGTCCTTGACGTGTACGTTCGGTGGTGGAAGGTGACTCTGAAGTGGGAACCACAGCAACTCAACCCTGAGCGGGACCCATTGACCCCCTGAGTGGTTAAAGCTCGGCTTTATTATCCGATCCACACACCCACAGCTACACAAGGGCTCGGGGGTAGCTATACTAGCTAGCTAGCTTGTCCCAGTTGCGTTGCCAAACCTGAAAACGCTCCAAATGGGAAGGCAAGAAAGAGGTGGAAAGCAATATAGGCAAGGCATACGCTAGTGGAGGGGCCATCACGGAGGGACTCCAAATTCCAAAATAGAAATTGGATCCCACATCCATCTCCATGATTTTATGACCTCTGACAATTATCTGAGCTAACAAAGCTGATCCAACTGCATCATAACAAGTTGTTCCCTCTTGGGATGTGAAGTACCTTGCTTCCCGCTTATTTCTTCTTCCTAAAAGAAATTTGGAAGAGGATGAAAGTGCAAGAGAGTAGTTGTTGTTATTATGATTATTATTTCTTCATCGCCACTTTGTATACTTTTCATGGACATCTTCTATGATGACATGAATGATTTAGTGTAACATTATCAATCAAAGTATACATGCAATTTTCAACTTCTTTTTATTGATGAATCTGAAAAATATTGGAGACAAGATGAGTCATTTTGTTTTTGTTTTTGTTTTTGTTTTTGTTTTTGTCTTCTTATGCAATGACTCGTCAATCTCAATCTCAACCCAATTGACCAAAACAGTTAGTGTCCAATGATACTTATTTACTTAAAAGACTTAAAAGTAAGAATGAGATAGAAGAAAAAACGAAGCATTGGAGTTACTTTAGAGCTATTATTGTGCAAAAGTAGTGAACTTTGTTATCCTCTTTTATTATGGTGTAAAAAGTTGAAGAGCCATGAACGAAAATGCCAAAGCCAGCACCATAGGCATTGCTTCTTTGGCCGTGGCTTGAGTAGTCCTGAACCTCACGCATATATGTGTGTGTATATATATATATGGCACAGAAACAGTTTCTTGTTCTTTTTTGTGAGAGTAACCGTCTCTTTCCAGCACTACGCCATTCACACACGCACCCCAATGACCTTTTGATCTGATCTCTATCCGCTTTCTGTGAAATCGTTTATTTCTTTACCTTCCTAGGTATGATAAAGGAGTTATTAGTTTGGTGTAATAATTTCACGTGCCCCATTTTGAGTGTTGATCATTATGTTTTATGCATTTTGAGTTATATTCAAACATAGAAACGGTAGCTGCTTCCGGAAAAAAAAAAAAAAGACAGAGAGAGAGAGAGGGAGTTGAGAACACGTTAATACAAGATTAACAAATTACAAGGAAATTCGATTTAAAGTTTCGAGGGAAGATTTACTACAAAATGTTATTGTGAGAGTAAGAAACTCGACCAACCTGGTCGAAAATTACAAGCAAGTAATTAACGGTGGCTTTTCCAGTGCTTAGATTTTGGTGTAAACGATAAAGAAGATGTCTTTTTTGTTTGAACCAAATTTAGTTCAGCTGATCCGATATTTCGAACATTTAATTCAGCTTAATTTCGATGGTTTTAACATGAGAGTGTCACTTAATCAGTGTAAAATCTTAGAGCCATTTGAAGATCAAGACATATTTACACGTCATGATCCCGCAAAAAGCATCTCCAGAAGAAGAAGAGCAGGCTGAAAGGCCACCACCTGGTATCCAAGTTGGTATTGAACAGTGGATAGTAAAAGCAACCATTGTATGGGGCCAACGTCATCTGGCTTGTTGCGAATGCAAATTGAACGTTACTCGCAACATACATAATCATGAGATCCCATTTTGGATCACATCATCACTAATCAAATAATGGAGCCACAGCAACTTAATTTGCACCTCACACCCTTTGATTCTATATGCTTTTCTGTACATTCCTATCGATAATTAACGCCCTAATTAGTACTTAGCAACAGCAATTAGCCTTATTTGTTCATTACAACTACACCTTCCATCCCATTAAGAGACGCTGCTCAAGGGTGGGTGGTGATTGTGATAATAATTTCTCTTGAATTCTTCCATTTTTAGACACTAAAACATACGCATGTATAAAAACCAGAATAAACAGAACAGTACAAGAAAAGGAAGCCAACTACACCCGTCGTGTCAGGTTATCATTACAGCATCGCATCCTCAGCTTCAAAGTGCGTTATCACTGTAACATAAAAAATAAATAAGACCCCCGGATTAAGAACCTCAAAACCAGAGTGGGTCCCAATGTGCTGGACCCCACCTTTCTCATGCAAAATGACGAAATAAAAAACCCCCACAGATTTAAAAAGAAATGAAAAACCACCTCGCACCTACTTTTATTTCTTTTTATTACTCTTCCTCTATCTATATATACACTACCATTTTCTTTCACCTATCATCAAAACCACCACCTGCAAAACCTCATCTCCCAGAGGCAAAGCTAAGCAAGGCCAAGTTCTTACCTCTTGCTATACATTTCCTCCCTTCTTTTGTCACCTCGATAAATTAACAAAACAAATGGCTGCAAGAGAACCCTTCAACGTGACAGAAAGAGCACCAAAACCTGGCGCAGTTACACCTCACTCACCATGGCATTCACCTGTACCGTATTTGTTTGGTGGGTTAGCTGCCATGCTTGGTTTGATTGCTTTTGCCCTCTTAATTCTTGCATGTTCTTACTGGAAACTATCTGGGTACCTGGAGAGTGGCAATGAAGGAGGTGAAAGAGACCTTGAAGCTGGAGAAGGAGAGAATAAGAGTGGTGATGGTAGTGAGAAAAAGCCTATCGCTTTTGAAGAGAAGATTTTGGTTATCATGGCTGGTGAAGTCAAGCCAACTTTCTTGGCCACGCCAATGTCTAGTAGGTCAACTTCGTTTGGTGATACTAGTAGTGAGAAGAGTTGTTCTTGCAGTAGTGAAAAGAGTGAGAAATTGGGGAATGTTAATGATGTTGAGATGGTGAAACAGGGGAATACTGATGAAGATCACCAGGTTCAAAGTGGAGACATGAACAGTCATGAATCTTCCAGTCAAAACCATTGATTTAGCTCCCCCACCCCATTTCTTCTTCTTTTTTGGGGTTTTTAGGTGTTGAATTTTAGGATTATGAGGGAGATCTGTTACAGGTTTTGATTTAAGGTCTCTTTGGAGGAATAGCGTCTGTAACATGAGCTCCGATGTTAGGTTGGTGTATGACCCTCTTTAGCAGCTATCTTTCTCCCTCTTGGTTTTGTGTTTTCAGTTCGGGAAATGTAAATGGAAGAATATAGCTGTTATTTACCATTAATTATATATACTTTCTTTCTTTTTTTTTTCAAGAAAATCTGAAATCTTGATCGGTAATATATTGTTCCTATAATTTAGAAATTACTAAAACCGAAATCCTGTTGATCATGGCCAGTTTAGGAAACGTCTTAATTATTCTTCAAGATGAGATGTGCCTTTATAGTTTTGAAATCTGTGACTCTCCAAATCAGAAAGCAGAATTCAAGAAGAAACAATAAGAAAGTGTGAAGGCAGAAGGCAGAAGGCAGAAGGCAGGTTGGCATGTGTAAAAGTATATGCTGACAACTGACAAGTCTCTCTTATCCTTCCTTCGTAAATTGTGAATAATGCGGCGAGGTGAAAATGCTAAGGTTACACAGTAACGCAGAATTATAACATTTGATGAGGCTTTTTTTTCTTTTTGTTTTTTTTTTAAAAGAAGCTCCCCGACGTCTCTGCTTCAACTGTACTGAATCATGAGTTCAGAGCTTTCATTGCTGTCTTTTTTTGGTCAGACATGGTTGAAGACCCAAGTCTGCATCCCAAATTAATGACTGTATTGGTTTGTGATAGACACTGCACTGAATTGTGGAGCTGCACTTTGTATGGTCAAATGACAAGACCATCCTTGCTTTATGAATTGTGGACAATGGAAATTTAAATGGGATCGATAGTGCTATGAGTTAATAAAGAAGGTGGATCTTGATTCAAAACCCATTATGGAAATGCCCTAACTAATGCTTTATTTGCTCACTCGTATTGTCTTGTTTTATTTGGTGAGATGAAATTTAGATTTATTTCATGTAAGGATCTTGTTCATAGACTCAATAATACAGATGTTGCTGTCAACATGTTGGCCTTCACGTTTGGATTAAAAAAATAATCATGCTTAGAGATTGATTGAGGAAGAAGAGAGTTAAGCAGGAAAAAAAAGAGGCGAAACGATTCCCCCTAAGCAGCTTAAAGTTTTTTATTGGTGATTGATTTGATTATTTGAATCTGTTCTTCTTTCTTCCTTTTTAATTTGCTGTGAACTAAAAAACAAAACGATATGAAAGTTTGATCAATTATTATTGTTACTAGCTAGTACTCTTGTGGGAATGATCAAACGATGGATAAAATGACGCACGATAGGGTTTTTTTTTTCCAGCTAGTGGGAGACTGCATTTTCCATGGAAATTATAGGAGGTGGTGCATGTCTGTCATTACCTGAACAGTCTTTGTTATGCTGGGCTATTGTTCCTATATTGGTGGTCTATATACACCCTTACAATGAAAATACATGTCACTATGTAAGCAAAAATAATCATTGGTACATAATGCTTTCTGAAGTAAGCAACACTAAGGAATCATATAGTAGATAAAAGAGTTAATGCTTACTTCAGAGCATATCTTGATAAAGAATCGAAATATTCAAATTGTGAGGTAATTGGATTTGGATGTACCTAGCTAGTAATGATTTGGAACGCATATGACATTAATTAAAGTAAAATATTCCATATTCTCATGTTATACTATTGAAATCTAATAATATTCCCTAACATAAATATTTCAACATGTAAAATCAACCTGTCTAAAACTATTTATAAGTAAAGAAAAAATTAATCCAAAAATATGAAGAACTCTTAAATTTAAAAATTGTTGTATCTCACGTTAAAAAAAATACAAATCTATCAAGTGGTTTATTTAATAATGTTTTGACAAGTTAAAATTAAATTCAAAAAGCTTCAAAGCTTTTAGAATAAAAACGTCCCAGGTTTCATGGGCTTCAGGCTTAAACCGCTTAACTTTGAGCTTGACCTAGATTTAATTGTAAAATAATTATTTGGCTAGCCAAATAATATTTTGTCAAATCACGAATAACTTGTGTGATTCATTACCTTTCATAACCTGAACAATTTTCTCATGGAGATTAATTTTATGACGGGTATTGAAGAGGTCATAATTAATTATGTTATCTAATAAAAATTAATTCATTCATTAGTTTTATTTCTAAGTCTCTCCACTACTAGATTTAATAGCTTTACTGATAAAAGTTTCTGTCGGCATTTACACTCACAATCTGTCAGCACGTATATTACCGATGGGCTCACGGACAGAAACAGTTCGTCAAAAAAACACTCGCTAGTAATTTATGGTCTGTTGATGAGTCTGCCAGTAAAAAAATATACTGATAGATTTACAAACAGACAAAGCGCTCCAAAAAAACAATTACTTGTTTCATTCCATCGGTATCTCCATTGGTAAATTTAACATTCACTGATAGGAAAACCATATGTAATGTCATCGGTGTTTTTATTTGTCCGTCGGTATATTCATCAGTAAATATAACATATTACCGATAAAATATCATCTATAATTTCATCAGTGAGTTAACAGTAGTAGTGATATTTGTAGTAATTATTTTCCAACTCTCTCTCGAATATACCGACGAAGTTGTTCCGTCGGTAACCCCATTAGTGATATTTTAATTTTTTTTTAATATATCAAAAATAAGTAGAAAAATATTTAAAATAAATTAAAAATTAAATATTGATCACAAATCTAAATATTTGTACATTTAAATACAATAAATCTAAAATAGAGGCAACGTTAGAGGAGGAGGAGGTTGGTCGTCACCGAGAACGTGGGGCCAATTAGAGGGTGCACATGTACTACCCATCTGTGATCTCATCTCCATTATCAATTGACAGAGTTTTTTATAATCAATAGTGAATCGTTCATATTTTCATTAAGATGGGTTGTCCGAGCCTGTACTCGTTAGTCTAACATTGCTACGAACTCTGAAGTTTGAGTGCTCGAAATCGATTACAAGCATTGAACGGTTGAAACACTACAGGTCATCTGCAAGTTCTTGATTGTAGTGTAAGAGAGTCCATACACCCGATTTCTATTGGGTCCACTAGACATCCAACCACAAATCCAGATCGAGATTTGGCTGGGTCGAAGGATCGTTCCTGTATCTCTCCTTCAATCGGCTATTATATGTATCCTAGAAAGAAAAAATAAATTAATCAAATTCAAGGAAATAATAAATTCAGAAAAAAATGGTTGAAAACCAACACACCACAAAGTGCTGAGCTCGACTATCCACGAATTGCTGCACCCCTTTTAGTAGTCATCACTCTACACATACATTTCAAAAACAAATGTTGTCAGTTAAATAAATTTATAAAAAAATTTAATAAAAAATGGATGTAATAAAAAAAAATCCTAACATCCGTTCTGCATGTGAAAAGAACGGAATAGAGCCACTGGTGTTCGTGATAACGAAACTGTGACCGAACTATGACAGTCGTGTGTAACGCAAGGACATCATGTGCCAAATTTATTTCTGCCCATACAGCCTCTGAGATGTATGGCAGTCTGAAATCCTTCTAAACCGCCATGTCATTCCAACTTAAAAGCTTTCTTTCTTTCGTATATTCTTTGTCTTTCTTTTACACCTCATACCAAAAATCATGCAACCTATATGATATAAATTAATTATCTATTAGTAAATGAAAAATAAAATTTTAATATTTGGAATAAAAAATTATCTTGAATTCGATCTTACCTAATTGTAATGTGATTCTCCCAAACCCTCATCGTAACATTATTATCAGCTCTCTCCCACTCAAATTTCAGTAATTTCAATAAACTAAACAAATTAACATAAAAAATATTTAAGTTAATACTAACTTTGAACCTTGAAAACCATGCATCAACTTGCGGTTTCCATTTAGGATGTTTTGAAACTTGGATCCATTGAAATAATAAAATTTCTATCGATGATTTAAAGGCTGATGTTATCATTGTCGCAGCCTCAATGTTTGTAAACCTAAAATTGCATTTGTTAAATGATATCATTTTTTCAAAAATTATTAAACATGTCATTGTAAAAACAAAACAAACTTACGTTGAAAGGCCGTCCTTCCACTAGGTCTCATACTTACGGGTAAATGGATTCCATTGTGAAGAGACTCCCCTTAATGTTGCAGCATTGCACTCGATAAGCCCGTATCATGAGTCGATGCTATGCATGTGTCTCAAGTGTATGTTCTTAGTCAACACCTAATGACTCGTGGTCATCAGCATCGCTGCTAGAAGAACAAGCAGCGATCCTATCCCGATGATGTGTAATAGACTTTCCCCTAGTTTGATATTCTAATTTGTAATGTTCATACCTATGATACCTAATATATTCAACTTTTGACTTGTCTATTGATTTTGACTTGCTAAAAGTTGAATGATTGTTGTCATAAACTCTTCCTCTTCTTTGATAATTAGAAGACTAATTATTTGCTAATTTTTAGGAATTACCATTTTTGTTGCTTGTGCTCCTTTCTTTTCCTTAACCACCTCTATATGAGGTAAAAAGTTGATTATTAAATGAAACTCATAAAACTTAGTCATTCTTATCTTGTTGACTCATATTTTTATTATGAATTAGCAAGGAACTTTACAATTCATCAATGGAGAGTTCATCATTATTCTT
>Ga0325403_1005707_pt1 | contig 11784 bp, 4 predicted proteins | sample PopdelMetagenome_19_FD_205665 | JGI IMG/M metagenome (GOLD analysis project Ga0325403, IMG submission 205665) | Populus deltoides microbial communities from Bellville, Georgia, United States - Xylem-PdKOR-R4 | ecosystem: Host-associated > Plants > Phyllosphere > Stem > Wood/Secondary xylem...
TGCATTGTCAGACAAAAACAAGGGAAAATCACCGATACCCCTCTAGTTTAAATTTATTAGATACTTGATTTGTGAGTTAAATATTTATTTTAAATAAAATAAATTATATATGTATATAAAAAAAATTTAATATATTTTTATATTTAAAAAAATTTTAAATAAAAATTAAAAAATTTATACATACATATAATCAAATAAATTAAGAACTATGAGTATTTATAAATAAAAAAATTAAAAAAAATTGAAACAGATATAGATAAAAATATTTAATCTTAAAAAAAGATTAAAATTGAGATTTACTTAGTTGTATTTGCTAAACTTATTTATTAAAATAATATTTTTATTCAATAAACGATAATAGAAATAAAGATACAAATTAAATAATTGAATAAAATAAAATGAAAAAAAACATTATGCAAGGATGCACATATTATAAATATTATTTGAAAATATCAAAAATAAAGTTCATCGATACAAAAAATTATAAAAATATAAATGAATTATAAAAACTCTTCAAAATTTAAATGCATAACCAAAAAAATAATTGTCATTTAAAATGTGATTTCTAAACAAATAAAAGAGAGAAGGGGTATTAATCTAAATATGAATAAAAAAAATTAGAGAGAAAACAACATAAAAAATCATTAATTTTAAAAAAACAATTAGAAAAAAATATTTTATAAAAAAAGAAAAAAGCAAAAGTTAAATGTTGTTGGGTCTAGCCCATTTTGTTAGGGGCCACGCAGGGGCCTGCATGATTGAGCCTTATTTTTTTGTTCCAAATGGGGTGGATGACAAATTTTTTGGAAAAAAAATTGGACAATGTGTCGTTTAATTTGCTAAGATTCTGACCATTGTGGTGGTCGAGAAATAGAGGCTTAAGTTTTTTTACCCAAAAACAAGTTTTTCAACTCTCTTTTGACCTAAAACATCTTTGGAACTGTAATACACCTAATTATAACCTTAAAAAAATAAAAAATTCATCTCAAAAACTAAAATCAACCTGAAACTAAAAATAAAACTGAGTTCATATCTGTTTTTTCATGAACTTTGAAGGTAAAAAAACACTTAATATGAACTTCCCTCATCAAATGGAATCATTTGACACAAAACATCAACCATTTTAGTGGCATAAAGTAGTGCCAATGATATTTCTCTCTCTCTCTCATTGAAATCTAGCGACCTCCTCTTTCCTTTCAAAATCAGGAACTAAAAAATAACCAAAATAAACTTTTATACCAAAATTGAATTTTAAGAAGAAAAAAATTAAGGCACCAAAATCATATAATTTGTGTTATTTTGAAAGTTAGGGGACCAAAATGTATCTTTCCTGAAACTTTTGGAATGTCACCCATGTTTGGCATCTTCTTTTCATTTTAGTCCCTATTCTTCCAATCTAACCCTTGACTAAAAAATCAGAAGTAATTGACCTTAAATTATAATCAAATCACCTAAAATAAAACTTTAAGGACCAAGATGAATTGTCAAAAATGAACGAGGCCATCTAAAGAGATTTGTGTGTGCATGAACTGTATTGGTGTCTATAATAAATATCCCACACATTTTAATATTTAGTATAATTTGACTCGGCCTCATCATGAATTAGATGAAAAAACCTTTTGAGCAAAAACAATATATATTTAGATGAATAAGAAAAACCAAAGTTGAATGATGAAAATCAAAAGGATAATAAGCTAAAAAAAAATGATGCCAACCTGTATAACTCAATAAGCTTGTGACCCGAGTCGTTTGATTAAAAGTAATAAATTTGAAAAAACTTTGAAGCCCAATATTCAATTAATTGAGTGTTAAATGATAAATTTTTTTAAAAAAAATCAAACACACAAAACGATAAAAAATAGCAATTATAAGCCAAAAAAGGCTTGAGCGTCTAGATCAACCCGCCAAACCCACAGGTCAAGTTATGAGATCGTGATAACTCGGAAAAAAAACCAAAGAAAATCATGAAACTCAATTTTTTTAAAAAAAAAAACAAATTTGAATCATGAGATGGAAAAAAAATAAGTCCCAAAAAAATTGATGTCAACCATTGTCTCGGGCCATTTGATCGGAAGAACCAAATATAAAAAAAACACGAAAATCAATTATTAACAAATCAAATATTAAATGATGAATTTTTTTTAAAAGAATCAATCACACAAAATGATCCAAAAGAAAATAATAATTAAAAGCAAAAAAAAAAAAGCTAGCCCACCTAGGTTAACCCGCCAAACTCACGAGCTAAGTAATGAGATCAGGATAACCCTATAAAAAGAAAACAAAGAAAAAAATGAATCCTATTTTTTTTATATAAAAAAAATCAACGCCAAGTAATGAGATCGAAAAAGAAAATAAGTGAAAAAACGATGTGAGCCCGTGTTAGCTTATTCTCATGTCCCAGACCATTTGATCAGAAGCACCAAACCTAGAAAAATCAAAAACTCAATTCTCATCAAATCAAATGTCAAATGGTAAAATTAAAATAAAAATCAATCACAGAAAAAAATCCAAAAGAAAAGGGATAGAAAATTTTAAAAAATAAGGATTAAATTTGAAGAAAAAAATAAGAGAAAGGATAATTTTGGATTGAAAGGCTAAATTGAAAAAAAAAAATCAACTCCATAAAAGAATTAAAAAAATAAACCACTAAAATAACGAGGACCAAATTTAAAAAAAAATGATTAAATGATGAAATTGAAAACAATTAAAAGTTTACAAATTTGAATAAATAAAAAATTTAGAATGGAAGATGAAATTTAAAACAAATAAAAAAACTTACAAGAGGGTTGAAAAGAAATTTAAATTAAAAGAATAAGAACTAATACTTAAATATCCCTGGATAAGGGGGTAGAGATAAAAGGAAAAAAAAGTGTTAGCGACAATCCAAATAAAATTTAGCCACATGTGTTGCCACTCTAAGAAGGAGAAGCCAAGACAATTGAAACCTCATTGTGGTAAGCGACATTTGACCATCAGACAGCCACTCATGAGCTGCCCAAAGGGTGCGAGAGTCAGCACGTGTAATTTTTTTAATAATATTTATATACATTAAATTATACAATTGGCCCTAACCCAACTTAATAATTACACAAAAGCATTAGTGCAAATACAAAAATGCCCCTGAATATAAGCTATAGAAAATTCACTTTCAATGGCATGTGAGTCATCTGACTATTCATTAAAAATGAAAAAGATGAAAATGCCCCTGAATGTAAACTTTTAAAAAATATTGAATCTAGTGATATAAAGGTCTTTTCACTATACATTATGAAACTAAAAGATGCAATTGCGCCCTTTAAATTTTAAAATGTAAAATGGGGGTACTGTGAAATTATTAAATTATCCCAAATATAATGGTTTCTTGTTTTTTTAAGGGGAAAATAGGTATTTCACCCTATAGTATGGAAATGTTATTTGTTTCTTTTGTTTTTTTTTTTTTTACTTTGGTCTATTATTTTTCAATCTCACCCTCCCCTGAAAATTTAGCCTCAATTGGCCTACAATTCGGTCTAATAAGGGTTAAATAAAAAGAACATAGATGAAAAAAATGACACCATGAACAATCCGCACATGGTCTCTTATGAGGAGATCCACAATGCATTTTACATATTAAATTACCCACACCTTTTAGATTTACTTATAATTTTTTGTTGTATTGACCTTTTTATATGATTTTCATCTATGGCAACCCTTTTGTTAAAAAGTTAGTATTGATTGATCCTTTCATCGAAGTCCAACTCCATTGCATAGTTTCATTGGTTGACCAAAGTAAAAGGTCTAGATCATAAATGCCATTCTAGTTTCAACTTTAATCATGTTGACTTTTTATATGGATTTGATATCTTATAACCTTTATACTATACAATACAATTGATTCTTGTTCATCCATCCATTCAACTTTTATATGCAATTCTATCAGTTGACTCAAAGAAAAGGCAGATGTTTATAATAGATGTAAATAAACTAGATTGGTGGCCCAAAAAAAAAGCTTTAAAAAAATTTCAAGACATTGCAAACATGTTTTGAAAAAGTAAGACAAAAACCCGGCTATGGTCATAGACTCAACTTGTCAAGTAAGCTAGTATTATTTAGTTAGATCATAAAAAAAGATAGTGATAGTAAATGAACCGAATTAAACAAAAAAATTATGATAATCTACATAGAAAGAACATTTGTCAAACGAGGGAAAATGGTGAAGCTCAATTCCTAGCCAACCAAATGTGGAAGGAAAAAATTCAAAAAACAAAGCAAAAAAATAAATAAATAATTGGAGCCCAACCAAGAAAATCACTGAGTCCAATTTCAAAAGAATCTAATGTTGAAGGGTGAAGTTAAAAAAGAAAATCAGTGTAAAAAAATAGATGCTAAAAAAATATTGGAAAAAAAACAATGCAACTCAATTCTCAACCAACCTAATGTAAAACGATGAAATAGAAAAAAAAATTTGACAAAAAGGACAAAAAAAACCAACAAACCCAGTGACTCGAATCATGCGAATGAGATAACCTAATGGAAGGAAAAATGAGAAAACTTATGAACCTCGATTATAAAATTAACAAAGTATTGAAGGACAAAATTAAAAAAAATTAATTTTTTTAAAAATTGCAAGACAATACCCGAGTTAACATAGGTTAACCCATTAAACTTATGACTTAGTTCATGAGATTGAGATAACTTCGTAAAAAAAACCGAAGAAAATCATGAAACCTAACTTTCAAAAGACCAAAAGTTTAAGGATGAAGTTGAAAAATAAAATCATAGTAAAAAATTAAACCCTAAAAAAAAAATTGATATCAACCCAGATTAATTTTTTAAACCTGTGACCTGGGTCTTAAGACTAGAATCACCTCATCGAGAAAAATAACAAAGCTCAATTTCCAACCAACGTGATGTTAAAGAGTGAAATTGAAAAAAAAAATATAATTTTACAAAAGAACCTAAACAAAAATTAGTGATAAAAAGAATGTGGATCAAATCTGAATTAAAAGAGATTGAGAGGACAACTTACAATTTTGTATTAAATGGTGAAATTGAAAAAAATCATTTTTACAAAAGGACCCAGAATAAAAATAAAAATAAAAAGAATGAGGGATAAATTATAAAAAACAAAATGAGATGACAACTTCAAATTTTTAAACCTGTGACCCGGGTCTTAAGACTAGAATCACCTCATCGAGAAAAACAACAAAACTCAATTTCCAACCAACGTGATGTTAAAGAGTGAAATTGAAAAGAAAAATTAATTTTTACAAAAGGCCCCAAAATACTAAAATTAAAATGACAATAAAATAAGAGGACAACTTCAAATTTTAGATGGAGTGGCATGAATTCTAAGGAAAGAGAGAAAATAGGGAAAGAATAAATGAATGGTCGTTGGTGATAAACCATCACAATTTAAATGTCACGCACCACCTCAGATGGAAGACCACGATGCGTCGCTTTTAAAATCGTCGTAGAAGGTGTTTTTTTGTCATTGTAGGAAGTCACATGCACTGCAACTTCTTTCATTTGTCGGTGTGTGTATTGCAGGCGCCATCCATTGTTCACTTGACCATTAACTTTAGTACCCCATATTTCTTTTAGTACCAAATTTAGTCCCTGAATCCCTAGTTGCTCTAAATCAATAGAATTTAGTTTTGTTTTGATAAACTGAGCATCAAAAGAGTAATGATATTTTTCCTCAATTTGCAAGATTCGTATATATTGGCAACGAAGATAAAAATTAAATCAATTTCCAAAAAAGCCAAATTCAAAAGGATAATTTTATTTTAAAAAAGTTGTGCAACTAAAAAAACTACCTGGATTTTTTCCACGCCTGTGCAATCTAGTCCGTGATGAGAGAAAATTAAAAGGCATGATATCAATTACCAAAACTTCATATTCAATCTTTAAAGTTTTGATTACTCTAAACTAATATAATTAAATTTTATTTTTCTAAACCGAACGTCAACCAATCAATGAAATATATTTTTGACACCTTATCTCTCTATTTGTAGGCATACAAAACAACATGCGAATATCAATCCCATATTATTGCAATGTCAAAGTACCTAAAAAAAACAAGAGGGATCAAAACATTAAGAATAAACTAAAACTGCTTAGTGTTTCATTGTGCCAGTCTACAGTGAAACGCTGAGCAGTCTTCTTCTTCTTCTTTTTTGTTTTTTTTCTTTTTGTTTTTTTTTGTTTTTATTTTTTTTAATTTTTTTCTTTTTCTATGCCTTTATGGTTTTTTTTTTGCTTTTTTTTTTACTTTTTTCTTTGTGTTTTTTTATTTTAATGAATTTTTTTATTTAGTTATCAGATTTTCATGACACGGATCTCGGGTTTAACGGTTAACCTGGTTTGACGGGTTAACTTGAATTTATTTTTTTTGCTTTTTTTCTTTTTAATTAATAACATATACTAAAATTGTTCAGTGTTTCACTATGCAGTCCACGTGAAACGCTAAGCTGTTTTTTTTTTGTTTTTAATTTTTGTTTTGCTTTTTATGCCTTTATGGGTTTTTTTTTTGCTTTTTTTCTTTGTGTTTTTTTAATGAATTTTTTTTTGTTTAATTTAGTTTGTTAATGTTAAATTTTTTTTTAGTTATCAAACTTTCATGACACGGATCCCGGGTTTGACGGGTTAACTTGGTTTGACGAGTTAACCCGGAATTGTTTTTTGCTTTTTTATTTTTAATTAATTTGTTTTTCATTTAGTTTAGTTTTTTAATGTTAAATTTCTTTCTATTTAATTATCAGACTTTCATGACACGTATCCCGAGTTTGACGAGTTAACCCGTCAATTTATTTTTATATTTAGTTATCAAACTTTCATGACACGAATCTCAGATTTGACGGGTTAATCTAGTTTTAAGGGTTAACCCAGTTAATTCAGATTCTTTTCTTTTTCTTCATTGGTTTTTTTATTCCTGTTGGTTTTTTTTCTTTATTTTTTTTACTAATCTATTTAATTATCATACTTTTATGACACGACTTTACAACCATACTCACATTCAAGGCTCTTGGGTCCGATGTTGCAGCCAGACTAACTTAAACTTGAGTCATGTAAGTTTAATATTATTATTAATATTATAAATATTACTCTTGAGTCAAGCGTTACAACTAAACTAAAGGCTTTTAGGCATATCTTTGCAGAAAGACCTAACACTCTTAGATCTTAGCATTTTTTGATATTTTTTATGCAAGAAAAAAAATTAACCCGTGGTGCGTGCCTTTGTTTTTTTTTCTCCTTTTCTTTTTAAGTCTTTTACTGTGGATTGCATAGTACAGTCCACAGTGAAAAAACTGATGCCTTTAGTTTTTTATTTTTGTCTTTTTTAATTTAGTTTCTTAATATTAAATTTTTTCTATTTAATTATCAGACTTTCATGACATGGATCCCAGGTTTGACGGGTTGACCCAGTTTATTCAGATTTTTTTCTTTTTCTTAATTAGTTTTTTTTCTTCCTATAGGTTTCTTTTTCTCTTTGCTTTTTCCTTTTTAATTAATCTTTTTTTAATTTATTTCATTAATAATAAATCTTTTTTCTATTTAGTTATCACACTTTCATGATACGAATTCCAGGTTTGACAGATTAACCTAATTTGGCGGGTTAACCCGGTTGATTCAGATTTTTTTTTTCTCATTAGTTTTGTTCTTCCGATTTCATCTTTTAATATTATATGCAGTCCACAGTGAAAAGGCTGAAGCCTTTAGTTTTTTTTTTTTTGCTTTTTTTATGCCTTTCACTGTGGACTGCACAGTGCAGTTCACGGTGAAAAGGCTGATGCCTTTTTTTATTTAGTTTGTTGATATTAAAATTTTTTCTATTTAGTTATCAGACTTTCATGACATGGATCTCAGGTTTGACGGGTTAACCCAGTTAATTTAGATTTTTTTTCTTTTTCTTCATTAGTTTTTTTCTTCTTATAAGTTTTTTTTCTTTTATTTTTTCTTTTTATTTAATATTTTTTTTATTTAATTTAGTTCATCAATATTAAATTTTTTTCTATTTAGTTATCGATTGATGCTTTTAGTTTTTTTTCTTTTTGCTTTTTTGCTGTTTTTATGTCTTTAACTGTAGACTGCATACTGAGTCCACAGTGAAAAGGCTGATGCCTTTTTGTTTGTTTTTTTTTCTTTTTAATTAATTTTTTTCATTTAATTTAGTTATCAAACTTTCATGACACGGATCCTGGGTTTGACGGGTTAACATGGTTTGACGGGTTAGCCCAGTTAATTTTGTGTTAACCTGTCAATTTTTTTTTCTATTTAGTTATCAAACTTTCACGACACGAATCCAAGGTTTGACGGGTTAACTCAGTTAATTCAGATTTTTTTTCCTTTTCTTCATTAATTTTTTTCTTCCTTTTGGTTTTTTTTCTTTGTTTTTTTCTTTTTAATCAATCTATTTAATTAACACACTTTTATTACACGACGTTGCAGCGAGACCCACATCCAAAACTATTGGGTCTGGTATTGCAGTCAGACCCACTTAAATTTGGGTCATGCAAGTTTAATGTTATTATTAATATTATAAATATTACTCTTGGGTCAGGCGTTGCAATCACACCCAAGACTCTTGGGTATAACTTTGCAAAAAAACCTAATACTTTTAAATCTTAACTTTTTTTATATATATTTTTTATGCAAAAACCATTGACCCGCGGCATCACGCGGGTCATGTAACTAATAAAATACTAAAAGATAATAAAAAAGAAAAAAAAGAAATAACTGTTATCTCTCTTTGTGTACATTAATTCCAGGAGATCTAGGTTTTTTTTTATAATAATGTAATATAATAATACATTAAATTCTTAAAATTAAGGGGAAAAAAAACAGTTAGGTAGCTGCATTTTAGTCTTTTAGAGCCATCAAAACATTGTTTTGGTTGCAGTTACAAGTGTGGATGATGCATGGATGAAGATACAAGATTGTTTGTTTTTATGGTTAAAATTGTAATTTTTTAAAAATTATTTTTATTATATTATTTTGATGTGTTAATATTAAAAATATTTTTTAAAAATAAAAAAAATATTATTTCCATACATTTTAACCATAATTGGAGTATTATCATTATCTACCTCTTGAAAAGAGGGGTGCAAAATATTTTAAACTCATATACATTACCATATTCTTTAAATCTTAATAACCATCACAGGATCTTACTGGTAAATATCAATATATTGTCTTACTTTATTCTTTTTATATAACATTACAAGATATTTTTATCCTTTTCTTATACAACAATATTCAAGATATAAGAAATAATAAAAATTTATTAAATTAAATCCTTTATTTTTTTTATATGAGATATTTGATTATTATATTTTTCTTTAAATCATTTAAACAAGAAGATTCATAGAAATTCTGTTAGTTTTTACCATCGCTACTGATATTAAAAACAAATACTCATTAAAATAAAATAATTTATAAAATTTATTTTCATGTGTGTATTTTTAATTTCTATTCATACCGCATAAAATTAAAATAATAAATAATAAAATTATATCAAAGTTCAACAAATTATTAAATCAAAATTTTTTTTGTTATTTTTTAATTGGGGATCCTTAGTTATTTTCTAGTATTATCTTTCACTACTTTAGAGAAAAATATTTATATTTTTAACAGACCTATTTATATGAAAAACGGCCTGGTCAAAAAGTAGAATTATTCAAATTTATATCCTTAATATTTACCTCACATAATTTTATTAGAAAGAAGTCTTTAAAATAAAGAGATTTGCAATAACTATAATGTTAATATAATTATATTAATTTTCAGTAGAACCTTGCATTAAGCTATTGTTCACATTTGTAGCATTTTGTATATATAGTTGTTTATATTCAAATAATATATTGATTATATTCAATTTTAAAAAATAACAGCCACAAAGAAAAATTTTGAATTTTTTTAGCTTTAAATTATTTTTTTTTGTATTTTTGAATTGTTTTGATGTGTTCTCATTAAAAATAAATTTAAAATAATAATAATAAAAATATTATTTTACTACATTTCAAAACAAAAATTATTTTTAAAAAATAATATTTACAACACTCCCAAATATATCTTTTATTAAACAACACTTTGTGAGGATTGAATTTAAAAAATGGCTACACCACGTTACATTGATATTTTCATGAGGACCATTATTAGCTCGACTTCACGGATAACTCCAATATCTAATTTACCCGCTCCTAACCACTTGAATGAGTATTTTATATATATATATATATATATATATATATATATATATATATATATATATTATATTGTCGAATAGATAATAGATATATTATAAATATTATTAAACCTGACCCGAAACCTAACTACGACCTAACATGAGATGTATATTAAAATTGAAAGAGAGAGTTTTCAATGAGATAAATATTTTTAAAATTTGGTAGCCTCTATTGACATTGCATGAGATTGTGGTTGGACCACGTTTCTGAAAATTTTAATTTTTTTAATTTCAAATTATTATTTTATGTGTTTTTTATTTTGACAAACTGGTGATAGAAAATAAAAAATATTTTAATATATTTTTAAGTAAAAAATATTTTAACTTTTATCACTTTCCTAAACAATAACTTAATACTTCCACAATTTTTTTTTAATATGGTCTTATAGCATCTCGAAAAGAAGAGCTAAAAGAAAAATATATATATTTTTTTTTTTGGCTTTCATCCCTTTTTGTTATAGCATGGTCAAAATAGTATTTTTAAGTTGAAGAGCTATAAATATTGGTAAAAAAAAACTAAAAGGTTGTTTAATATATTTTTATGTAAAAAAAAAGAGTTTTGATTAGAGTTGTATAAATAGTTATATCAATATTAAATATAATTAAAATTTTCATTAAAGTACATATATAAAAATTATTATATTTATTATGTAAAAAAACTATATTACTAATCTGAGTCTTCTAGATAACTTGTCCCTTGAAAATGATCCGAGACACGGTGAAATCGACGGCAGTGTCAGATGCGCTCCTAAACGTGTTTTTACTTTTTACAGCCTGTAAGTTTACACCTCGAAAGTGAGATCTGAGCCATCTCGTTAGGGTGAGAAAAATAACTAAAAAATTAATTAAATTAAAAAAATTGAAAATAAATAAAAAAATCAAACCGTAAAGAAAAACAATTAAATCAATTAAAATTTTTAAAAAACCGATCATTAGATCAGTTTTATAAGTTTAAAACCGAAAAAATCAAACCAAATCGAACCCAAATCTAAAAACCAAGCCAAACCGGAAAAAACCAAGTTAAAGAAAAAAAACTGAACCAAACCGGTTTGAATCAGATTTTATCTAAAAAAACCAAACCAAATCAAAATCAACCAATTTAAATCAGTTTTAATTTTTTTTTAAAAAAATTAATTTAATTATTATTTTTTTATTTTAATAAAAATCAAACCAACCAAAAAAATAATCACTGAACTTCCCTGCACACCGAGAGGCACTTTAAAAATCTGCCTTGACTGCTTCTTCTAATTGGAAGAAAAAATCTGCTTTTACGGGAAAGACATGTCAAATGTCATCACTCCGTTTTGTCATTTCTTCTCACCAAAGATGCTTCACTTTCCAACCCCACTCGCCTCCGCCACACGCCACCTCTCACAGCAAGCTTAATTCAGAGACTTTTTATTTTTTTATTTTAAAAATTTTTTTGCAAATTTTTTTTTGTTTGTTTCAAAATATTTATTTTTTATATTTTTAAATTATCTTGACATGCTAATATAAAAAAATAAAAAAAATATTATTTTAATATATTTTTAAATAAAAATACTTTAAAAAACAATTAT
>Ga0325403_1005708_pt1 | contig 11782 bp, 10 predicted proteins | sample PopdelMetagenome_19_FD_205665 | JGI IMG/M metagenome (GOLD analysis project Ga0325403, IMG submission 205665) | Populus deltoides microbial communities from Bellville, Georgia, United States - Xylem-PdKOR-R4 | ecosystem: Host-associated > Plants > Phyllosphere > Stem > Wood/Secondary xylem...
GTCGACGTGCTCGAACTGGAAGACCATGTCGACCACGCCGGTGGCCGCGTCCGTGAGCTCGACGGCGTCGTCGACGGTGATGCCGGGCATCTCCCCGACGGTGAGGAGCTCGCCGTCGCGGCCGCCGAACACCTCGCGGCGCAGCTCGGCGAGGAACTCGTGCAGGCGCGGGCCGGTCATGAAGAACGGGCCGCCGTCGCCCCACAGGCCGCCGTCGGGCCAGGCCGGGCCGTCGCGCAGGGAGCCGTCGGCGTCGTAGCGCTTGGAGATGAAGTTGATGACGTCCATGCGGAAGCCGTCGACCCCGCGGTCCAGCCACCAGCGCATCATCTCGGCGACCGCCGCCCGGACCTCGGGGTTCTCCCAGTTCAGGTCGGGCTGCTTGCGGCTGAACAGGTGCAGGTAGTACTCGCCGGTGGTCTCGTCGAGCTCCCACGTGGACCCGGAGAACGCCGAGCGCCAGTTGGTGGGCTCCGCGCCCGGGTCACCGGCCGCGAAGCCCTCGCGCGGCGGTCGCCAGACGTACCAGTCGCGCTTCGGGGAGTCCTTCGAGGCGCGGCTCTCGGTGAACCAGGCGTGCTCGTCGCTGGTGTGGTTGACCACGAGGTCCATGACCACCTTGATGCCGCGCTGGTGCGCTGCGGCGATGAGCGCGTCCATGTCGGCGAGGGTGCCGAAGGAGGGGTCGACCGCCTGGTAGTCGCTGATGTCGTAGCCGTTGTCGTCCTGCGGGGAGGCGTACACCGGGCTCAGCCACACCACGCCGATGCCGAGGTCCGCGAGGTGGTCGAGCTTGGAGGTGGTGCCGGGCAGGTCACCGATGCCGTCGCCGTCCGAGTCGGCGAAGCTGCGCGGGTACACCTGGTAGACGACGGTCGAGGCGTACCAGGGGGCCTGCTGGGTGCTCACACCGCCAGCCTGGCAGGCACCGCCCCGCGGCGTCACGAGCCCGCCGTCAGGGCTGGCGGTGCCACTGGACGACGCCGACCGCGGTCAGCCCCAGCACCAGCAGCGACAGCGCCGCGCTGCGGCCGGCCACGTCGCCCGTGCGCCGGGCGGTGAGGACGGCGGCTGCGTCCAACCCGGTCAGCAGGAGCGTCACCTCGCTGGTGCGGCGCGCCTGCGGCGGCGGGCTGACCAGCAGCGCAGCGCCCAGGGCGATGTTGCGCGCCGCGACGAGGCGCACCAGCAGCGGCAGCGCGGCGTCGTGCTGGGTGGCGTCGGCCCGCACCCCCAGCAGCCGGGTCATCGCGCGCGGCGCGAAGAGCGCCACCGTCCCGAGCCACACCGACAGCCCCCCGATGGTGCGGCGCTGGTCCCACCACACCCGCTCGACGTGACCCGCACCACCGCGTTCGCTCATGCGGTCCCCCTGCCCGCCGCGGCGCCGCCCAACCCCCGGGCGGCCAGCACGACCACGAGCGCCAGGTAGGGCAGCGTCAGCGCGCTCGCGACGACGTCGCTGACCGCGGCGACGGCGAAGGCACCTGCCGAGGGGTCGCCCAGCGGACCGAGCACCGACCGCCAGCCCAGCGCCGCGACCGACGCGGGCAGCGTCACCAGCGCGGAGACCAGCCCGCCGGTGACCACGCCCGCCAGCACCGCGCCCGGCGCCGTCCGCACCGCGCGGACCGCCAGCTCCGTCCCGCGGCGGAGCGCTCCGCGGGCCGACCAGGGCCCGCCGTCGGGCAGCGCGGCGAGGGCTCCGACGACCCAGACCTGCGCGACGAGGGCGGTGAGGAACCCGACGACGTCGACGACGAGGGCGGCGGCGGAGCTGGGGCTGCTCCAGACCAGCACCTGCCGCAGCACGTCGGGCACGGTGTTGACGGCCGTGGCGAGCGCGGCCGCGGTGTACGCCGCGCCCGCTCGCCGCCGCAGGAGTCGCAGCGCGGAGGGGACCAGCGCCGCGCTCACGCCCCGGTCCGCACGGCGACGGCCTGCACGAGGCGGTCGCCGGCGCGGCGCCGGGTGCGGCCGGGCTGCACGTCGAACCCCGCCTCCGCGACCGCCGCCAGCAGCTCGTCACCGCTGAAGCGGTGCTCGGGGTGCCGCGAGACGGCGCGCAGCCAGGGGGCGTCGACGACGCGGGAGGTCATCTCCGTCAGCGCGAGCCGCCCGTGCGGCCGGACCACGCGGGCGGCCTCGGCGAGCGCCGCCCGCCAGTCCTCGACGTGGTGCAGCGCGTGGAAGGAGAGCAGCAGGTCAGCGCAGGCGTCGGGCAGCGGGAGGGCCGTCGCGTCGGCGACGAGCACGTCCACCTCGACACCGGGCCGCGCCGCCAGGTCGCCGACGTGGCGGCGGGCGGAGTCGGCCGAGGCGGGGTGCACGTCGACGGCGGTGACCCGGCGGGCGCCGAGCTGCTCGACGGCCACCCGGGCGCCGAGGCCCCGGCGCCCGGTGCCGATCTCGACGCACACCTCCCCGCGGGCGCCCAGGCGCGCCAGCTCGGGGCCCTCCACGCGCATCCCGACCGCGTGGCGCAGGCGGGAGTCGACCCAGACGCGGTTGGCGTCGACGAGCGTGCGGGGGGCCCGGCCACGGGGACCGGCGGAGGGTGTCACCCACCTCCCCTACCCGGCGGTCCCCCGCCCACCCCCGTCGGCGCTCGCGGAGGGCGTCACCACGTGGCGGTGCAGCGGGCGGGGGTCAGCGGTCTCGCTCGGTGGTGCTGCGCGCGAAGGCCGCCAGCGCGTCGCGCACGTGGCCGGCGGGCAGCCCGTCGAGCACCTCGACGGCGGAGGCGGCCCACTCGCGGGCGCTCTCGCGGGCGGCCGCGGCGTGGGGGGAGGCGGCGAGGGCGTCGACAGCGGTGGCCAGCGCCTCGTCTCCCGACAGGTCGGCGTCGAGCAGCTCCACCAGGGCGGCGGCGTCGGCGTCGCCCCCGGCGGAGGCCCGGCGGGCCAGCAGCACCGGCAGCGTGGGGACGCCCTCGCGCAGGTCGGTGCCGGCGGCCTTGCCGGTGCGGGCGACGGCGTCCTCGCCCGAGCGGGAGAGGTCGAGCACGTCGTCGGCGAGCTGGAAGGCGACGCCGACGCGCTCGCCGTACAGGCGCATGACCTCGACGACGTCGGCCGGGGCGCCGGAGAACTGCGCCCCGAACTGGCCCGCGAGCGCGATGAGCGAGCCGGTCTTGTCGGACAGGACCTGCAGGTGGTGGGCGACCGGGTCCTCGTCGGGGCGGGGCCCGACGGTCTCGTGCATCTGGCCCAGGCACAGGCGCTCGAAGGTCTCGGCCTGCAGCCGCACCGCGAGGGGCCCGAGCTCGGCCACCAGGCGCGAGGCGCGGGCGAAGAGGAGGTCACCGGTGAGGATGGCGACGTCGTTGCCCCACTTGGCCTGCGCCGACGGGGCGCCGCGGCGCATCGGGGCGTCGTCCATGACGTCGTCGTGGTACAGGCTCGCGAGGTGCACCAGCTCGACGGCGACGGCGGCGGTGAGCACGCCCGGGTCGTCGGGGTCTCCCAGGTGGGCGGCCAGCAGCGCCAGCATCGGGCGGACCCGCTTGCCGCCGGCCTCGACCAGGTGCCGCGAGGCGGCGTCGGCGAGCGCGTCGGTGTGCCGCACGGCCTCGCGCAGCTGGGCCTCGACGCCGTCCAGGCCGTCGAGGACGCGGGCGGTCAGCGCCTCGTCGACGTCGGGGACGGCGGCGGTGCCGCGCGCCCGGGGGCTCGCTGGCCCCGGGGGCGCGGGGACGAGCGCTCCCGTGACCACGGGGCCAGCGTAGGTCACCGCCCGACCGGGGCCAGGCGCGACAGCCACGTGACCACGCGGTCGGCCGCATCGCCGCCGGTCGGCTCGGCCAGGTTGGCGAGGAGCTTGACCACGAGGTGCATCACGGAGCGCCGCGGCAGCCCCAGCCGCACCGCTGCGGACAGCACCTGCGGGTGGGCGACCAGCTTGGCGAAGGTGCGGCCCAGGGTGAAGTAGCCGCCGAGCTCGGCGTACAGGGCGCGCGGGTACGCCTCGAGAGCTGCCGCGCGGGCACCGTCACCGCGCTCGCGTCCCTCGTGCAGGGCCGTGACCACGACGTCGGCGGCGAGGCGCCCCGAGTGCAGCGCGTACTCGATGCCCTCGCCGTTGAAGGGGTTGACCATGCCGCCGGCGTCGCCCAGCAGGAGCACCCCGTGCTTGGCGTGCGGGGTGCGGTTGAAGCCCATCGGCAGCGCGGCGCTCTTCACCGGCCCCTCCTGGTGGGCCTCGTCGAGGGTCCACTCCGCGGGCGTGGTGGCGAGCCACTGGCGCAGCACCGCCCTGAGGTCCACCGGCTGGCTGGCGTCGATGACCCCCAGGCCGACGTTCGCGCGGCCGTCGCCCAGACCGAAGATCCAGCCGTACCCGGGCAGCAGCGGCGAGCGGCGCGGCTCGCCCGACCACAGCTCCAGCCAGCTCTCCATCCAGGGCTCGTGGCTGCGCGGGGTGCGGAAGTAGGCCCGGGCGGCGACGCCGAGGGGCCGGTCGGGGCGGCGCTGGACGCCGAGGGCCACCGCGGTGCGGCTGGAGACGCCGTCGGCGGCGAGCACCACCGGCGCGGTGTGCACCACCTCGGGCCCGGTGGCGCGGCCCCGCTCGTCGACCGGCCTGGCGCTCACCCCGGTGACGAGTCCGGTGGACCCGTCGAGCACGGGGGCGACGGCGGCCGTGCGCTCGAGCAGGCGCGCCCCGGCGGCGCTGGCGCGGCGGGCGAGCAGCTCGTCGAAGTCGCCGCGGGTGCGCACCAGGCCGTGGTCGGGGAACGACGCGAGCCGGGGCCAGGGGATGTCGTAGCTGCGGCCGCCGCCGACCAGGCGCAGGCCCCGGGTGCGGGCCCAGCCGTCCTGCTCGGCGTCCGTCAGCCCGAGGTGGGAGAGCTCGCGGACCGCCCGGGGCGTCAGCCCGTCGCCGCAGACCTTGTCGCGCGGGAACGACGACTTCTCCAGCAGCACGACGTCGAGCCCCGCGGCCGCCAGGTGCGCCGCGGCCGAGCTGCCGGCCGGGCCAGCGCCGACGACGACGACGTCGGCGCGCTCGCCCTCGCTCATGCGGTGGGCCGCACGGCGCGGTGCAGCGCCACGATGCCACCGGTGAGGTCCTTCCAGGCGGCGCCGGCCCACCCGGCGTCCTGCACCCAGCGGGCCAGACCGGCCTGGTCGGGCCAGGCGCGGATCGACTCGGCGAGGTAGACGTACGCCTCGGGGTTGGAGGCGGTGCGCCGAGCCACGGCGGGCAGCGCCCGCATCAGGTACTCGGTGTAGACGGTGCGGAAGGGCGCCCACGTCGGGTGGGAGAACTCGCACACCACCAGGCGGCCCCCGGGGCGGGTCACCCGCAGCATCTCCGCGAGCGCCGCCCGCGGCTCCACCACGTTGCGCAGCCCGAAGCTGATGGTGACCGCGTCGAAGGTGGCGTCGGCGAAGGGCAGGCGGGTGGCGTCACCGGCGACGAAGGGCAGGTCGGGGCGGCGGCGGGCGCCGACGGCGAGCATGCCGCGGGAGAAGTCGCAGGCGACCGCGCGGGCACCGAGGTCGGCGAAGGGCTCCGTGGAGGTGCCGGTGCCGGCGGCCAGGTCGAGGACCTTCTCGCCGGGGCGCAGGTCGAGGGCGCGGACCACCGCACGGCGCCAGCCGCGGTCCTGGCGGAGGCTGAGGATGGTGTTGGTGCGGTCGTAGCGGCTGGCGACGCCGTCGAACATGGCGGCGACCTGCTGGGGTGCCTTGGCGAGGTCGGCGCGCGTCACCCGCCCATGGTCCCCCATCGGCTCCCGTGCGCAGCCCCACCCGCCCTCCCCGCCGTGATCACGGGGGGTGGGGGGGCTTGGTCGTAGGCTCTGGCGCCGTGAGCAGCGCCACGTCGTCCTCCGGCTCCACCGCCACCTCCTCCGCCGCCCTCGCCGTCCGGGAGGCGGCCGAGCGCGCCGCCGGAGCAGCCGCCGCGCTGCGGGTGGCGCCGGACTCGCAGGTGAGCGAGGCGCTGGCCGCCGCGGCCGAGCGCGTGGCCGCCGCCGCTGACGCGGTGCTCGCGGCCAACGCCGACGACGTGGCCGCCGCCGAGGCCTCGGGGACCAGCGCCGGGCTGCTCGACAGGCTCCGCCTCGACCCGGCCCGCCTGGAGGCCGCGGCGCAGCAGCTGCGGGAGATCGCCGCGCTGCCCGCGCAGCCGCGCGCGGTGTTCGTGCGCCACCTGCCGGGCGAGGGCGTGCACGGCGGGCAGGTCTGGGAGCGGCGGGTGCCGGTCGGCGTCATCGGCGCCACCTACGAGGCGCGGCCCGCGGTGACCGTCGACGTCGCCGGCCAGGTGCTGCGCGCCCGCAGCGCCGCCGTGCTGCGCACGGGGTCCGCGGCGCTGCAGACCTCCAGCGTCCTCGTCGACGAGGTGATCGCCCCGGCCCTCGCCGCCGCGGGACTGCCCGACGGCTCGGTGCAGCTGGTCCGCCAGCCCGGCCACGACGCCGCCGAGGCGCTGGTGGCCCAGCCCGACCTGGTGCCCCTCGTCATCGTCCGCGGCTCCGGGGAGACCACCCGGCACCTGTCGCGCCTCGGCGCCGCAGCGGGCACGCGGGTGCTCGCCCACGCCGACGGCGGCGGGGTGCTCTACGCCGACCTCGCGGCCGACCTCGACAGGTTCCGCGACCTGCTGCGCGCCGGTGTCGACAGGCTCGGGGTCTGCAACCGCCTGAACCTCCTGCTCGTGCACGCCGCCCGCTGGGAGGAGCTGAGCCAGGTGGCCGTCGAGGTGCTCTCCGAGGCCGGCGTCCAGGCGCAGCTGCCCCCGCACGCCCAGCGGCTCGGGCACGAGTGGGCGCTCGACTCCGGCAACGAGGCCCGCGTGACCGTGGCCCCGGTGGCCGGCGCCGTCGAGGCCGCGGCGCTCGCGGGCGCGCAGACCAGCGGCATCGCCGCGACGGTCGTCACCGAGGACGCGGGCACCGCGGCGGCGTTCCTCGGCTCGTGGGGCGGCACCGGCGGCTTCTGGAACACCACCACCCGCCTGCTCGACGGCTACAAGCTGCTCGGCGTCCCCGAGACCGGCATCAGCGTCGACTCCGTGCCCGGCCCCCGCGGCCCGGTCACCGGCGCCGACCTGGTGCTGCGGCAGTTCGTGGTGCTCCCCGCCGACGCCACCGGGGCCGACGCCGTCGAGGCCTCGCTGCGCGGCTGACCAGCTGGCGGTGCGCCGTGTGGTGGACGTCATCACACCCGGCGCCCGCTGCGGGGGGCGCTGCGCGCGCAGGCGCCTAGCCTGGACGGCGATGACCACGACCGTCGGCCGCCCCGGCCGCCCGCCCGCGCCGCGCCCCTCCGGGCCGGCCGCCCAGCGCGCCCTGCCCGCGGGCGCGCGGCTGCGCTGGCGGACCACCAGCCTGACCGACCCCGGCCCCCTGCTGGAGCTGCTCTCCCGCACCGCGCCCGCGAGCGCCGGTCCGGAGGGGCCCCTGGCGTGGGTGCGGCGGGGCGAGGGCCTCGTCGGGTGGGGCGAGGCGGCCCGCGTGGAGGCGGGCGGTGCGCGGCGGTTCGCGACCGCGGAGGCGGCCTGGCGCGACCTGCTGCTCGGCGCCCCCGTGGTCGACGAGGTGCGCCGGCCGGGCACCGGTCCCGTGGCCTTCACCTCGCTCGCCTTCGACGGCGGGTCCGCGGCGGGCGGGGTGCTCGTCGTCCCCGAGGTGCTGGTCGGGCGCCGCGGCTGCACCTGGTGGGTCACCACCGCCACCCCCGTCGACGAGCCCGCGGCGCCGCCCGCGGACGCCCTCGCCGCCGCCCTCGACGTGACCGCAGCCGACGGGGCGGGCGCCCCGAGCGGCCCGGGGGCGGTGCGCTACTCCGACGGCGCCCTCAGCGGTCCCCGGTGGGCCACCGCGGTCGCCAGCGCCGTGGAGCGCATCCAGGCCGGTGAGCTGGAGAAGGTCGTGCTCGCGCGCGACCTGGTCGCCGAGACCGAGCACGCCGTCGACCCGCGCTGGCTGCTCGGCAGGCTCGCCGAGGCCTACCCCTCCTGCTGGTCGTTCGCCGTCGACGGGCTGGTCGGCGCCACCCCCGAGCTGCTGGTGCGCCGCGAGCGCGGCCTGGTGCACTCCCGGGTGCTCGCCGGGACCATCCGCCGCACCGGTGACGAGGAGCGCGACGCGGCGCTCGCGGGCTCGCTGGCGCGCTCCGGCAAGGACCTGGAGGAGCACGAGTACGCGGTGCGCTCGGTGGTCTCGGCCCTGTCACCCCACTGCCGGACGACGACGGCGCCCGACGCGCCGTTCGTGCTCCACCTGCCGAACGTGATGCACCTGGCCTCCGACGTCACCGGGGTCCTCGACGACGACCGCCCCGGTGGCGCACCGGGGGTGCTGGAGCTCGCGGCCGCGCTGCACCCGACGGCGGCGGTGTGCGGCACCCCGACGCCCGCCGCGGCAGCGCTCATCGCGGAGCTGGAGCAGATGGACCGCGACCGCTACTCCGGGCCCGTGGGCTGGGTGGACGCCGACGGCGACGGGGAGGTGGGGCTCGCGCTGCGCTGCGCCCGGATCGACCCCGACGACAGCCGCCGCGTGCGGCTGTTCGCCGGGTGCGGGGTCGTGGCCGGGTCCGACCCGGTGGCCGAGCTGGCGGAGTCCGACGCGAAGCTCGTGCCGGTCCGCGACGCCCTCGGCGGCGCCTGAGGCAGCGGGCCCCTCCGGCGGGCCAGTCGGGCCAGGCGGGTCAGGCGCTCCTGCGCACCGCCTCGGACACCGCGGTGCGCACCCGGGTGTGGAGGGCGCGCAGGTCGGAGCGGTCGGCGCGGACCACGAGCACCTCGCGGCCCCGCACCGGTGCCGCCAGGGACGCGCGGAGGTCGTCGAGGCCACCGACCCGGCGGGCGCGGGCGCCGAGGGCGGCGGCGACGGCGACCAGGTCGCGGCCGTGCGGGGTGCCGAAGAGCCGCTCGAAGACGGCGGCGCGGTCAGGGGCGGCAGGGTCTGCGTGCTCCAGGCCGGTGAAGATGCCGCCGCCGTCGTCGTCGAGGACCACGACGCGCAGGTCGGGTGCCGGCTCGCCCGGGGGCAGCAGCAGACCGTTGGCGTCGTGGAGCAGGGCCAGGTCTCCCACCAGCACCGTCGTGGGCGCCACCGCTGCGAGGGCGGCCCCGGTGGCCGTGGACAGCGTGCCGTCGATGCCGGACAGGCCGCGACCGGCCAGCACCCGCGGGACCCCTGCGGCGCCGGTGCCGGCCCAGGGGGCGGCGGCGAGGTCGAGGTCGCGGACGGCGTTCGACGCGGCGGCCACGAGCAGCTCTCCCGGCCGCCGTCCCAGGGCGGTGGCCACCTCGCGCGCCACCAGCGGGCCGGTCAGCCGGCCGGCGCCCGCCTCGGCGTCGAGGACGCCGTCGAGCGCGGCCCGGGCGGCGGTGCCGGCGCGCTGCCAGGCGGTGAGCCAGGCGTCGTCGCCGCGGGTGCTCGCCAGGAGGTGCTCGAGGAGGTGACCGGAGCTCGCCGCTGGGGGCACGACCACCCGGTGGGCGCTGCGGGCCGGGTCGGGTCCGGGCTCACCCGCGTGGGCGACGAGGTGCACCAGCGCGACGTCGTCCCGGGCGAGGAGGGCGGTGACGGGGCGGCTCAGGGTGGGGCGTCCGACGGCGACGACGCGCTCGACGGCGCCGCCGAGGTCCGGCTCGGCGAGGAGCAGGCGGTAGGGGCCGACGGCGTTCGGACCGCCGCGGGCGCCGGAGCTCGGCTCGGCGAGCAGGGGCCAGCCGCGGCGCTCCGCGAGCGCGCGGGCGATGGCGCCCAGGTGGGCCGGGGCGTCACCGGCGACGACCACGGTGCGCGCCTCCCCCTCCGGCGCCCCGTCCTCACCCTCCTCGGAGGACGCGGTCCCGAGGGGGTCGCGGAGCGCACCCTCGGCGGAGGGGGCGGAGGGGGCGAGGGGGGCGGGGTGCCAGGGGGCGTCGGGGACGAGGGGGTCGGCCAGCGCCAGGTCGCCGTGGACCGGACCGGGGCGAGCGTCGCGGTCGCCCCGGGCCGTGGCGACGAGGTCGGCCACGCCGGCGCGCCAGGTGGCCTCGACGCGGGCCGGCGGCTCGCCCTCCCGGGGCACGGGCAGGTCGAGGGCCAGCCGGGCCGCGGCGCCGAAGAGGCCCGCCTGCAGGGCCGTCGTCTGGTTCGCCCACGTGCCGCGCAGCGCGTGCGGCCGGTCGGCGGACAGCACCACCAGGGGGACGCCCGACTCCGCCGCCTCCAGCACGGCCGGGTGGAGGTTCGCGACCGCCGTCCCCGAGGTGGTGACGACGGCGGCCGGGGCGCCCCCGCCGCGCGCGAGGCCCAGAGCGGTGAAGCCGGCGACGCGCTCGTCGTGCCGCACGTGCAGGCGCAGCAGGCCCGCGGCGTCGGCGGCGTGCAGGGCGTACGCCAGCGGCGCCGACCGGGACCCGGGGCACAGCACCACCTCGCGGACCCCCGACGCCGCCAGCTGCTGGACCACCGCGCGCGCGAGCGCCGTCGACGGGTTCACCACCGGACCATCATGGGCGGCCGGACGCCCGCGGACACCACGGTCACAGGTGGGCGGGCCTCAGGGGAGCAGGGCGTGGCAGCGGCGCAGGCGGTCCAGCCACCAGCGGCGGCGCTCGGCCGTCGCGGCGTGGCGCTCCAGCAGCTCCGGGTCCGGCCGGGCCGGGCCGACCGGCAGCGACCCGCCCTGCAGCGGCCGGGGCGCGGCGACGTCGGCGGCGAGCAGCGAGCCGGTGCCGAGCCCCGCGGCGAGGGGCTCCTCCCCCGCCCCCGGGCCGCCGGCGGGCAGCGCCGCCGCCGCGGCGAGACCGGCGCCGATGCCGACCGCGGTGTCGAGCGCGCTGGAGAGCACCACGGGCACCCCGTGCTCCTCGCGCAGCCGCGCCGCCAGGGCCAGGACGGCGCGGACCCCGCCCATCGGCGGGGTCTTGAGGACGGCGACGTCGGCGGCGCCGGCGCGCACCACCGCGAGGGGGTCCTCGGCGCGGCGGATGCTCTCGTCGGCGGCCACCGGCACCTCGACCCCGGCGCAGCGCAGGCGCCGGCGCAGCTCGACGAGCTCCGGCACCGAGGCGCAGGGCTGCTCGGCGTACTGCAGGGGCCCCTCGGCCGCGAGCGCCCGCAGCGCGGCAGCGGCCCGGTCGACGGACCAGCCGCCGTTGGCGTCGACGCGCACCGCGGTGCCCGGCCCGCGCGCGGCGAGGACCTCGCGGACCGCGGCGACCCGGGCGACGTCGTCCGACACCTGCTGGCCCGGCTCGGCCACCTTGACCTTCGCCGTGGTGCAGCCCGGGAAGCGCGCGAGCACCTCCGGCACCCGCTCGGCGGGGACGGCGGGCACGGTGGCGTTGACGGTGACCCGGGGCCGCAGCGGAGCGGGCCAGCCGCGCCAGGCCGCCTCGACACCGGCCGCCAGCCAGGTCGCGGCGACGGCGTCGTCGTACTCGGCGAACGGCGAGAACTCCCCCCACCCGGTGGGTCCGCGCAGCAGCAGGGCCTCGCGCGCGTCGAGCCCGCGGAAGCGCACCCGCAGCGGCAGGGCCACCACGACGGCGCCGTCGAGGAGCTCGTCGAGGTCCGGCGCTGCGCAGGCGTCCACCCGGGAACGCTCGCAGACTCATCCCCCGGGCTGACGGGCGGCCCACCCGTCGAGTGCGCCGGGCTGACGACGACCGCCCCCCTCCACCGCCACGCTCTCGTCATGAGCGCGGTCGCAGCCCCGAACCCCTCGGCCGAGGACGTCGCGACGCCGTCGGCAGGTGGCCGGCGTCCCGCACCGGGCAGGGCCGCGCGGCCCGCCGTCGCGGTGGCGGCGGTGGTCGCCGCGGGGGC
>Ga0325403_1005711_pt1 | contig 11780 bp, 6 predicted proteins | sample PopdelMetagenome_19_FD_205665 | JGI IMG/M metagenome (GOLD analysis project Ga0325403, IMG submission 205665) | Populus deltoides microbial communities from Bellville, Georgia, United States - Xylem-PdKOR-R4 | ecosystem: Host-associated > Plants > Phyllosphere > Stem > Wood/Secondary xylem...
ATTTTCGATAGTGTTTGATCAAATACATTTTTATTTTTCCTATATTTATATCTAATGTAATAGAATATTACCTATAAAATGATAGATAACGATGTCCATAAGTCCCCTTTTTACGAGAGAGACAGGCGTACACATGGTGGATATTACATATACTAGTTTAATAAGTGTATAATTCTTTTTCTGGGAGGCTGGGAGGGATACCTGAAGGTCTATTAATCCTCAGATATGAAAAGTCGGTATCCATATACAAGAAGTTATGACTTGCGAACAAGTATATATGGAACGACAAAGATGTTTCATTGAATTCAATCGATGCCGAGGAAAAGGGAGGACCAGAACTAAAGTTGAAATCTCTGTGGGCGTGACAAGTATATATTCCAACTTAATTTCCTGTTCAAAATCTGCCAGCATGAGTAACCCTATGGGGCCATTTTGGCGGCCATCCTCCATGACGCCCACTTTGAAGTTTAAATGATATTGAGAAGAGGAGGAGAAGACAACGTTGAAGTTCGAAAAAATCTGAGACTCTTGGCTAACCGAAAGTGGCCTTGAGATTGCTATGGATTGACACGCCTGAGCTGCCAAGTGGGCCATGGCAACTTCCAAGAAAACGCAGAGGGACCTCTGCGCATAATTTTATGCTTTCTTACCAAAGGTGGCGATGAGAAAGGCTAGATGCAATGGAGAAGGAGACCATTTCCACTGCCGAGAATTTCTGCCAAGCGTGCTCTTACTTGTAGTTAGAATCCGAGGAGTTCGGTGATTTGAAGACCGAAGACATCAGGAATTCAAAAATGTTATCAAAGAAATGGATGCGAATTTTGTTATGTGGTGTTCAAGTACTTTAGCCTTTTCATTTCCTAGAAGAAGAAAATATTTTAGCCTTTGGGAAGAGTATTTTCAAACTACTTCCCAGCATCGTACGACAAGTGTGGCATTATAATACATCCTGGGCTGTATCCATTAGAAAGTAATTAATTATTTAATTTTGTTAATTAATTCAGTCATTCTCTTCTGATAAGTATTCGGTCAAAATTCACCGAGTCCAGTCTGTGAAGCTGGCTGACAACTGGGGATTTTAGGAATGGCCCTTACCATAACTTCTTGAATCTTTAGCTAACCTGAATGGAAAAGGAAAAATAAGTGCATTAATTTAGATATCTAGTCATAGATAAACATTACAAACTATTTATTTATAGTGTTTTCATGCATGATGCGAAAACAACTACGTCTAAAACTATTTTTATAAAGAGGAATTACTTTTTCTTTTTTTATACTTCTCGCATAACGTTTAAAGATTAAATTAAGGACCTGATATGCCCTTACATTTTGATGATGATGTACCTACTTATTAAATTTGCTATTATTTATTTATATATAAAAAATGCTATTATCATTAATATTTAAAAAAATATGACACGACGGTAAAAAATTGTCAAATATACGACGATTACAATCTTAAAAATAAGTCATGTTTGTACAATTTACATGTGCTACATTGTAAGTTAGATTAATTGTTTTTACATAAAAAAAATTTCGGTGTTGCTAATATTTATTCTAGTGAAAAAAAATTAAACCATATGAAGAATAACTCGATGTGAATCGGTCGACTTAATAGGTCCAAAAATAACTCAGATAATTGAAAAAAACATAGTTTGACTCAAGATAAATTTTTAAGATGAGATTTTTTATATATAAGTATTGAGACAACAACTTATTGAATTGATTCTAGTAAACTCGGGTTAAACTATCAATCCGTATGTTGAGTCATGAGATCATAATAACTCATGGAAAGCAAATCAAAATAAATTGTAAAGTCTAATTTTCAATAAACCTAATATTGAATGATAAAATTGAAAAAAAATACAATTAAAAAAAGAACATGGAAAAAATGACCCAACTTAACCTGGGTTAACCTACCAAACCTCTGACCCGGATCATGAGACCGAAATAATACAATAGAAAGCAAATGAAAATAAATTATGAAGCCTAATTCCAAATCAATTCAGTTTTGAAAGATGAAATTTTAAAAAATAACACAAAAAAAGACTCAAGTCAACCCGAGATAACTATTAAAACCATGACCCGAGTCATGAGACGGAGATAACCTTATATAATGCAAATAGAAATAAATCACGAAACTTAATTATCAATCAATCTAATTTTAAAGAATGAAATTAGAGGAAATTGTCAATTAGGAAAAAAAAAAAAAACTTAAGTCAATCAAGTTAACTTGTCAAACTCGCAGTCCAGGTCTTAAATTGAGATAACCGTATAAAAATTAAATTGTATTAAATTATGAAGTATAATTCTCAGTAAAACTAATGTTGAAGGATGAAATTGAAATTGACAAATAGATTAAAAAATGACACCAAAAAATAACTTGAGTCAACTAGAGTTAAACTGTCAAACCTATGACCGAGTCATGAGATGAGGATAACCTTGTAGAAGACAAACTAAAACAATCTTAATCAACTCGCTATTGAAGGGTGAGATTGAGCAAATAAGTCAGTTAGGAAAAGAAAAGAAAAACTTGAGCTAATTAAGTTAACTTGTCAAAGCCACAATTTGGGTCATAAGACTATAAAAATCTTATAAAAAGTAAATTGAGAAAAATATGAAACTCAATTCCTAATAAATTTAATTTTAAAGGATAAATTGATATTGAAAGAAAAAAACTAAAAAGAGAGAAACAGATAATATTCCAATGAATAATATTTTTTAAAAAGGGTACAATAAAAATCGCCTTCTCTTTTAATTTTTTGTTTATGACAGGAAGGCATGTATGATTCGAGATGGGAGAAGTATCCTAAAAGGTATAATAACCACTAGGACTACCTTTACAAGGAACTATTTAAAATAGTTGTAGTACTAGCTACTTTTCCAATGTATTTTCTTATATAAGAAATTATAAATGTAAATCAAAAAATTTATGAAAATAAATCAAGAATCATTTATGTAAATAAATGAATAAAAAAGCCATTAACAATAACTAAAAACAAAACTTGACAAATCAAAAGACACATGTAGATCAACATATTTGATTTCGCAACCTAAAATATTTACCCAATCATGTTTATTAGATTTATTTATTAAAATCAATTATTTATTCAATCAAATGATAATAAAAATTGACACACACATGAAATTAATTGAACAAAATAAAACAGAAAAAAAATATCTTGCAAGGTTGCACGTATTAGAAATATTATCTAAAAATAAATATTTTTAAAACAAATTCACCCAAAATTAGAATAAGAAAAAGGCAACGATAGTTAAGGTGCCACAAGCGAATTTGAAAGGAATAAGAAAAATAAATAACTCGGGTTACAGCCCTGATCAAGCTTAATATGTTGTTTTTATTTTAATTAGACGATAAAAAAAAAAAACAACGATAGTAAACCTTTGGAAGTATGGAAATGGATACAAAAAAAAACAAATAGCACGAGAAGACCTGAGATAGCGTGATAGATATGTAACCTAGGTAATAAGGGACGAGTCAACTCAGGTTAACCCGTAAGACTTATAGCTTGAGTCATGAGATTGAAATGACATGATAGAAAATAAAATTGAAGAAAAAAATATATGACAAATTGGAATTGAAGGACTAAATTAAAAACAACAAATTTTTTATTAAAGATCTAAAAACAAAATTAAGAAATCAAAAGAATAAGGATTGAAATTGAAATGCTAAAAAAAGGCAAAATTGTAATCTTTTAGGGAAGAAAGGGAGAAGAAGGCGACAAACCACCTTGTCATCGCCATTATGCACCGCATTAGGACGAAGAGGACACACCAACGCTTCTAAGTTCGTCACTGGGAGCTGCCACACGCACTACCTAAAAAGTGTGAGCACCACCCATGCACTAACGTGTATATTACACACTCCAACAATTTTTTAGATTTAAATATTAATTTATCAAGCATAAAAAACCATAAGTGAAATGACAAAAATACCCCTGGACTCATGGCTTGTTTTTTCTTGATTTCAAGGGGAAAATGTCTTTCTAGTGTATTTTAAAATGCAAAAAGACATAAAGAATCTTAGTAAAAAACTTTGATGCTTTTTACATTAAAAGAAATTTAGTTATTTTACTATTTTAAAAATTTAGAAAAGATGCATATACCCCCCAGATAATCTTTAATGATTAATGGGTCATGAGAAAAGACTGAATTACCCCCAAACAAATGCTTTATATCTTTTCTTTGAAGGGAGAAAAAACAATTTCATTGTAGCAATGAATAGTTTTTGTGTCTGAGTGTATAATATTTCTTCTATGCCTTTTAGAGTTTTTGTTAATATTAATAGGAAGTGTTTTGCTATATACTCTTTAAGAATTATCTTATTTAATCTTACAAGAATGAAAATAAATGTTTATAAAATTCATATAAATGCAACGCTTTAAATTCTGGAAAAAAAATATCTTTTTTTATTCTTGTACTGTTTCTTTGACATAAACATGGTTTCTTGAATGCAAAAAAAAAAAAGTGTTTAACATTGATATTTTTTTTAAAAAAATAATGATTTGAATTAAGAATGAAAAAAAGTATATCTTTAATTAAATTCCTGATTCGTTTTCATGTATTTCTTTTTTGTTTTGATGAAGAAATAAAAAAAAACTTAACAATCTCCCATCTATTTTTTCCGACATGGTTAAAGATAAAAATCATCTTCATTGAAGTCTCATCTTTTTTTTGTGATCAAAATATGGCTAGTCAAAAACTTTCTCTCTCCTCTTTTTTTTATGATTTTTCTCTCTTTTCTCTCAACACTTAGGGACTAAATCATGGTAAAAATAAAGGTTTATGACCAAAACTTAAAATTACATAGATCAAATATCTTAAATAAAAATAAGTTTAGGCCCGAACAATAATTTTTTTCTTTGTATTTTAGTATAGGGGAAAATTAAATAAAAAAAACTAAAAGAAGTGGTGATTTACTATGCACCACCTTACAAAATATTATTCATTTTAATAGTTTTTTTCCTTTGATTTATTTAAAATCTAAGTTTTTTTTATTTTATCCTTCGTCACTTGGTTTAATGGAGATTGAGTTTCATAATTTATTTCTCTATGTGGTTATCTCAGTCTCATAACTCAAGCTGCGTATTTAATGGGTTAACCTAATTAACTCGAGTTTTTTTTAATTGAATTTTTTTTAATATCATCTTTCAACATCAGGTTTAATAGGAATTAAGCTTCGTGATTTTTTTCAAATTACTTTCTATTAGATTGTCTTTATTTCATGACTCAGATTACGAGTTTTTACAGGTTGACTCGATTTATTTTATTGTGTTTTTTTTAGATTGAGTTTTTTTTCCAATTTTATTCTTCAAAAAATGGGTTGATTGAGAATTATGCTTTATATTTTATTTTGATTTGATTTATATGAGGTTATTCTAGTCTTATGACCCAAGTCGTGACTTTAATAGGGTAATATAGTTGATCCGAGTTTTTTTTTATTTGCTTTCTATGAGGTTATTCTTGTCTCATGACCCTTATTATAGGTTTGGCGATTTAACTTAGATTGACTTGGATCTTTTTTTGTATCTTTATTTCATTGATCTTTTTTTAATTTTATCCTTTAATATTAAGTTGATTGGGAATTGAGCTTTATACTTTATTTCAATTTAATTTTTATGGAATTATCATCATCTCATAAATTAGGTCATGGATTTGGCATGCTAACTCAGGCTGACTTGGATTATTTTTTTTTTTCAATTTTATTCTTCAATATTGAGTTGATTGAGAATTGAGCTTTATAATTTATTTTGATATGCTTTATATGGGGCTATCATGGTATCTAACCTCAGTCATGAATTTGGCAAGTTAATCCAAGTTGACTCGGGTTGACTCAATATGTTTACGTCTCAATATTTTAAAAACAGGATATTGTCTTAAGATTTGTTTTAGTAAAAATATATTTTTACCGATTTTTAGGTAGCTTTTTGACTTATTAAATCGACCATGTCACATAAGATCAGCCTCCACATTGTTTTTTTTCTACAAGAAAAATATTATAAAACGACACAGGAGTATTAAAGTTATCGATTGACCACATTTCAGCAATAAAAAGGTTAATTTTAGCATCAGCATGCTCTGTTAATCAAGGGTAATTATATGGAGATATTTTTAAACCTTCATCTATTGAGAGAAAGTAAATTGAGGTTGATAAAGATTGTTTTTATTTGCTTCCAACTGGGCTTTTTCTTGGTTTTCCATTTGTTTTTTTTCTTGAACGAGTGTTATAGATGGGTTTCAATGGGGAACCTATATTTCAACCTCCTAAATGTAAATCATGCAATCTATACAAAAATGTTGAAATAAATAAATAAATGCGTATGAAATGCAAACTTGCCCTTCACGGGGTGACAACCTAGTAAGAAGATCCTAATTGCTGAGTGCATCAAAGGGTTGGTCATTATCTACTTTTAAAGGGTCTCTCGCATGCTCAGTGATCGTCCATGAAAGGTTGATATGAAGCTTACAAGTAGTGTGAAGATAGAGGCCCTGAGTAATATCAGTTTGGCATATCAACCACTTCCAAGAAAACAATCAAGCGAGAGTTGGATGGTTTCACGAGTCTTACCCAGGCTAAAGTCATTAGGGTACCGTTACTCCCCACTTATCCTAGTTTGTAAAGTGTGTGCTTCCAAAGTGATGCATGACAACATAAACAAAGATGCATGATAAAGCAGTAAATGCAGGAAAAATAAACAAATCAACACAAAAACAAAAAACAAAATAAGACAAAAGACAAAGCTTAATCCTAAGTCCCGAGTGGAGTCGCCATTCTGTCGCACCCGACATCGCGGCGGCCCACAAAATAATCTTTGATTATGGAAAAAGAACAGATTTCTAGTATCTTGTTCTTTTAGAAAAAAATGTCTTGTTTAAGGAGTCGCCACCTAGTATTATGGTCACTAGGAACCCTAACTAGTCAACAGAGATTCTATGGTTCGGGACTGGTTACGTAAAAGGGAAGATATTATCACCCCTTAAACGTTCTGCCTGAGGCAGACTGCATTGCTGATTTTATCTTAAATTGCTAAACATTTATTCGCTTATGCTATGATGATTTGTTTATAATATTCCTGACTCTGGCGCCAGTGAATATTCGATCGCGAAGAATTCCAACTCTGGCGTTGGTAAAAAAAAATCCACCCCGAATAATTCCAACTCTGGCATTGGTAAAAATTCCACCACGAATAATTCCAACTCTGGCGTTGGTAAAAATTCATAACTACCAAAAAATTAGTATATTTTCTTTTATTTTCCCTTTTTTATTCATGATCCTGATATCAGTGAATAAATTGACAAAAATATATTTTTTCTAAGACATGCAAAATTTTTATTTCTACACTTTCTATTTTTTTATTTTTTTATTTTTTTGTTTTGGGGGGCTGGGTTGGACCCAGTAGCCCGACCCGGTCACTGGCCCAAACCAGTGACCCGGCTGGCCAAGAAAACCTCACACACACTCAGCACAGTACAAGAGTAATTAAAATTACAAATGTACAGTGCCAAGCAAATTATATTTGCATGCACAGCTTAGTGAATTAAAACACAAATGCAAAAGGGGAGGGAAACCGAGAGCTTACCTGGAGCAGCTGCGGGGTAAAGATGAAGACGAAGGTGACGACCGATTAGCTCTGGCCGGACGATGTCTTCTCCCTCATGGTTTCTTGTCTGTCAGTCCTCTCTTTCTCGATCTCTCTCTCTCTTCTCCTTTTTCGTCTGTTCCTGGAATCCGCTGCTTGCAAACGAAGATGGCGGTGTGGAAAGGTTGTTCTACCAACACTGCTTCCTCTCCTCTGTTTTAGCTTTCCTTCAGTCAGCCCCTCATTGTCTTTTTCATTCCTCTCCCTGTTGAAGCTTTCTTCAGTCAGCCCCTTAGTGTTTGTTCATTCCTTCTCAAGCCATAATAGCAGTGGCTGCTGAAGATGGAGCTCTGAAGCTACTGCTTCTGGAGGCAATGAAAACGGTGGTGACGCTGGTGGTGACTCTTGTCTACTGCTTTCCTTGGTCTTCCTTCAGTGTTTCCTCTTCTCAGGACATCAACGATGGTGATGAAGATGTTAGGTGCTGTCGGTTGAATGGAAGCTTGCTCCCCTCTGTTTTTTTCGTATGCTTCTCCGCTCTCTATTCTGTAACTCTGCGTCTTCCCTAGTCAAGTCGACGGGGGTTCTTCTCCTGTCTGGGTTCCTGGAGGCTGAAGAGTTGTTGAAGATGGTGAAGAGATGGTTGAAACTGATCCCCGGTTTTGTCTCCTCTGTTTTCTTCCTTCCCTTCCAGTTTTTTTTCTTCCTCTCTGTTTCCAGTCACCCCTGTCTTTCTCTTCCCTTTTTCCCCTGGTTCTGTTTCTCCCCTGGTTCTGTGATTTTTTTCGTTTCTTTTCCCCCCTGTTTGTTCGTCTCCTCTGTTTTCTTTTTCTTTTTTCCTCCACTCTCCAGCCGTTTTTTTCTGGTTTTATCCTCCCTTAGAATGCCATGCTGTCCTATGCTCTCTGTTTTTAATGCAGGAGTAAAGGCAGCAGTTTTCTTTTTTTTCGGGTGAAGAAGATGAACAGTATTGAGGTTATTTTGCGTTTTGGTCCTTGATGTTTTGAAAGTTTTGTAATCAAACCCCTTGGATAAACTTTAATTGGACCCCTGCATTTTAGTGAATTTTACAAGACAGTCCCCGAATGTTAATTTCTTGCAAAATTTACCAGATCAGCCCTATACTTTGATAATTTTTCAATTAAGCCCCCTGATTTCATTGATTAAATTAATTTCAAACTCAATTAAGTCTCAAAACTTATCAATTCTCCAATTAAACTCTTGATTTGATTAATTAAATTAATTCCAAGCTTAATTAAGTCTCAAAACTTATCAATTCTCCAATTAAACCCTTGATTGAATTAATTAAATTAATTTCAAGCTCAATTAAGTCTCAAAACTTATCAATCATGTTGTCCTTAACTCAAATTTTAATTCATTCTTCATTTATTTTATTTTACTTGCTTTTCATCATCATTATTAAAAGGGTCAAAAATTGAGTTATGACAACAGGAAAAAAAAAACTCTCTTTTAGTATATAGTTAATGATAATGTTATGTGAGAGGATGAGAGGAAATAAACAAATCTTTGAGGTTTATTTTAATAACAGTCAAGAATTGTCAACCATGCCCTGCTCTACAACAACTTTTTGAAAAGTAAAGCTGGCAAGACGCCTTTTAGAGGAAAGCCTTCGCTCTCCCTCCCTAAAGGCCCACGATTTGCTCTCCGTGTTGAATCTCCACGTCCCAAACGGTGCCTCAAATAAAATAATTGCTCAAAAAACAAATAATCTAGTAATAAATAAAATAAAGCATTAATGGGAAATGCTTCCAATTTAAAATCGTCAAAGAACTTGGGAGAAAATTCTCTTCCACCAATTTCTTAAAAAAAAAAACCATTGGACTGAAACAATATAATATATTGGTCTTGATTGTTTAGTATGGTTGTGGTTACTTTTTAAAGTGCTTTTAATATATCGAAATAATATATTTTTTAATTTTTTAAAAATCATTTTAGAAATCAGCACATATAAAATAATTGCTAAAAAACAAATAATCTAGTAATAAATAAAATAAAGCATTAATGGGAAATGCTTCCAATTTAAAATCGTCAAAGAACTTGGGAGAAAATTCTCTTCCACCAATTTCTTAAAAAAAAAAAATCATTGGACTGAAACAATATAATATATCGGTCTTGATTGTTTAGTATGGTTGTGGTTGCTTTTTAAAGTGCTTTTAATATATCGAAATAATATATTTTTTAATTTTTTAAAAATTATTTTAGAAATCAGCGCATCAAAATAATCTAAAAACACTAAAAAATATTAATTTAAAACAAATAAAAAAAATAAAAAAATTTTAATTTTTTCAAAAATACTTTTAAAACGTAAAAATAAACAAGTTTGAATTAAACTATTCAATGTCAAATTAATAATTTTTTACAAATCTACTTGTCTGCAGCTGAGTGCTCGTCCGCCCACCTGGATAATTTCATATATATATATAAACCTGTTAATATTTAAAAATTGCAAGAGTGTAAGCTATTAGTAAAAGATGTGTTATTTTTAAATTAGAGTACACAGCCCAAAAGGAACGAAGAGCCTCCAGATCTTGAAAGTCAGCAGAAAAATACAGTCCATAGATGGAGAAGATTCCTGGCTATTTAAAAACCAGGGCAACACCATCTTTCCTTTTCTGGTATTCTTTTGCCTTCTTTAGCAGAACGAGTAGAAGCTCGTGGCCTCAAAAGAAGCACATAGGAAGAAGACGAAATGTGGCCTGCAATATTTAGAATGTTTTGGCTTTGTATTAAAATAAACGTGATAATAATTTAATTAATAACAGTAATTGTAATTTATAACTTACTAGTTTTAAAAATTTGATTTTAAAAATAAAGAATAATTATAAAATTACTAATATTCAAAAAGACGAACTACAAAATTTTAAAAAAAAATAAGAGAGAGGGTATTAATTTAAATTTAAATTAATGAATTAATAAACTGTAAAAGTGTTGTTCATGCTATTTAAAAGCTAAAATAAAAATCATAATTTTTCTGTGATCAAATGTATTTTTAATCTTCTTGAAATGCTGATCAGTATTTTTCTATATTTTATAAACAGTTTAACCATTAAAGCCTTAATTTTTTGCTCTCGCAGCCTCCCTCCAAAATTTAAAATCTGTGATCGATCTCAAATGGGCTGCAACCTCCCTCTCAAAATCTTCAAAAAAACATGATAAATAAACTTGTGGTCGTGAACATCCATCAATATTTTCAAGAAAATTTATTAATTTTTGTTTTTAAAAATACTTCTTTTTATTATAATAAAAAAAAAATCATTAATTTTTTGTCGTACCTTGTTTGCGTGCATAAATTTGATATTGCTTTTGTTTGGTTATATATATTATTGATTGTAAAATAAGCTTATTGTTGAATTTGATTTTTTTGTTATTTATATCTAATAAAGTAACAGATTATTTTATGAAAGTTCAATATCTATACTGATTTAATATTTATTTTTGTATTGAGTATAAATTATCAACTATTATATTATAACTTAAAAAAAAAAAATTATATTCCATGAAGTACCTATACCTTCATCAAATCTAATGGAGATTTTTTTCTCTCCCATTCTAAAATCCGACAAATATGAAACGGAGATAGGAAGATAAATAACCCTCCCAACGGACATCCCTACCTTTTTTTTTTTTTTTTTGCAAGTGATGAAATTTTTGCAAAATAATTTAGGGCACATCATGTATCCTTAAAATGATATGAGCCTACTTTGTAATTGAATGCACTTTTACTGCTTATAGGTGACTACTTGTTTATGCAAAAATTCAATCATTGCTAGTGGTTTTTTAGTAGAAAAAAATTTAAATTATGTAGGGGGGGTTAATTCAATATAACCTGGTTAATATGATAGTCCAAATGCAACCTAAATGAGTGGTAAAAATATAGTTTAACTAAAAAAATTCAAGATAAAATCCTTTTTATAGATATATTGAGACGAAAACATACTGGATCGACCATAATCAACCCGGGTTAACCTACTAAGTCTGCAACTTGAGTCATGAGACTATGATAATCTCATATAAAGTAATTCAAAATAAATTATAAAGTTTAATTCTCAATCAATTAAATGTTGAAGGATGAAATTAAAAAATAATTAATTAAAAAATATATGAACTGAGTATACTTGCCAAACAAACGACATGGGTCATGAGATCATGATAACCACA
>Ga0325403_1005712_pt1 | contig 11778 bp, 10 predicted proteins | sample PopdelMetagenome_19_FD_205665 | JGI IMG/M metagenome (GOLD analysis project Ga0325403, IMG submission 205665) | Populus deltoides microbial communities from Bellville, Georgia, United States - Xylem-PdKOR-R4 | ecosystem: Host-associated > Plants > Phyllosphere > Stem > Wood/Secondary xylem...
CAAGGTACAACCGGTACACATCAATATCAGAAATAACCCATCTTATTGTTGCTCAGTCGAAAGAGAAGTGGATGGAAACCCTTGGTATTATGATATCAAGAATTTCATCCAAAACCAGGCATATCCCATGAGGGCATCCAAAGTCGAAAAGAAGACCTTGAGGAGTTTGACAATGGATTTTTATCTTGATGGGGAGATTTTGTATAAGAAATTATCCGACGGGACTTTGTTGAGATGTTTGGATGAATTTGAGGCAAAAAGCGCGTTACGGGGAGTCCATGAAGGGATTTGCTCAACCCATGCTAATGGACACGTGATGGCTAGGAAGATACAAAGAGCCGGTTACTTCTGGATGACATTAGAGAAGGATTGCATCGACTATGTCCAAAAATGTCATAAGTGCTAAGTATACAGTGACAAAATCAACGCCCCTCCAGCTCCTCTATTAACTTGATATCTCCATGGCCCTTCACGATGTGGGGAATTGATGTGATTGGACCTGTAAACCCAAAAGCCAACAATGGTCATAGGTTTATTCTCGTGGCTATCGACTATTTTACAAAATAGGTAGAAGCCGGGTCATTTGCTCATGTGATGCAAAAAGTGGTGAGGAAATTTATTGAGGGATTTGATTTGTCGATATGGTCCACCAGAAAAGATTATAACTGATAATGCCCAGAATTTCAATGGCAAGATAATGGAACTATGTGCTAAATGGAAAATCAAGCATTCCAACTCTTCGCTGTATAGACCAAAGATGAATGGTGCGGTAGAAGTTGCTAACAAGAATGTCAAAAAGATTATTCAGAAGATGGTAGTCACCTATAAGGATTGGCATGAGATGTTGCTACTTGCCCTTCATGCGTATCGCACCGCAGTCCGAACCTCAACAGGAGCCACCCCGTACACGTTGGTATATGGAATGGAGGCGGTTATGCCTTTAGAAGTGGAAATCCCCTCATTGAGAGTACTAGTAGACTCTAAGCTGGAAGAGGTAGAATGAGCAAAAGTTAGATATGAACAACTGAATCTGATCAGTGAAAAGAGGATAGCCGCAATCTGTCATCAACTTTACCAAAGAAGGATGGTCAAATCATACAACAAGAAGGTTCGACCTCGAGGATTCCACGAAGGAGATCTTGTACCGAAGAAAGTATTGTCTTTTACTAAGAGAAGATTAGAGCAAATGGGCGCCAAACAATGAGGGCCCTTTGGTGGTAAAGAAAGTGTTCTCGGGAGGAGATTTATTGTTATCTATAATAGATGGAAAAGATCTAGTTAAACCTATGAATGCTGACTCTATAAAGAAATATTATGCTTCCAATCAATAAAATAAAGTTCGGCCATGAATTCTCTCTGTAAAAAACCTTTTCTTTGTAAAACGCATAATCTCATAGCATTCAAAATTTTTTACTGTTTTTACGCATGACTAACGAGATGACTCCAATTCTCAAATTTGAGGGATCCAGACCAAATTTAAACCTGATAGGTATTGCACACCACACTAGGGGCAAAAAATGCATGTAGGGGTCTATAGGGAACCATAGCCCAAAGTGGTATCATCATAGAACTTCTGAAATACCTTTTATGAGATTTACTAAAAACAAAATATGATGATTGCATTAAAAGTTTCAGTTTTCATGAGTAAAACCAGATCCTTAGAGTTTTCCTCTGAAAATAATTTCTTAAAAAATGGAAAAGACAATTAAAACATTTGCAAAAGTATAATAAAAGGCAATATTCAATGAAGCAAGAAAGGGCCCCATAAGGAACTAGAGATCTCTTCATCAAGCATAAAAGGATAGGAAATGCAGCACGTGGAGCACATATTGGTTAAAGAGGACAGGTCGGGCAAACAAATGAAAACAAGAGCTCGAAGAAGGCAACAACAAAAAGGGGGACCTATGTTTAAAAAAAAATAGGTAACAAAAACATGCATGCTATATTTTCATAACACTAACCTGACAGGAAAAGGTGTGATGAAAGCCAAAATAGTTTCCAAGTTTTTGGGAACTGTCGAGGTACGAAATCTCAGGTCAACGAAACTACGGAAAAGGATAGGAATTGTAAACCGACACTGTTTCACTCCTCAAGGTAAGATGATTTCTTTTGAAGTTCAAAACGGGCAGGTCACTCGATATTGAGACCATTTTTTGAAAAAAAACGTTAGTTTTTCTAAATTTTAAAATAAGGTCATCCGATTTTGAGACCATTCCCTAGAAAAAGCATGGAGTTTTCTAAAAAAAATAAATAAATAAATAAAATGAGCAGGTCTCCAGATATTGAGACCCCTTTCTAAAATCATTTTCTCTTACTTCTGGGTAGGTCACCCATCATAATGAGGCCATCATTTTCCACCTGGGTAGGTCACCCATCATAATGAGGCCATTCTTTCCCTTGGGTAGGTCACCCATAAGAATGAGACCACTTTTCCCCATTTCCATTTGAGTATGTCACCCATCACAATGAGATCATTTTTTCTAGGTAGGTCACCCATTAGAATGAGACCATTCTCCATCTTTTTTTTTTACTTGGGTAGGTCACCCATTATAATGAGGTCATTCTTCCCCCTAGGTAGGTCACTCATAAGAATGAGACCACTCTTTTCCCTTTCCACTTGGGTAGGTCACCCATCACAACGAGACCATTATTTTTTTTCTGGGTAGGTCACCCATTAGAATGAGACCATTCTCCATGTTTTTTTACTTGGGTAGGTCACCCATTATAATGAGGCCATTCTTCCCCTAGGTAGGTCACCCATAAGAATGAGACCACTCTTCCCTTCTCTCCACTTGGGTAGGTCATCCATCACAATGAGATCATCTTGCATTTGGGTAGGTCACCCGTCATAATGAGACCATTTTTCATTTTGGGTAGGTCACCCGTCATAATAAGACCACACACACATTTTTATATTGGTTTTGGTTAAAGAAGATCACCAGATGGGATCTCAGGCTAAACCAACCACACACAGAGTTTAGCTTTGGTTAAAAGGAATCGCCAGATGGGATTTCAGGTTAATCGAGCTACACACCGACTTTGCTTCGGATTAAAGAAGATCGCCAGATGGGATCTCAGGTTAACCCAACCATACACAGAGTTTCGCTTTGGTTAAAGGGAATCGCCATATAGGATTTCAGGTTAACCGAGCTACACACCAACTTTGCTTCGGATTAAAGGAGATCACCAGATGGGATCTCAGGTTAACCTAACCACACACAGAGTTTAGCTTTGGTTAAAGGGAATTGCTAGATGGGAGTTTTGCTTCGTAAGCATTGTAAAGAGGAGGCATCTGTTGCTACCCAATTTTTGACCCACGTTTTGACAAATTTTTCAAAAATAAAAAAATAAAAATAAAAAAAATAATAATAATAAGGGTTTACGTATGACGATAACATAAAGCATCAGGGCTAATATTAAGGAAGCAATGTGTCAAGGAGGTAATTATTGAATCATATATAATTACTGCAATATAAAATACCATAGATATATGATTTGATTTGTGCTGGTTATGGAAAATAATCACTGCAATATAAAATACCATAGATATATGATTTGATTCGTGCTGGTTATGAAAAATAATCACTGCAATATAAAATGCTATATATATAGGATTTGTTGGTGCTGGTTATAGAAGACAATCTCTGCAATAATTATTGCAATATTTCCTTAAATAGCACGTGTAGAGATTTTCTATATATGTGGACCTTCAGCCATATGCAGAGGGAGGGGAAAAATATTCACAGGGGGGCAATTTTTCAAAAAAGGAGAAACACAAAAATCCCTAAAGATAAAAAACCTAAACCTGTTTCTCTTCCTTGGTTGCAGCCCCTCCTTAAAAAAAAAAAAAAACTAGCCGCCACCCTTTCCCCCCTTTTGGCCTTGGCAAAGCAAACCAGAGAAACCACACAAATACGCAGATACCAGCGGAACTCCCCCCATCTCAACAGATCTTCTTCCCCTTCGATCTTCCCCACAGCAGCTGGCGGCCACAACACCCACTTTCTTGCTCCTGCTCTCCCAGCTAAGAGAAGTCGCTCCCCCTCACCTGACTTTTCCCTTTCTCAGCTGTTACACCCCACAGACAGTCGACTCATCTCTCTCCTTCCCACGTTTCCCACTCACAGCCCCGTGCAATGAGCTGCCTCTCTCAGCCAAGACCTCCCTTCCCATCTCCACTCCCCTCATTTCCCTTTCCTTTTGAAGTAAACCAGAAGACCCTGACTGCCGCCCCTCTTCTAAAGAAGAAAATCAGAGAAACCCCTGGCCAGATATATAGAACAGCCTCATCTTCTCCTGACCAGAGAACGGGCTGTGCCGGCCCTTCACTCTCCCTTCCACTCCGCTGCTAACAACAGATCATACGGAGAAGATGGAGAAATAAGAGGGGAGGTCGAAGGACAGTAAAGGAGCAGAAAACCGAGACTCCAAGGGTGCTGATCTTTTTCCATGCCAGCGGAAGACTTTCCTCAACCTATGAACAAGATGACAACACTGTGAGCAGCAATAAGCAAAAGTAGCATAGTAGTAGGGATCCTTCCTCCCAAAGCGGCAAACAGCAGTAGTAACATGACAGCAGGATGTTTTTGTTCCCAACCTCTATTAAAGCCACATCGGAAACTCTCCTGCATGACAACAATTATGTTTCTGCTATGAGCAGCATGCTGGATCTTCCTTCGTGAGCAGCGCCCATTCATCTCAGCGCCATCGCCTTCGCTTGTCTCAGCGCCAGGTGAGTTTCCATGCATTCTTTTCACTTTGCATATTAATGGTTACTGTGCATGCTTTTGTTACTGTTCAAGTGAATTATAATTCACTTGAACAGTAAATAATGAGGCATTGTTTGCCCAGCCGGGTCATTAGTTTGGGCCAGCGACCCGGCTAAGCCTGTTGGGTTTAGCCTAGCCACATGGGTCAAGCTGGACCCAGCCCAAAAAAAATGAGTAATATCGTTGGTTTTCTCGTGTATTTAGTTTATAGTTTGTATTTTTTATATTGTGGAAATACAAATCTGTTATTAAAATACCCGGTTTTTCCACGAAATGTTGCAAATATATATATATATATATATATATATATATATATATATCTGAAAAAACAAAAAAAATATTTTCTTGTGTGTTGCATATGGCCAATACCCTAATATATTCTGAATTTTCTTTTCATATAAAAAAAAATATTTGAAGTTTTGAAAATGTGTTTTCGCATGGATTTCTTAAACATAAAAAAAAAATTATTTTCTTGCATTTCTGGATTTTACAACATATTTGTAAAACTCCAAAGGGTATTGGCCAATATTCCAAAAAAATATAAAAATCTTATTTTGGGGGGAATTTATCTATTATTCACTGCTAATGTTTGGATAAAGAAATCCTTAAAGGACGAATATCCAAAATATTATTGGGAATAATTTGTTATTATTCACTGTTAATATTTGGATAAAGAAACCTGGAGTGGTAAATATCCAAAATAATTTTCTAGGAATAATAAATCCGTACATATCCTTGAAAGAAGCCTTGATTATAATCGAGGACATTTCAATTTTTTTACTCCACGGTTTACGAGCCGTGAGAGTAAAACACTAAGGCAAAAAAAATAGGTTTTTTTAAAGCGCCCTAAATTTCTAAATTTTTGTCCCTTCTCCTTGCGATTCACGAGTCACAAACTCTTGAAATACTAAGGAAAAAATGAGCTTTCGAAGCACATTGAATCTCCTTGGATTTCTATCTTAATAAATTTAGTTTGAATCAAACTTAGAAAAACTGATGGGATTAGAAAACACCAACATCATAGCAATTATAAAGCAAACCAAACATCAAGCAGCTTACCTTAGGTGAGGCGTACTAGGGGTGTTAATACCTTCCCTTTATGCAATCAGTCTCTTGCCTTAGAATTTCTGAAAGACTAGTTAGGGTTCCCAGTGATCAAAATACTAGGTGGCGACTCCTTTATTCACAAAAACAAAAAAAACCCTGAAATCAATCGATGGTCGCCGCAACGCCGCTCTTCGCCGTGAGGGTGCGACAAATAGTGGGCGTGAATTATAATTCAAGTTCACTGTTCATGTAGTGAACATTGGGTCGGCTCGCTTCTGCCCCAACCCAAATTTCTAGGTCGGGTTCGGCCCGACTCCAAATGTTTTTTAATTTATTTTTAAAAATTCCAAAAAATCTTTCTAAAAATGTTTATGATTTTCTTGTGTATTTTTTTTTATCTATTTTGCGTAATATTGGTTTGTATTTTTATACCCTAAACATACAAATTCGGTATTAAAATAACAGGTTTTCGTCAAAACATTGCAAAAAATTATATAAAAAAAATATTTTGTTTTATGCATACGATCAAGTCTCTCAAAGATAAGAAAAAATCATCAGATCGTATTTTCATACAAAAAAAATGTTTTAGCATGCATTTTGGTTTTAATAACCAATTTATTAAAGTTATGAGAACTAGGTCAATATTTCAAAAATACCCAAAAAATATTTTGTTTCTTTTCTTTTAGTAAAGAGTGTGTTTATGTAGATATGAAACAATCAAAAAAATAGAGGCACATCATGAACACAAGAAAACACATGATTTTTTTAACAAGAAGGGCTCATTTGACAAAGAAAGTCTTATGGCGTTATGAGCTAAAATACCAACAAGACTTAAACAAGTTAAAACAGACATGTTCAAACAAAAGACAATAATAAGGCTGGCTTCATCCTCCCATTTTGGTAAATCTCCTATTAGGCTAGCCTCCCCACAACAGCTCTTGATTGGGACAAAAAACTGTGGTCGAAATTCGAGTCCTTTAAAATTTATGCTACCTTTTACGCACCTATCTGGACCATCAGTGCTTTTAGATTTCCCAGACATTCTATCACTAGTGTATTTCTGATCTACCATTTCAAGCATGATTAGGTAGAGGGTTTGTATTCACGTTAGGAGTGTCTTCGAATGCTATCCACCCTGCCTTGATTAATTACAGAAGCTTTCTCTTGAAGGCATTGCAAGTATGGTATTCGCAAGTGAGCTCTAGCTTATACCAGCTATGATAAGGTGGCTGCAAAGGCGCTAAAGGTTCAGGAGCTACTTGCCCAATGCTTAATAACTTCTGGTACATGTCATTTAGGTGTATTGTTCATGTGTGAACAGTAGGACGTGAACTATAATTCACGTCTACTGTTCACTCAGTAGACAATGAAGAAGAGGAAGAGGAGGAAGAAGAAGAAAGTGAAGGGGAAGGAGGCTGACCTGCTGTGGAAGCTTGGCTACGATGAGGAGGTTAGGCTAGTGGCTCAGTAGGCTTTGATGGAGGGAATGGTGGCCAGTGTCGGTTGCTGGTGACGGAAGAAGAAAAGTTGCAGAGGAGAGAGGCTCGGCGGTCCGCGGCTGTTCTGCCACTGGTGAGGATTTAGGTTCGTAGGGAGGCTACACCGCCGTCTTTTGGTGGAGGAGAAAGGTGTGTGGGGGGGCTTCAGGGGCTGAAGACACGGTAGGGAGAGAAGGAAGGGAGGTAAATGTTGGTTGGAACCAGAAATGGCTAGTTTTTTGGCTGCCTTTGGACCAAATTTTCTCCACCTTTGGAGCATGAAAATCACATCTATTTATAGGTGGTGGAAGAGGGACACTTTTCTCTTCTAGTGCCAAATTTCGGCCCTTGGTTCGACCCGAAAGCACTCCAGCCATTGCTTCAAAGAAACAATAATGAACTGCCAGTTTTGTGCAGGAAAATAGTTGGTCGGGTTGGCTGCTTTAGGGCGGTGCCACCGCCTCTGCAGCCTCGATAAGCCCAAAAGGTTTATACTAGCATGTAGTCAGGTATCACAAGATCATTTTCGTGCAGGTTTTATCTAATTTGAGGAAGAAACGAGGCGTCAAACGCCTTATGAAAGAAGCCCCTTTGGCAGCCTTTCTGGAGAAGATGAATAGTAACTTTTCTGTTAATTACACTTTAGTCCTTCAATTTGTGACTTATCTCTAATTACATCCCTGATTGGCTTCAAAATTTTAATTCTGTTCAATTTCACCCTTGAAGAACTTCAATTCAAGCCCCAGATTTCAGTGTCTATTTCCTTTTTGGTCCTTGGTTTCGGATTTATTCAATTTGACTCTTAATCGATCAATAAACTTCCAATTTCTTCAATTTGACCCCTGATTTGGTCAATTTCAATCTCTCTATTCACACGCCTTTTCCAGTTTGGTCCTTGGTTTTGGATTTCTTCAATCAAGTCCCTAATTGGCCATAAAACTTCAATATTTATACAATTAAACCCTTGATTTGATCAAGTCAACTCTTAAAACTTCTAATTTAACCCAGAACTTTAATTTCTTCCTATTAAAGCTTAGATTGACTTAAAAATCAATTTTTCTTACAATCAAACCCTTCATAAATTCAATTAAACTTCTAATGAAATTTAATTGAGTATTTAAATATTTGTTTTTGGACCTTTCTTTTTCAAATTGAATTTTCTTTGTCAACAGGACTCTTCATCTGTAAAAAAAATATACTGTCAAATTTTAATTTTTTAGCCTCCTCAACTAATTTCTAGCCATTTTCTGGGCGCTCCAACATCCTTTTCTCATTGTTATTATTTTTTAGATTTTTTTGTTTTTAGTCTGAATATATATTTTTTATTTTTGGAAGAGAAAAATTGAATTTGAGGAATAACCCAAAAATAGGTTATGACAGTTGCCCCTCTCTTTACAATGCTTATGATAGAAAGTCTCGTAAGAGATTTTGATAGTAGAAAAAGGAAAAGATAACGGACTCACTATATGATGAATTGTTTTGAAAGCATTTGAGGGCTAGAAAGCGCACTCAAATGGTCGAAAGGTTTTTCTGGTGAAATTCAAAGATTTTTTAAATGGTCGAATTGTAATGGGTAACTTACCCGAGTGGAAAAACATGGAGAATGATCTCATTGTTATGTGTGACCTACTTAAGTGGAAAAAAAAGAGTAGTCTCATTGTAATAGGTGACCTACTCGATGGAAGAATGGTCTCATTATAATTGGTGACCTACCCAAGTAAAAAAAACACTGAGAATAGTCTTATTGTAATGGGTGACCTGCTCAGAAAAAATGATGGTCTCATTGTAATAGATGACCTACCTAAATGGAAAAAGAAAAGAATGATCTCATTGTAATGGGTGACTTACCTAGGTAGAAGAATGATCTCATTGTAATGGGTGACCTACCTAGAAAAAATAGTCTCATTGTACCCAAGTGGAAAAGGGGAAGAGTGGTTTCATTGTAATAGGTGACTTATTCAGGTGGAAGAATGGTCTCATTGTAATGGGTGACCTACCCAAGTGAAAAATATGAAGAGTGGTCTCTTTGTAATGGATGACCTACCCAGGTAAAAATAAAATGCGGAGAATGATATCATTGTAATGGGTGACCTACCTAGAAAATGATGGTCTCACTGTAATGGGTACCTACCCAAGTGGAAAAGGGAAAGAATGGTCTCATTGTAATGGGTGACCTACCCAGGTGGAAGAATGACCTCATTATAATGGGTGACCTACCCAAAAAAATAATGGTCTCATTATAATGGATGGCCTACTCAAGTGGAAAAGGGGAAGAATGATCTCATTGTAATGGGTGACCTACCCAGGTGGAAGAATGACCTCATTATAATGAGTGACCTACCCAGGTAAAAATAAAATGCGGAGAATGGTCTCATTGTAATGGGTGACCTACCTAAGTGAAAAAAAGAAAAGAATGGTCTTGTTGTAATCGATGACCTACCCAGGTGGAAGAATGGTCTCATTGTAATAGGTGACCTACCAGGTAAAAATAAAATGTGGAGAACGATCTCATTGTAATGGTTGACCTGCTTAGTTGGAAAAACGAAAGAATGGTCTCATTGTAATGGGTGACCTACCCAAGTAGAAAAGGGAAGAATGATCTTATTGTAATGGGTGATCTACCCAGGTGGAAGAATGATCTCATAGTAATGGGTGACCTAACTAGGTGGAAAAAGTTTGGAAAGTTTTGAAGGGACGAAATGATAGGGCTCGAAGGGAGATACGAGGGCTCAAAGGTGCACTCGAAAGGAGACAAGGTTATGAAACGCGTTATCTGAAAGATAAAGGCTCGAACGCACTTGAAAGTAGGTAGAGTTAGATAACACACTAGTTAAGGGATGAGGGCTAAAAGGCGCACTCGAAAAGATGTAAGGGCTCAAAGGCGTATTAAAAGGAGGTAGGGTTAGAAAACGCACGACCCAAAAGATGGTGGCTCAAAGGCCCACTGAAAGGATGTAGGGTTATAAAACGCACTACCCATGAAGTGATGGTGAAACACTGATATTTCAATGATGAAAGCAATGCATGATGATCAATATGCATGTACACTTACCTTAGAAATATAGGTCCCCCCCTTTCTTCATGAAGTCTTTTCTCGAAAGTTTAGGTCTTGGTAGCAATCTTCGATGGCCCTTTTGCTCTTGCTTACTCAAGTCATATCTTATGACCTTGACCTTTTGGAAGGGCTTGATATCATCATACTTCTTCGTTCTCCAACCTTTATCTAAAGGGTTGCCAATTCTGCCCAACATTTTTTTTAGAAAGGGAATCATGAAGCCAGCCCTACCATGTGTTTTTTTTTTTTGGATGAGGCTATGTGAAACAAGGTTTGGTTATTACAAGGAAATGTTTTCATGTAAGTTTTTTTTTGTAATTTCAAAGCTATTGTAGACACAGAAACCATTTTGACATCGGTTTAAAGCAAACTCATTCTGAAGAAATTCAAGTGATTCCTATGGACAGGTTTTCATAACTGATGAAAGAATCCTTCTTTTGCTTTTGGTGAAAATACGCAATGATGTTTTGTTGGTAAAAAATGGTTCAGGATTCAATCTGAGGGTTTCAAAGAACCAGTCTTCAAAGCATTCATTTTATTTGCATTAATAATAAATTTGTTTTGCGTGGGAAGGCATTGCCTATCGATTAAGACTGCTTGCCCTTGATTAGAAACGGCTTGATTAGGCACGTAACACAAACTTTGGCTATTGGTTATGAAGAATAAGGATATTTGTAGGCCCAAACGGTGTTTAAGGGATTGCAAGACTAAGGATCACTAGTGCTTGTTTCTTAACCTTTTGTCATTTAAATTTATTTCCAAAATGATTTATCGTGCCCCCAGTGTTGGGCTTGGGCTTTTTCTTTTTCTTTTTTTCTTTCTTCATTCATCATCATATCAGTTATTTTAGAAAGCTTTTAGACCCTTTTGCAATTCTTTTTTGGCCCTAGCTTTGTTGGGGGCCCTTTGATCATTGAGAATTTTCTTGCACCTGCCTCCCAGTGTGGAGTGTGATCCTAGCTAAGGTAATTTTTTTTTTAAAAAAAAAAAAGCATTAGGCTCAAAAGAGAATTGCAAAGGATATATGTGAACCGCTTATCAAAGATGGCTCTTACTCTCTTCAAATGTATACACTTAGGATTAGTAAGTCTCGCCTTCATGCGAATATATAAAATGGTTTCTCACTGAAGCTCAGCTTTGAAGTTTTGGGTTGTCATTCAGGTTTTCTAGGTGTTTGGTTACCTTTCTAAGGGATTACTTGAATTTCTAGAACTTATTTGTTTGGACAAATATCACTATGATTTCTGTCTTGTACTGAAACTTTGAATTCCCAAATATCCTTGTGAACATGTGAGATCATGCATGGTTTTGGAAACACAATGAAGAATTCTTGGTGCAATGGTTTCGTGAGTAAAGAGTGTGTTTATGTAGATATGAAACAATCAAAAAAATAGAGGCACATCATGAACACAAGAAAACACATGATTTT
>Ga0325403_1005713_pt1 | contig 11778 bp, 8 predicted proteins | sample PopdelMetagenome_19_FD_205665 | JGI IMG/M metagenome (GOLD analysis project Ga0325403, IMG submission 205665) | Populus deltoides microbial communities from Bellville, Georgia, United States - Xylem-PdKOR-R4 | ecosystem: Host-associated > Plants > Phyllosphere > Stem > Wood/Secondary xylem...
TTTTTTTTTCTACTATTTCAATCTTCCTCTCTTGTGAATAAAGTTAAAGGTATGGTGGGTAGCTGGTGAAGATCCAAGGACTGGAAGTGGGATGGAGATTTGGTGGTGGTTGGTTGTTACAATTGGATTGTTACAATTGGACTTATGAGTAATTAGGGTCATTGTTAAGTAGTTACAAGGGTTGTCTGGTGTAGAACTCGTGTAAAAGTTGTTAGAATCAATTAAGAGTCAGTTGACTATAGGAATAAACGTGTAATGCATGTGAGGGAATTATAAAAGGTAGCAGAGTTTATGTATTGGGTATGAAAAGTAATAACATAATCATTTCTCTCTTAACTTTTTGTTCTTCTCTATGTTTCTCCCTATTTCTTGTTAAGATAAGCTTAACAATTGGTATTAGAGCTTGCAATAGCTGTGCAATTCATTGAACAATGATGGACGATAATAAATTCAAGGTAGTGGAAAAGCACTGTAAAAGGTTAGACAATCAGCTGCAAAATCATCATCTAGAATGGTAGGAATCAATGGCAGAAAGTAAGGAGCGTTGGCTAGAGCAAGGTACTAAGATTGAACAGTTGGTCACGCAGATGGAATTATTGTCCTCACAGTTCCAACAACTTTTGGCTTCCCAAACGGCGAGAACAGAGACGAGAGGCCACTCCAGAGGTATTCTAGCAACTCCAGGGTTGGATAAAAGCATGAAAGTGAATGCATCAGTTGAAAAAATAACACCAGGACATAGGACACAGAGCAGAGGTGAGTAGATGACGGGGCAAAACTTAATAGGATAGGGTTCCACATACCATTGCCCAGGGTGGAGCTACCGACCTTTTAGGGAGAGAATCCTCGAGGATGGCTATGAAAGTGCAAGAAATACTTTAAGATCCACTTGGTACCTGCACACTAGTGGGCGAAAGTGGTCTCATATTACTTGGAAGGCAAGGCAGATGTGTGGTTTGAAAGCTTAGTACGAGGGAATGATTCATTTATGGATTGGGAATAGTTTTCCCAGGATCTTTGTAGGAGGTTTGGAAGCAGGGATGGCATCGTTGAAGAATTCAACAAATTAATCCAAGACAAAAAGTGGATGACTATATAGAAAGATTTGAGGAGCTGAGATCCTTGATAAGGGCTCTCAATCCACTCTTGCCAGAATTCTACTATGTCTCCAGCTTCATTAGTGGACTGAAAGATGAGATTAAGCCAATGCTTAAGATCTTGAAACCTGTAAAAGTTTTAGTGGCATTTGAACAAGTAAGATGACAGGGGGAGTTTAACAATGCATTAACCAAGAAGACTCGATCATTGCAACGAATCAACACTCCAATCAACAGTGGTAGAATAACAAGCAATGTTCCACCGAAATATTTTGGTCCATCCAGGACTGAAGGGGTGAAGCCACTTTCAGATAACCTATACAAACATCGAAAAAGATTGGGACATTATTTTAGGTGTGGGGACAAATACATGCCTGGGCACAGATGCAATGCCAAAATCTTACACATGATAGAAGGTATAGATGGAGAGGAGGATGAAGGAATTGGGGAACTAGAAGGCATGATACAGGAGGAAGACAAAGAGAATAATCAGATAGATGAATTTGGGCTGTCATTAAATGCCCTAACATACAACGATACCTATAATATTATCAAGATAAAATGGATTTGTTAAGGACAGAACCCTATCATTCTAATAGACAGCAGGAGCACACATAGTTTTATTAATGAGAACACGATTAAGGAGTTGAATGCTACCACAAGTAAAACCACATTGCTGGCGGTCACGGTGGCCAATAGAAATGTCATGTTGTGTGAGATGCATAATCCTGAATTTACTTTGTTTATGCAAAGCTACGAATTCAAGGCCAACTTGAGGGGGCAGGCATGATATAGTATTGGGAGTAGATTGGCTGAAGAAGTATTCCCCAGTGTTGTTTAATTTCATCAAATTACGACTATCATTTAAAAGAAAAGGCATAATGATTGAGCTAAAGGAAATATCCCAAGTTTTTGACTTGCGGATGATAACAACACTGAAGAAGCAGAGAAGCTTCAAGGATGTGGTTGGGAGGTTAGTCGGCTAGTTCTTTGCGATTGACAGTGAAGAGAGAGGTAAGCCAACCGAAGCAAAGGCAGAGATTAAATCTCTATTAACAGATTTTGCTGGAATCTTTGAGGAACCATGAACCTTACCTCTAGCAAAGCAATTTGATCATAAGATACCACAAAATCTAGGATCACAACCTATTAACATTAGGCCCTATAAAAGCTCATTCATTCAAAAAGGAGAGATAGAGAAACTGGGGAAATAGATGCTCTCTAATAACGTGATTCAACACAATGTTAGTCCCTTTGCATTGCCAGTGCTGCTTGTTAAAAAAAAGACAATACGTGGAGGTTCTGCATCGATTACAAGCAACTTAATGAGTAGACCATAAAAAACAAATTTCCCATTCCTCTTATCGATGTTTTTCTTGATGAACTGCATGGCTCAAGTGTTTTATCCAAACTGGACCTGAGGTCGGGCTATCATCAGGTCAGAATGCACAAGGAGGACATTGAGAAAACAACATTTAAGATGCATCATGGGCATTACGAATTCAGGGTCATGCCCTCCGGCCTTACCAATGCTCTGGCCACCTTCCAAGCATTAATAAACAGCATAATGGAACCATACCTACGCAAGTTTGTGTTGGTTTTGTTTAACGATATACTTATTTACAACCCAACCTTTGAGTTCCACCTTGCCCACCTCCAGTAAGTTCTGAAGACCTTGAGTGATAACCAGCTACTTGCTAAAAGATCCAAATATGCATTCGGTGAGCAACATATGGAATACTTGGGGTATGTGATTTCTATAGCAGGAGTGTCAACAGACTTGAAAAATACTGAAGCAGTGAACAGTTAGCCTACTCCGCAATCCTTGAAAGAATTGAGAGGGTTCCTTGGGTTGGCTGGGTATTAGAGGAAGTTCATATAACATTTTGGAGTTATTAGTAAACCTCTTATAAAGTTGCTAAAGAAGAACAATTTCAGCTGTAATGATCAAGCTAAACAAGCTTTCGATCACTTGAAGAGGCTTTGTGTGAAGCACCAGTTCTAGCTCTGCTTGATTTCTCCAAGAATTTTTTCTTAGAAACTAATGCTTGTGATTCAGGGTTGGTGGCGATCTTAAGCCAAGAAGATAGACCCGTAGCTTACTTCAGCAAATCCTTAAGTCCAAAACACATGGGGTTGTCCATATATGAAAAAGAATACTTGGTTATTCTCATGGCTGTGGAGAAGTGGAGACATTACTTAGAACAAGAACAATTCATCATACAAACCGATCATGAAAGCTTGAAGTATCTGTTGGATAAGAAAATTCACACTTGAATTTAGAAGAAAGGCCTGATGAAGCTCTTGAGGTTGCGATATACAATACTATATAGAAAGGGCAAGGAGAACATTGTTGCTGTTGCATTATCCATGAAGCATAACAATAGTAATCCTGTCACAACTGTTGGAGAATTAGATGTAATAACCAGTGTACTTCCCGCTTGGTATGAAGAGGCTCATGCATCTTACGCAAAGGAATCCAAGTTACAGACTATTATCATGGGCACAATGATAGGAGTAACAGGGGATATCGGTTACACTTATGCAGAAGGTGTATTGAGATACAAAGACAAGATAGTGGTGGGACAGGATGGGGAGTTCAGAACTAAATTGGTGAAGTTTGTGCATGATTCTCATGTGGGGGGACATGCTGGTATACAAAACACATTTTGAAGGCTGAAGGCAAACTTACATTGGTCTGGAATGAAGGTAATGATGAAGAGGACAATGGAAGAATGAAATGTTTGTAGGTAAGTTAAGGCAAATAGATTAGCTTATCCAGGCTTGTTGCAGCCATTACTAGTTTCTAATGGAACGTGGGAAGCCATTACCATGGACTTTGTAGAAGGACTACCAAGTTCAGAAGGAAATAATGCTATTATGGTGGTGGTAGACAAGTTCACTAAATATAGGGATTTCATTTCACTCACTTATCCCTTCATAGCACACGAGATTGCGCAGCTATTTCTGGATCATTTCTACAAGTTCCATAGGCTACCAACTGTTATTATCACAGACAGAGACAATATTTTCACCAGTATTTTTTGGAAAGAATTATTTAAGAAGTTGAGAGTTCGGGTGTTAATGAGCACGACTTATCATCCGTAAACAGATGGTCAGACGGAAAGGGTGAACCAGTGTTTAGAAACATATCTTCGATGCATGACTATGCATCAACCAAAACGCTGGTTTAATTAGTTATCGCTGACACAATGGTGGTATAATTCCAGTTATCATTCAACGTTGGGCATGAGTCCTTTTCAAGCCCTTTATGGTTATATTCCTCTGCATAGGGAGTTGATTACTCAGGAATCTACCCCAATAGCTGCAGTGAAAGATGTGCTACAAAGAAGGGTTAACATGGATCATACATTGAAAAAGCAGCTGGAAATAGCAAGGCACAAGATGAAGCAATGACTGATAAGAACAGGTCAGAAAAGGAGTTTTTGGTAGGGGATTTGGTTTTTCTGAAGCTTCAATCTTCCGGACAAAACAATGTTGCATTAAGAAAGAACCTTAAGCTTAACCCCCGGTATTATGGACCTTATCCAATCATTCGAAGGATTGGAATGGTGGCTTATGAATTGAGGCTACCGGAAGGAAGCTTTGTACACCTAGTGTTGCATATATCCTTACTCAAGAAAAAGATTGGTGATGCAATAATCATTTCTTTCAAGTTGCCAATGACAGACAAGAAGGGATGAATATAGATTGTACCCATAACAATATTGGGTAGGAAAATGATGAAGAAAGGCAACCAAACAGTAACCACTAGAATGATTCAATGGTCCAACCTTTACCTAGAAGATGCCACATAGAAAGATCTTAAAGATCTACAAAAATAATTTCTAGAATGCATCACACCATTCTTGACAAATACTAATTAGTATTATTGTGGGCAAGAATGCACTCAAGGAGGGAGTATTGTTACAGTTGGATTGTTACAGCTGGACTTATGGGTAATTAGGGGTTATTGTTAAGTAGTTACAAGGGTTGCCTGGTGTAGAACTCGTGTAGAAGTCGTTAGAATCGGTTAAGAGTCAGTTGACTCTGGGAATAAACGTGTAATGCATAGGAGGGAATTATAAAAGGTAACAGAGTTTATGTATTGAGTACGAAAAGTAATAACAGAATCATTTCTCTCTTAACTCTATGTTCTTCTCTATGTTTCACCCTATTTCTTCATTTCTTGTTAAGCTAAGCTTAACATTGGTGTTGATACTGTGAGATAGGTGACAATGCTGTCTTAAGAGGTGGAACTTGTGGTTACTGGTCTAGCTCAGTCAAGGAGAAGTGGAGCTAGTTGTGGTCGCAATGGGTTGCTGGTTCCAGTTGCTAGTGGCGAGGAGCTGATCATGACGGTGCTGGGTCTTAGCTGTTATCGAGCATGGCTACTGCTTCTAGTCTTTGAAACTAGCGAATAGGGAAGCTGCTGGTGGCAGTGGCTATGCACGATAGAGCTGGAATAAAAGACCCTTAAATGTTGAGAAAAATAGGGGAGTTCGTGAGCTTGGCCATGTTAAAAATAAAAAAGAAACCAAACAAAGGGAGGCTAATATCTGTGATAGTGGGAAAAGAAGGGAAAAGGGTTGATCATGAATGATCTTTCACAGTGGTGAGCTAATGGTTTCTATGGGAGGCTAAAAATAACGGTGGATGTTAGCAAAATTGAAAGAAAATAAGAAATAAGAGATCGATATAAGTGTGAGGTTGCTCACAAGTGTGGAAAAAGGTTCTCAATCAACTGTAGATGTGTGATAAGGTGTTTCTTTGGCTAGGACATGAGAAGAGAATCTCGGTAGCTATTGTTGGCTAGTGGCTAGTGAAAAGAAGAATAATATAGGGTTATTAGGGTTTTGTGTGTGTGAGAGAGTGCTTTGGTATGAATGAGGTGTTTACTTTTGGCTAATGTTTCAAGTAATTTCTCTTCTCTTTTTGCTTGTGAGATTCCTTCAATATTTATAGATAAAATAATTTTACCTCTTCTTAATTGCTTGGTTATCAAGCAAACTTGGTTACCTAACAACCCAAAATCACTTTGGTCCCTCATTTTATTTCTATGCACTTTTGGTCCCCTTATCCATTTATTTTTTATTTTTTTGTATTTGTTTTGAGAAAGGCAACGTCAACATCGATTTGATGAGAAAAATAAATAATGATTTTGAAATAAGGGCATTAAAAACTAAATGCATCGAAAGTAAATTCTTTTAATTTTAAATTCTTTTAAAAAAACATTGAAAATACTAAAAATAATGCAAATACATCAAAAATATATTTTATGGATTTTTTGTTGTTTATTTGCTATTTTTTGGATTTTTCCCAAAAATATAAAAAATACGGTCAAAATTTGGGTTATGACAATTATGGTCTAGGGGTATTTTCTTTCTTTTTTTTGTATTTTTTTAAACATAACATATTGACCCAATTGCTCTTAGAATCAAATTTGTCAGGCTTGTCTTCAGGGACTTCTGCATAATTTTATAAAGGTTATTTTATAGTAATTATTTGGTCCTAACAAATGCATCATATGTTCTATTGTTTTTGGGTTGTGCGTGCGGTTGCCTCTAGTGGCAAAAAACTTCCTTCAACCATATCATTGGATTTCCCGTGGTGTCCTTTTCCTTAAGAAGCGACGCGTGTTAGTTATTTCTCGGTGGATTATTGCTGATAATTGTTTTTTTTTTATCTCCTCTCTCAAAATTCATCCTAGCCATTTAAAATTTTCGGATTGTCCTCTTAGTTGCACATATTTGAGTGTTAGTCCTCATTTTTTTAATTTGTGATTTTTGTCATTGATCTTTTTGTGAGTTTTTGATTTTTTTTCAATTTTATTATTCAATTTTAAATAATCATTTTTTGTTTTTTCAATTACGGTTTTGACTTTTTATTTTTTTTCTTGCTCCTTTTATATTTTTTTTTCATTTCATCATTTGATAAAAAAGAAGTTAATTTGTTATTTTTTTTTAATTTAGTCATCATTCTTTTGATGATTTCTTCTTTTAATTATTTTAATAAATTGATTTTTCTTTTCAATTTAACCATTCAATCCAAAATCATCCGTCTTCTCATTTTTTTTGTTTTTTTTTTTCAAATTCGATAATCATTCTTTTAATTGCTATTTTTTCTTTTGAATTCTTTGCTATAATTGATTTTTTTTAATTTCATCATTTAGCAGTTGATTTATTGAGAATTGAACTTCATTGTTCGTCTAAGTTTGGTGTCTCTGATCAAATGACTTGAGTCACAAGTTTTATAAGATAACAGGGTTTTGACTCTTTATTTTTTTTCTTGCTCCTTTTATATTTTTTTTCATTTCATCATTTGATAAAAAAAAGTTAATTTGTTATTATTGTTTTAATTTAGTCATCATTCTTTTGGAGATTTCTTCTTTTAATTATTTTATAAAATTGATTTTTCTTTTCAATTTAACCTTTCAATTCAAAATCATCCGTCCTCTCATTTTTCTTTTTTTTTTCAAATTCGATAATTATTCTTTTAATTGCTATTTTTTTCTTTTGAATTCTTTGCTATAATTGATTTTTTTTAATTTCATCATTTAACAGTTGATTTATTGAGAATTGAATTTCATTGTTTGTCTAAGTTTGGTGTCTCTGATCAAATGACTTGAGTCACAAGTTTTATAAGATAACAGGGTTGACATTATTTTTTTTTACTTATTTTTTTTCGATCTCATTACTCAACACTGATTTTTTTTGTTTTTTTACAAAATAGGGTTCGTGGTTTTCTTTGTTTTCTATTCTATTGGTTTATCCCGATCTCATGACCTGTCCCGTAGGTTAATCTAGGTAGGCTTGCACCATATTTTGGCTTTTAATTACTCTTTCTTCTTTTGGATCCTTTTGTGTGGTTGATGTTTTTTTAAAAAAATCTCATCCTTCAATATTTGATTTGTTGAGAATTGAACTTCGTGGTTTTTTCATATTTGGTGCTTCTGGTCAAATACTCCGGTTCACAGGTTTTATAAGCTAACAATGGTTTTTTAAAAGGTGTTTTTCGTTCTTTTCTTTATTTTCCCTTCTATCAGGTTTCTTGATATTATAATATAACATGTAGGTTTGGAGGGTTGACTCGGGTAGACTCAAGCCTTTTCATAACAACCTTAACTTTTAAAACATGTTTTCCCACAATATTGTCATTTATGTAATGTAAAAATACAAGGGCAAGTTTTTTTTCTTCATCTTATCAAAAATTTGGTAGAGTTTTTCTTATATCGGAACGTACCAAATTATCAACAATTTTATTTATATCATAATTCAATACCACAATCAAAGTCCAATCATTTTGGACCTCTCTCATCAACATAACTCGAGGATAACTTATATCTAGTTTTCATGGAATCTAAAAACATCAACACATAACTAACACTAAATTTCATCTAGCATATTCCATTAAACAAATAAAGGACATTGATATTTGAAAATGCAGTCACCTTTAGAATTTTATCATAATTAATATAAGTTATGATATTGATTTATAAAATTACAATGGATTAAAAGATATTAACACACATAATAATTTTTTAAAAACATAAATTACAAATCCAAAATGAAATGCCCAAATCATAATACTTTCAAGTTAAATATCTTTAAATTACAAAATTATTTCTATAGCAAAATGCGACACTAATCTATTGGTTGGCTCGAGAATAAAAGGAACCGGTTGGCTCGAGAATAAAAGGAACCTGACAAATTACATCATTTCATGATACATGCATATATATGATTATTTCTATTTAATTCATTAATTTAATATTACGAATTATATTAACTCCACCATTTAGAATAAACATATAAATCATATGTATTTTTCTTTCAACTTTGAACAAATTTAATTATCCCAGCAATCAAATATACTAATGTTATTATCTCATTTTTAGTTAGCTAGTCTAATAAGATTTTCCCGGTCATCTAAACATAGATGCCGCTAGCTCCTGTTTGGACAAGTAGTCTAATAAAATTATTCATTTCTATTTATTATCTATCTCACCATTAATAATTGAACAATATGCATTTAAAAAAATTATAGCTTTTATAGTTAAAAAATATCCTATGAATAGTGAAGGTAAAAAACACCTATCTACTGTATGTACTCGTGTTGTAGTCCCTGGTTGTTGGACAGATCCTGCAGCCTTTTCTATATCAACATGTATATAACATTATACACCAATTATTCATCATTGAAATTCAAATTCTGATTTTTTATTTCAATTTTAAATCTCAAGTCAATCGTAAAGAAAACTTAAGACCTCCACGTTTATTTTTATATTATCTATTTTTAATGTCCTCCACTCATTGTACTAACATAAAAACACATGCCTAATAAATTAATTTGTCAAACCTCTCTAAGAATCCACGTTGACCTAAAATTTAATTTAAAAGTGACTTATCCCTTTTTTTCATTTTTTTTAGTAAATTAGTCCTCACCCTCATTTTAAATCCTTTAATTAACAGTACTAAACATCCACATTATATTAATTGAATCAACCAATCTCATCTCCCAATTCAAGACTTCAGCCCCATTTGGAAGTCATTTTACCTTAAAAACAACATGTTTCTTATCAACTACATCAAACAAATCCAATTTCTTTATATAAGGTTGACCAACCTTTGTTCACGGTTAGATAAATTTACTTTTTAATTCACTACAATTAATCTATTACCAATGTAACATAAATAAACACAATTCCATAACAAATCAAAAACAATAAATTTGATTCCATCTTATTGTTCTTGGCTGAAATTTCTATATAATAGGGTCATATGATTCTTTTTAATTTCTATGTAAATTTTCTTCATAGGCATTCTTCAAATACCCTATGTAAAATAACTAAACACAATTTCACAACAAAATCAAGAACAATAAACTCAATTTCATTTTATCCTCTAGGCTGAAATTCCTACATAATAGGAGGCATGCATTGTTTCTTTAATTTTGTGTTAATTCTACACGACCCAATCTTTTTTATACCCAAGAGTTCATTTCTAAAAAAAACATCAATTAAAACAACCTAACACATTTAACTTAATTTTCTATAATCAAATCACAACATACCAAGTTTCAAAACACATAAGAATTATAATTAATCAATAAATGAATAGTTCTTACCTCTTACAAACAAGAATTCACGAAGAATTTTGTAAGAAAACTATTTTTTCTTCGCCTCTTCTCTTCCTCTCTCTGATTCCAATTCTCTTTCTCTAAGCATAAAACCCTAGAAAAACTTGAACCTCTCATCTTAAAACCATCAAAACTCTCTTAATCACCCTGATTTAACTCTTTATTTGGTATTTTTCTTAAGGATTTAAAGAAAAAGAAATAAAAAAAATCCTTCCCCTTTTCTCAACACTTGCTCTCGGCCGGAGGAGAAGAAAAGACATGTATTTATTAGTTGTATTTTATTATTTACCACAATGCTCTCATGTCGAATTCAATATTTTTGTTTGACCTGATACCCCGTCTCGACCTACTTTTAAATTATCGAACATAAATATATTTCTCCCTAAAATTTTATTTCTAATTACTTAGCAATTCCTTTTATTTTTTTCATTTAACTCGTATCATTTTCTGGGTTAATTTACATTTTTTTTAAACTGAGGGTTTACACTTTTTTTGGCTTGTAATTGTTAAATGTTTTTAATCCTTTTATACATATATTTTTTTAATTTCATCATTCAACATTTGATTAATTAAAAATTAAGCTTCGAGGTTTTTCAAACTTGGTACTTCTAGTTAAATGACTCTGGTTACAAACTTAATAGGCTAACATTGTTTTTTTTTTTTATTTATTTTTGTTGGGAATTGGATTTCTTGATTGAGTCCAAGTCTAAGATTCCACAAGTTATGATTTTGAATGATCAACTCGGACCTAGAAGATTCGCCGGGATTTACTTGGTTTTTAATGTTATTAAATTATAGTTGCCTTTTTTTATGTTATTAAATTAATTAAACTTATTAAACTCAGTTGACTCAATGAACTAATTCTCAAATATATTTTACTTTCTTAGAAATTTTAGCATCAGCTTAATTTTGTTCTTCTCATGTTCAGAAAAATTCGACTTGGCTCACGACGTTGCCCGAACCACTAATATAAGTTTACCTAGGTTATATATATATTTTTGTCTTTTTTAAATTTATTTTTTCCCTGCTTTTAGCATTTGATATTTAGTTCATTATAATTGAGCTTTAATTTTTTTTTCAATGTGGGTCCCATGATTTTATCACGATTGCACACCCTATATTGTGAGTTTCATATAGATCGATCTAATGTGCCGCTATATCAATATATTTTTGAAAAAAATATATACCATTTATTATGTCACCATTTAATTATTTTAAAAGTGTTTTGGCCAATATAAATCAATTTTTTGACTTCCTAATGTTGGAACATTTTTTTTGGGTTGAAAATACTAAACCAATACGTGACGTAACGCGAGCCAAAAAGCTACTAAGAACTAGAAAATATTTAAGGAAAAAATTATTGACAAAAAACTCCAAATAAAGATCAAATTGTAAATAAAATATAAGGCTAATTTGTTTTTAAAAAATATAAGGACTCAAATGAAAAATTATGAAAGAACACACTACATCATGAAAAGTCTTACAATTAATGTTATAGACCATTTATATTAAATTACATTCCATTGTATTTTACACTATATAG
>Ga0325403_1005718_pt1 | contig 11775 bp, 6 predicted proteins | sample PopdelMetagenome_19_FD_205665 | JGI IMG/M metagenome (GOLD analysis project Ga0325403, IMG submission 205665) | Populus deltoides microbial communities from Bellville, Georgia, United States - Xylem-PdKOR-R4 | ecosystem: Host-associated > Plants > Phyllosphere > Stem > Wood/Secondary xylem...
TTATTAAAATATCTGAATATAACTGAAGAAATGCATAATAAATGTCAAAAAAATATATATTATTCGTAGCTAGATATATATGAGTGAGATTTGAACAAGTTTTTTTCCAATTAGAAAATGTTTTGGATTGCAATGGCTTTTATTTTTTTATACTTTTTAAAAGTATGTTTAATTTCAAAAGGTATTAAATTGATTTTTTTTTTTAATGTTTTATGATGATTTTAATGTGATGGTATTAAAAATTATAAAATATTAATTTATTTTTTAAGAAAAAACATAATAAAACACAATACTAAACACGCAATAAAATCTTAAATATATTGAAACTCTGGGAGAGAAACAAAATCTATATTATAATTTTGTCTATATATAAAATATATTACATCAGTTTTTTTTTATTTAGTGTGTGTCTGGAATTATAGTTTAGGGTATTTATCAAAATAATTTTTGACTTATAAATATATTAAAATAAAAAAATTTCAGATTTTTTTATTTGATAACATCTGCATATCAAAACCATAAAAAAAACATTAAAAAACATTATTTTATATTTTAAAATAAATAAAACACACTCAAGAAGTAGAAGTAAAATATTCTCGAACACCATCTAAATATTGTTTTTCTTATGACTTCCATGGATGAGTGGAGGAATATTGCATTTTAGAGCACTACATCAACAGTTTGAAAGGATTATGTGCAACGTTGTTAAAATCATGAGTTGACTCGTAAAATCTTATAATTTTACGAGTCAACATGCATCTAACATGTTAAATCAAATTAAAAATTTGAAACTAGTAAAATTAGACTTAACTCGTGTAAAATCGGTAAACCCGGTAAACTCGGCGTGATTTGATGAGTTTACTAAATTTGTGAGTTAGGTTCAAATTTGACCTTAAAATACATGCTGACTAATTTTGCGAGATTGATGATATTTTTCAAACCGTATATTAGATAAAGTTGAAATTTTACAGGGAAATATTAGATACATGAAAATATATTGTGGTAAATTTTCAGGTCAAATGGAGTTATAAAACATAATATTTCAGATAGTCAAAGTTAGTAAACTAGTATATGTCAAATATGTCAAACAAGACTTTTGTGTACTATTTGTGAATATCTAGAGCTACTAGTGAAATTTTATTTCGATTAAAGTTGGGATATAAACTATACATTTAAAAATTTCCAACTATATATCTTAGGCCCAATAATTCATCCAAACAAAAAAGAATGACATATTTGAAATCAGGAGAGAACGACATATTTGAAATCAAGACTCAAATCTGCCAAGAATATACAAAAAATGGAGATTAATTCTAGCTACATAGAGGAATTTTAACATGAATAATTTTTTTATTGTTTTTTAATAATTATTTTTAATTTGAATTTTTTCAAACACATTAGACATTATTTAGGGGTTTATTTCATTATTGAATTTACGTTAATTAATTACTAATTTAAACTCATTACATTGCAACTCAAATAAGGGTTTGTCAAGACTTATTGTGATGGAAATAATCAGATTGTCACTAGGTTTATGTGTGCTTCCTACCTTTTAATGATTTATCCGTATCGAGAAATTTTGTTCTGACTTTTGAAACTTTTTATTTTTCCATGTTTAATTTATTGTTTCATACTCTCTCTCATTTTATTTAGATCACTCATTGATTATAATATTGTTGACTTATTTTATCAAATTTTAATGTAATTTAATTCATTAACTAGAATTATCAATATATAATTAGTTAAAAAAATTATTTATGATTTTATAATTTTATGATCTAAGTTTATACTATATTAAAAAACACATAACTATATTTTAAAAAGAGTTCCATAATATTATTTGATAGCAAAATAAAAATAAAATGAAATTTAATAAAATAATATATAAAATAAATTTGTAATATAACTAGGAATATAAAAAAAAAATACCACAAGAAAAATTACTTAAGTTAACTTGTCAAATATACAACAGGAGTTATAAAAATAAAATAACATTATAAAAAACAAATAAAAAAAATTACGAAACCTGGTTTTCGAGCAAGTCAATCCTAAATAATGAAATTAAAAAAAATAATTGAAAAATAAAACAAAAGATCCATGATAACTTGTCAAATTCACGGCCCGGGTAATGAGACTGAGATAATCTACCAGAAAGAAAATTTAAAAGGATTACAAAGCTCAATTATCATCCAACACAATCTAAAATAATAAAATTAAAAAGAAAAAATTAATTAACAAAAAAGACCCAGAAAAAATCGACCCAAATAAATATTGATTAATCAGTCAAACCTGCAACCTGGATCATGAAATTAAAATAACTCAATGAACATCGACTAAAAAAATTATCAATCAATTTAATATTAAAAAAATAACAACAAAAAAATAAAAAATAAATTAACAGCTCACTTTGCGATTTCAAAGAAAGTCCAGCTTGGAAACCGAGAACAGGGTTTGGATATTATTTTACCCGGCCAAAAACCCGATTTGAAATCTATCATTACCAATACGACAAAGACGAGCATTATCATTTGATATGTCATCACTCATCACCGTCGCCGACCTCATCCAAGCCATAAAAAAAGGAGGTAAAGCAAATAGAAATGAAATAAACAAAAAGCAATAGGATCGTTATTACCTTTATTCACTTTACGCCGGATGGGAACGGGATATAAACTGTATTTTATAAAAATTTAATTTTTTTATATTTTTTTTATAATTTTAATATACTAATATTAAAAATAATTTTTAAAAAATAAAAAAATATCATTTTATATATTTTCACACGAAAAATATTTTAAAAAAAATCTCAAATAATCACTTTAGGTACGATGAGGCGCCTCTTTTTTTTTCTCTTTAATTCTAGTTTCCAAACCTGGAATTATAAATTTATTATTAATAATTACTTTTAAAAAGATAAAAATTACTCTCAACGTCTTATAATTTATAATGCTTTACATGAAAGAAAAAATAAACAAAAAATATTGAATTATTTACAAATTTCACGTTACTTTAAAATAATAAATTGTTACTAAAAACAGTACTCTTCTTCTTTTTTTCCTGCTAAACATAAAACCCTAGCGACTAACTTGAATTCTGTCATATCATATGTGCCCAACAAGCTAGCACAACTAATTTTTCTCCTTGTATCCTCTTAATAATCTTAGATATGGTGTATTACTCTCCAGGATAAATTTTCTAATCGACAGTGTTTTTGAGGGCAGTTCCAGGAGAAACGTTCATATCATTGCATGAGAGGAATTGATCCACGAAGCCAAGAGCAGTTATAAATGGGATAAATCTCCAGGTTCCTTAGAGCCAACATAATTTAACCTCGCGAAATCTCGATCACGTCTAAGCAATCAAATCAGTTTTCCCTCGACCATTGATTAAACCCTTTTAGTTAGTCAAATGAGCCAACAACAGAGCATTCATCAATATTTTACTGGATATAATCATGAAAAACAGACCTGCACCATCATCTTCCCCAGCAGAGCCATCAAAAACAAAATCTTCTGCGAAATCCTTGAGCCGCTCTGAAAATGTGGAACTGGGTTGCCTCGTTTGCAGGCCTGCTACTCCATTTGCTTCAATCAATTTCGGTACCAGTTAGCACATAGTGAGTAGGAAAGGAAGAAAAGAGAGGTTTTATTTATTGTGATTATTTTTCTGGACTTTCTAGTATTCTCTTTTGGCTGACTGTACTCTGGAAGTGGCATTGTTATGAGAATACTACTCCATCTATTTTAGTGGAACTTGGTAATCTTGTGGCAAGAATTCATGCTGCTGGTGCTGATAGCGTCGTGTGGTTCATATAAGAACGATGGTTGATTAGGCTATTGTTGATCTTTATCATGCAAATCAAGAGTTTGATAAAAAGCCTAAAAGGGTTGTAGTGATTGTGTTCTCAGAGAGAAGAGAAGAAATAAATTAGATTTTGAATGAGGGTTTTTTTTAATAATAAATTTTGGCTGGGTGCTGTACTAATCAATTTTATCTTGAGTGTGTATATAAATATGGCACATGCACGCGGATTCTCAGGGTCATCTCGGGGACGGTGGATGGGTATCGGGCTTGGTGGCCTCCACACTCGCCATGTCTACTTGCATCAGGCAATGCTATTTTGTAAGGATGATTTGGAGTATAATAATATGATTATTTGATAGTGTGTTTTTTATTTAAAATTATATTTTTTATTTTTTAAAAATTATTTTTAATATTAACATATTAAAAAATATAAAAATATTAATTTAAAATAAATAAATAAAAATTATTCAAAAACATTTTTAAAACATAAAAATAAATATCTAATTTATCTTGCACAACTATAATTCAGACCAATCCCTTTTTTCCGTATATCTTAATTAATGGCACTATAAAAATTATTGGTGCCCTCCTCTTTTAATTTTTTTTTAGATTAATATGAGTGTTCGGATTAACTCGCGAGTACATCGACTAATTCCATTAGCTCTGGAGTTAACAACCATGTAAGTCTCCAGTGGCCTTGAGGTTTATGAAACTCAAACTGGTAATTTCTAAGAAACAAACTCGTAACCTAACCAATTAAATTATACAACCATCTAAGTGGTGGCCCAATGATAAATGCTTGAGACCAAGAGATTTGCTTTTTCTATGGTTTCAAGTTCAAACTCTGTGATTGCTCATATGATAATCACTGGAGGCTTACATGATCGTTAACTTTATAGCTCGTGGGATTAGTCAAGATACACACAAGCAGGTTTAGACACTGACTCTACAAAACAGTATGTGCAGGCACACATGGGTCAGATAGCAGATATAACATTGCACCTTATTACATGTTCCTCTCAAGATTGGCAGAAATCCAAGAGATTAAATCAGAGTTCAATTTGATTACAGATTCATATTAAAATTTGAAGAGAATCGCAGAAAAATTAAGGATCGAACTGCCCTCACATTGATATATTCTACAGTGAACACTAAAAAAACCTCAAAATGTAAAAGGAGTTGGATATTAGTGAAGTTGTATCTACTATCTATGTATAAGAACTTACAAATTCTGTCAGCGTTAGGGTCCTCATCTTGAATCTCATCGGCAGCCTGCAAAATCGCGTCAATAATGGTCGTACGGGCAAGCGAAGGTGGCACAGCTCCGGCGATGCCACTGGACGTTCTCTCATGACCTTGACCGAGTTCTCGCTTCAACGTCGCTCCCACTAACCTCTCCCAATTATTAGTAACCCGAGACATCGTTTACAATAATGATATATAATGTTTGGCGTTGTGTTTGTAACTGCGTTTCGTTAAATTTTAAATTTTTTTTTTGCTAAAATTGAGTGCGGTTTATATTTTTTGGATCGTTTTGATGTGCTGATATCAAAAATAATTTTAAAAAAATAAAAAAAACATTGGCATGTATTTCAACGTGAAAAGTTATTTAAAAAGTAACCGCAACCACACTATCAAACACGCAGAAAAGATCAAATCGTGGTGTAGATGATTTTGGTCTCTCACGTGTGAGATGTTTTTTTTAGGACGGGGGTAAATTGTATTGGTAGAGAAATAGACAGGAAGGGGTATGACCATTTCTTAAACTGGAAGAATTTGAAAAAAATTGGGGAGGAGAGAGAGATAGAGAGAGAGTTGAATCTGAGATCTTTTTAGTTCGTTTCTTTACGTCTTTTATCTTGTAGTACCTGGTGGTTTCTTAATGATTAAGGCGGTTTTTTATCTTATTATATCAGGTGGTTTATTGACGGTTAAGGAAGTTTTTTTTTTTATATAACAATAAGATCTCCATTAATTTTATTAGATTCTAAAATTAATAATTATATATATTTTTAAAAATTCTGAAATTTATAATACTTAAATTAGTAATATTTAAAAAACAAATTAAAAACTTGATTAATAAAAACTTAATTAATTAAGCTAATTCTTGTATCTTATTATACAAGGTGATAACAAATTTGAATTAGGTTTTTAGCTGTTGTTTTTTATACTGTTTATAAGTAGAAAAATAAATCTAGTTGCTAAAATTAATATATATATATATATATATATATATATATATATTATTCTGAGCTTGATATGATTTGAACAAGGTTTTTTTCAATTACAAAACGTTGAAGGAGTGATTTGGAATGTGTTAATGATTGCTTTTTAAAATATGATAATAATTGTTTTTTAAAATATTTTTAGTTTGAAAATTTATCAAAATTATTTTTTATTTTTTAAAAATTATTTTTGATATTAGTATATCAAAATGATCTAAAAATACTTAAAAATAATTTAAAATAAAAAAATAAAAAATAATTTTTTTATAAACGTTTTTGAAACGCAAAAATAAATACACACTTAGTAGTGCAATAACTTTTATTTTTTTATGCTTTTTAAGAGTTTTTTTAATGTTAAAAAATATTAAATTGATTTTTTAAATGTTTTATGATGATTTTAATATATTGATATAAAAATAAAAAATATATAAAATTATTTTAATTTACTTTTTAAACAAAAAAAATCATGCAGCGTATTAATTAAACAGATGATAAATCTTAAATATATTGAATCTCATGGGAGAAGAAAGAATATATACTATAATTTAGCCTCCTTGCAACTTCTTCTACCTTCCATCCTGCTCTCTTATCATAGCCACCTTGCTCTCTCGTCTCCGACTGCTTTGTGATTATTTTTCTGGGCTTTCTAGTATTCTCTTTTGGCTGACTGTACTCTGGAAGCGGCATTGTTATGAGAATATTACTCCATCTATTTTAGTGGAACTTGGTAATCTCGTGGCAAGAATTCATGCTGCTGGTGCTGACAGCGTTGTGTGGTTAATACAAGAACGATGGTTGATTAGGCTATTGTTGATCTTTATCATGCAAATCAAGAGCTTGATAAAAAAAAAAAAAGCCTAAAAAGGGTTTAGTGATTGTGTTCTCAGAGAGAAGAGAAGAAATAAATTAGATTTTGAACGAGAGGGGTTTTTTTAACAATAAATTTTGATTATTTAAGTTATATTATAGATTTAATTTTTTTGTTTAAATTTAAAGATTGAGTTGAACATATATTTTTTTTATAATTTTCAAAATAATAGAGCTAAAATATAAAATTGAGTAAAAATATGGTAACTTTCCCATAAAGAAATTAAAATTTGATTGTAAAGGTAATGTTAATTCTGTAGTTATATTACTTTGCGGGTCATATTTGTACATTAATTTTGCACCTCTCAGTTTTCCCAATGGATATACTCGGACGGGTATATATCCTCGGAATTTCACTCAAGTTTTTTTTTTTTTTTATATATATATTCTCTTTTTATCTTTTTATGACATCTCATTGTCTGCTCTAATCCTTGAATCTAAATTTTTTTTTATTAATATTGATATATAGATCAGTTTATATGTATTTTGATTAATTTTATGAGTTCTGAAATTAATGATTATATCAATCTCTAGTGGTCCTGAAATTTATAAAACTCAAACTGATAATTTTTTTAAAAAATAAAATTAAAACCTAACCAAATAAACGAGATTTAATAGCTGTATCTTTGTAATTTTAATGAGTTTAGGAGCCATACTTTTTTAATCTCAAGAGGTTTTGGCTTGGACTATTCAAAAAGTTTACGCCTCCACTCGTGTCGTTGGCGATGCATTGGTTTTTCTTTACGGCTCTTTGACATGCCATGAGAGGGCACCTCGCCTGATTCGTAGAATTCTACATGTTCTTGTTGTGTTTGAAGATCGATGCTTGCTTAACAGGGAAGCATCCTTAAAATTTACAGACTTGATCTTTGAAGGTTTCATTTCTGAGTATTTAATTTCAAGACAATCCTACGTGGGAGAATAAAATTGAAAAGATAGAAGGATAAAAAAAAAAATAATATGAGAGAATCTAAGTTAGCATCCTAAGCTTGTATCGCAGTCTAAGATTGAATAACTCAATAGAAAATAAGCAGATTGTTTTTATAAATTTTAATTTCCAATGAAACTCAATGTACAAGGTTGTAATAAAAAAATATGTATTAAAAAAACTTTTAAACTTAGATAAGCTTACCAAACTCGTAACTGGTTCATGTAAATAAGATAATCCATTATAAAAAAATAAAAAAAATTATGAAGTTTAATTCGAAAACCAACCTAAAATTGAAGGACAAAACTAAAAAAAAGATTATTAAAAAAAATACCCTATTCAATCCATGGTAATTCACCAAACCTGTGGCTTAGATCATGAAATCGAGATAACCTCATATAAAAAAATTAAAGAAAATAACAAAGTCCAATTAAAAAAAATATAGAATTATAAAATTGAAAAATGAAAATAAGTGAAAAAATCAACAAAAAAAACGATATCAACTTATGTTAACTTTTCAAACCTGTGATCTAGTTTTCGAAGATCACTCCAATAGAAAAAGAATAGAGCTCAATTTCCAACCACCCTAATGATAAATAATGAAATAAATAAAAAATTAAATTTCACAAAAAGGCCTGAAACAAAAAATTAAAAAAAAACAAGGATACAATTTTAAATAAAAGTATTGAGTGGACAACTTATAGTTTTTTATTGGAGGGCAAAATTAAAAAAATAATTATAGAATGACCTAAAAAATTAACAATCTAAAAAACGATGATCAAATTTATATATATAAAAAGAACATCTTAAAATGTTAGATTGAGGGGTGAAATTAAAAAATAATATAAAAAGATGTAAAGAAAAAATTAGCAAAAAAATAAAGGATGCAATTTGAAATGACAATATTGAAATAAGAGGACTGCTTTGAATCATGGATAGTTTGGTACAAGTTCATAGGAAAGAAGAGAGAAAGAGTCGCTCACAACATACCATTGTGTTTCCGGTTACACACGTCAACCTAGAAGCAAGAGCACATCGTGAAATTTCCAATGGAATACGGTGTTTCATCAACCCAAAGAGTCGCTCACAACATGCCATTGTCACTTCCTTCACTTGTTGGCTCTTATTACGATTGTGTTTGGCAGTGTGGTAGTTATTGTTTTTTAAATAGTTTTTTGTATTGAAATACATGCCGATCATATTTTTTTATTTTTTAAAAATTATTTTTGACATCAGCACATCAAAACGATCCAAAAAGTACAAACCGCAGTCAATTTTAGCAAAAAAAAATTTCAAAATTTGATGAAACGCAGTTACAAACGCAATGCCAAACAATCTCTACAAGCACCGACCAATCTTCTTGCATCAACCCAAATTTGTCTTGGCATAAATTTAGCCTCTCAATCCCTAATTGCTCTAAATCAATAAAATTCATATTTATCTTGACAAACCAAGCATCAACCAAGTACGAAAAGTATTTTGTGATATTGTTAGATCTCTATGTCTAAATAACTAAAATAAATTATTAAGTCAATTATCAAAATACTAAATCTTGAAGGATAAAATTAAAAAAAAAGTTTATTAACAGAAAAAAATAACTTGATTTTTTCCCTTGTCCGTGCAATTGAGTGATAATGAGAGAGAATTAAAGAGGTTTAATATTTTTCAAAGTTTAAAATTGGATCCTTAATTCTTTAATTGCTTTAAAACAATAAAATAAAATTTTATTTTATAAAATTGAGTATCAATCTAATAAAAAAATATTTCATCAATTCATCAATAATCCCATTTATAAGTAGATAAATAACCCTTCAAGTCAAAATCCACGTTATAAATATTAAATAATTAAATTAAAAATAAAATTAAATGACCGGAACGTGACAAAAAAAACAAATAAAAGAAGAAATCCAATGCAGTGTTTATTGAAGGAGTGCAGTAACTCCAAGACAGTTCTAGGTTTTTGTTAATGTGAATTCAGCCTGCACAGCGAATGATTAAGTCCCTTAATCATGAAATAACATATGGTTTTAAAGATTATCCTATCATGGCCTAACAAGATTTCGTACGGTTCATTCTAATGGACAGTGGTTTCAATTTTATCTTGAGTGTGTATAAATAAGGCACTTGCACGCGGATTCTCAGGGTCATCTCGGGGACAGTAGCATGATGGGTATCGGACTTGGTGGCCTCCCCGCTCGCCACGTCTCCTTGCAATGCCTTCAAGAGATTGTTGAGGGTGTACTTGCGGTTAGGGGTAGAAAAAAACTAAAAAATTGATTAAATTAAAAAAATAGGAAGAAAAGTAACTGAAAAAATTAAATTATAAAAAAAATTGATTAAAATTTTAAAAAATTAGCTGGTTTGGTTTCGGTTTTATAAATAAAAAATTAAAAAAACCAAATTAAATTCAAATCGAAAAAAATCTAGAAAAAAACCGAGTCAAATAAAAAAAACCAAGCTAAACAAAAAAAACTGAGCCAAAACAGAGAAAACTAAGCCAAAACCAAGTCAAATCAGAAAAACCAAGCCAAATCAATTTGAACCAGTTTTTTTCTAAAAAACTAAACTGATTCAAAACCGGCTGATTTGACCTGATTTCAATTTAATTTCAAGCTTTTTTAAAAAATTTTAATTTAATTATTTTTTTATAAAAACTAAATCGAATAAAAAACAATCACCTCTACATACGCGCGGTCATTTTAATCTCCTTTTTTGCATATATTTTAATCGATGGCAGTATAATAAATTATTGGTACCCTCCTCCTTTTCAAAAACAAGCATGTGCTTGTTTTTGCTTTATTTATTTATGACTAGACGAGTACTTGCAGAACTCTTTTTTTTTTTTAATGACTGTAATGTGCATGCTGGCATTCTTTTCTCTCCTTTCATTTTCCATGGATTTCCTCCTTCAATTCTTAGAACTGAAATTTAATATAGAAATCTAAAATTCATAAACTTGCATAAGAGTGTATTGTTGGTGTTTGATTTTGTGTTTAAAAAGTATTTTTTAAAATTTTTAATTTTTTATTAATTTTTTATAATTCTAAATGATTTTAATATGCTAATTTTTAAAAATAAATTTTAAAAATAAAAAATATATTATTTTAATATATTTTTAAATAAAAAAATTACTACTACAATACTAATAATTGCTGTAATAATTCATTGCGGGCCGAAAATTGATTATGGGTAATCAAGGTCGGGCTCACTATACGCGTGCTTGAGGTCGAACCAATTATTCGGCGATCCAATCGGTCCGCCATTTTAAACCTGGCGAGCGCAAACAGCAGCGCTCCCAGACGTCAATCTCAATCTCCAGAAGACGAGCTACGAATCGAATCAAACACTTAGGAAGCTTCTCCCTTTTCCACTGAACGGTACCATCACTTCTTTATTTTCAATTTCTCTAAGATTTCTGTTTTAGATCTTAGGGTTTTCACTTCTAGGTTGCCCGTTAATCTTTACCAATTGTATTTGATTAGGTTGGATAGACGATGGAATACTCGGAACCTGTGACAGCAGAGATGGAGACATCACAAGTTAATGCCGCCGCCGCCGCCGCCGCCGGTCCTAGGAAACCTAGGATTCTACTAGCGGCAAGTGGGAGTGTAGCTGCTATTAAATTTGGGAATCTTTGTCATTGTTTTTCTGAATGGGCTGAAGTGAAAGCAGTTGCTACTAGGGCTTCTTTGCATTTCATTGATAGAGCTGCATTGCCTAAGGATGTTGTGCTCTACACTGACGAGGATGAATGGTCGAGTTGGAACAAGATAGGAGATACTGTGCTTCATATTGAGTTAAGACGGTGGGCTGATATCATGGTCATTGCTCCTTTATCTGCTAATACGCTTGGCAAGGTAAGCTTCTTCTTTTTCTGTCATTTGGCTACTATCTGTATGGAAATCTTCCTTTTTTATGTGGTCCATGTCTGGTATAACAAATACTGAACAT
>Ga0325403_1005719_pt1 | contig 11773 bp, 10 predicted proteins | sample PopdelMetagenome_19_FD_205665 | JGI IMG/M metagenome (GOLD analysis project Ga0325403, IMG submission 205665) | Populus deltoides microbial communities from Bellville, Georgia, United States - Xylem-PdKOR-R4 | ecosystem: Host-associated > Plants > Phyllosphere > Stem > Wood/Secondary xylem...
CCTAACACTTCCGTAATTTTACCTCATAACTCTCATTATCTCAAGTAAATCTCTGCTACTATTATAATTGCTACCTAATACAACTTCCCTCTATTGTTTGCCCATTCTTTGTTGCACATTTTTTTTTCTTTCAACAAGCTTTTTTTATTTATAGGTGAAAATAAGGTAAAGCCTCCCTATTTTTAGTGAAAAATGACATTCAACTCCTCTTTTCTGTAAACAATAACAAACACCTTTTTTTTTTTATAGCTATGTTGGACTTCCATGCATTTTCACGCATACATCTTGCATGGTTGTCATTGTTAACTCTCCCTAGTCTCCTCCTTGACATGCATACAACTCAACAAGGAAAAGATTTTGGATTAAGTAATATTAGAGTTGATTTTTTTTTTGTCATTCCATCATTTTGTTAGAAATTATTAGTCTTACCTAGTCTCTTCATCGACCTATTTTAGTGTAGCAAACTTTTTTTTTTTGTTTTTAGTTTTCACACCAAAAGGTTTTTAATGCTATTTATTATTGTTGTTATTGTTATTATAAAAGAGGACAAAAAAAGAGATTATATTCTTTTTTTCTTTTTAAATAAAAAAAACTTTGGGATTGCTAAATCACTGGTGAAATAAAGCAATGGAGCCACCATAATATTTTGCTTTTCTTAATTCCTCCAAGGAAAGGGTGGTCATTGTATCATTTACCAACCTAGGCTTTGTAGACTCTTTATTTTTCTTTGGTAAAAGTGAATTCTCTAGTAGAGTTGTATGCAATACACTAGCAATTCTTATACAATTATTCAATTCTATTTTTTTATATTCTTTATCTCTTCTCGTGACCTTCTTATACGAGATAAAGTAACCCTTTATTATCTTATATCATCAAGGTAATGATCCATTAACCTATTGCTACATTTTATGAAGCATAAATAGAAGAATTTGTCCTTGAAGTGGAATAACTACTGAAACTGCGTGAAATCCTCATAAAGATTTATACAAACAGGACTGGAAAAACCCTTATAGGTTGTATCAAAAGACATGGAAATGGATGTTTTTATGTTAACAGAAGAAGCCCAAGTTCATGTAATTGTTAATCTTGAAGCAGTTGCATAAAAAATAGCAGGAATTTCTCACAAATCATAATTTAAGATTTTAGTTTCTTACCGAGGTTTAATATTCTATTAATTTAATTTTTATGAATTTTAATAAAATCTTAAAATAGAATATGAATATAGAAAGAATTCATAATCATCTAGTTAGGATTGATCTAAATCAACCCATTAAGTATACGATTCAACATGCCAACATAAAAAAGTTATTTATGGTACATACCTCAACTCGTGTTTCATCTGATAAATTCATGCAACTATAATAAAGTTTCTAGGAAATAAAAAATAATGGAGGAGTGTTAGTATCGTTTAATGCTCATACATAGAAAATAATATTTTTAACTTTGTTTAACAATGGTTGGAATTTATTTTTGAATAAAATATGGTTAATGGGTATAATTAAAGTCAGATTTAAGGTTAAAAATTTGTTGGAAATTATTTTTCAACATAAATTCTTTAATGTGTAACATTAACATGATTAAAATAGATTGTGAGTGATTGAAAAATTAATCTAAAAAACTTCTTGGTTGGCAAGTTTATTATGAAACCCAAAATCTTCTATTCATTATAAGAAAAACATGAGGTTGTCTTGCAGTTTATTTAGTGAAAAGTTAAAGGTTCATTAATAAACTTAAGCAAAGTTATATGATTTTAACTCATACGAGTGCTCAGCTCGAGCCCTGGTCCGAGGCAAAGTCTAGGTGTTTTTTTTGCTAACACATTTTTATTTTGGATTTGGATTTGGGTTTATTAGAAAATAATTTTTTGACCCATAAAAGAATTATTTTTTAGTCAACCCATTGTTTTATTAAGTCTAGCCCATGAATATGATAAGTTTTCATCCATAAGAGTTTCTTTTACAGCTAAAAAAATCAAGTTTAAACCTGAACAATTTTTACAGCTAAAAAAATCAAATTTAAAGCTAAAACATTCAGGTTTAATTCTTGTTTTATGTTATTATTTTTTGCTTCAAAATCCACTATAAAAGGAGGTGGTGAAGGAAGAGTTTTTTGCTTTGTTTTTCCATATTTTACACTCTTCCTTGCCTCATATTTTCAATGTTTTCTCTTCTTTTTTTCCAGTTAGTTTTAAGCTTTGGTTTCCCTTTCATAATCTAAAGCTTATGTTTGTCTTTGTTAAGAGACATTTGAGTTATGTTATCTTTGGTTCATAAACCTTGTTTAAAAGTACATTTAAATAAGGTAATATTATTAGAATCTTGGGAAACTTATTGCAAATATTCTTTACTCCAAGTGAGGACAATAAAGTATTAAACATAAATGATTTATCACTAATAAGAATAAAGTTTCAAGTATTTTAAAGTGCTTTAACAATTAAGTATCATTTGTTAATTAAGTTTAATATAATATATTAGTATGCATGCTATGACTGTTTTTCAATCTTTTATGCTTCTTTAGATATATGCTTAGCATACATGCTAGAATCTATATATATTCTATATTGTATGTGAGTTTGCCATGACATATAAAATTGTATGCTTATAGTTTCAATATATATGAACTCTAGACTTTTCTTCAACATCTAATTTATCTAAAATACTTCTATTATAATAAAATAAACATCCTTACTCACTACTCTATTATTTTGGTTTACAACAATTGTCAATGTTCATGGAGCAACTCTTTTCATTAAATATATAGAAAATGCAAGTTACATAAATAGAGGAAGAGAAAAACTCTAACTCAACTCCTAACACTTATGTAATTTTACCTCATAACTCTCACTATCTCAAGTAACTTTATGCTACTATTGTAATTGCTACCTAATACAACTTTCCTTTATTGTTTACCCACTCTTTGTTACACCTTTTCTTTTTCTTTCAACAAGCTCTTTTTATTTATAGGTGAAAATGAGGTAAGGTCTTCCCATTTTTAGTGAAAAATGACATTAAACTCCTCTCTTCTGTAAACAATAACAACCACCTCTCTTTTTGTAGCTATGTTGGACTTCCATGCACTTTCATGTATCCATGTATCCATCTTGCATGGTTGCCATTGTTCGCTCTCCCTAGCCTCCTCCTTGACATATACACAACTCATCAAGGAAAAGATTTTGGTTAGGTAATATTAGAGTTGATTTTTTTTTATCCCATCATTTTGTTAGAAATTATTAGTCTTGCCTTGTTGTTTTGGAGAAGTAGATATTTTTCATGTGTTGATTTAACAAGCTTGACACAAGAGTATGTTTAGAAAAATAGATTTTTTTCTTAGATAATTTTATTTCTTTATATTTTTTTCTACTCTTTATTATGATGCTTTTCTAGTTTTTCCTATTTAAAGTGAATATTCTTCCTAGTTTATTTTTTCTATTTAATATTACTAGGATTTTCTAGTTTTTTTTAGCAAATAAAGAATGTGATTAATAAAATTTAAGTTGAGAGTCTCCTTATAGTTATGATGTTCTTGATACTTGTAACCAAACCCTTTATCCATATGTCTGCATCAATTGATATCAAAACTCAATAATCATTGATGGTTATTTTGTTTTGTTGTGTGCTGCAGAACAACATACCGAAAGTGGTTGCATAATATAACATGCTTATGCATGAGTTTTTTTAGGAAAATAAATATATTTTTTTTAGTAAATTTTATTTTTTTATTCAATATCATTAGGATTTTCTAGTTTGTTTTTTATATAAATAGTTGTAATAGTTATTTGTAAGTGAAAACTACATTGACGAGTAAATACTAAGTATTTGAAAATTCCACGTGCTGTTAGTCTTTAAAATTTTTTATTTGTGAGAAATTCCTTTGTTGTTTGCTTTTGTACAAGTCAAAGCTAGCCATCAAGTCATCATATAACCAGCCATGGTGGGTGCAGGGAATCTGTTTTTATTTTCCGCGACAAAATTAGATTAAATGTAAACGATAATGGGGAAATTACAATGCATGAATTCGATTTGAAGCCTAACGGTCACATACATAATCATATCTTACTATATGATCATCGGAGACCCTTGCATGAGTCGAATTATGAACTCCCTTTTATTCTATAAACGTTATGGAGAGTTTTAGTTCTCGTGGTTTAGTTGACATTTTAAATTATAAGAGAAAATCAAGGTTAAATGAAAGTTTTGATGGCTTCTTTTAAATTGGTATTTATTATTTTTTTAATAGATCCTTTAAGATATTGGGACAGAAGATCTCTTTTAAGATGCTGGGTTTTTTTTATTTATTTAATTTTTTTACTGGCAGATTCCGAATTACACTTTGTGGTGATTGCAACGTTCATGGTTTAATCGGATCGATATAGTGATTGACAGCTTGACCCAACCAAAGGAATCTATGACGTGAAAACTGGCCGCAAACAATGAATAAGTATTATGCACTCCTTTTCATAAGGGTCAAATTCTGGTAAATGTGATTGCAAGGAGGCTTCTATGACGTGAAAACTGCTGTCAAGCAAGAAAGCACAACATCGAAAATATGCCAAGGGAACAGACATCAGATTACCATCAATTGGTGGTGGGGGGGGTTGATTTCAAGTTTTATCTTTTTATAGTGGTGCTGTCGTTTGTACCGTCGTCGTAAAAATAATAATAATAATAATTAAAAAAAATATTTATATTCTATATTAAAAACAAAACACTCCTTTTTAAGTGTTTACAAATGTTACTTTCTATTATAAAATAAATCATGTAAAAGTTACGATGAATATACTCTTCTATTGGCATCTCATTGATATTGCATGGATAGTTATAATATCTCCTTAACTTATTCTTCTTGTTGTTTTTTTAAATAAAATTAAATAAAATTCCTCTAACTTATTGGAGGATGATGGTATAGCATTTACACGCTGAAGCCGCCGCCAATAATTTTCTACATTACAAAGAAGATGGAAATAGATTTGATATAGGGTCCAAATAAAGCAAAGCTAAACACCTTTGTTGTTCTTCATCATGAATACAGAATATATACCCTTATAGGTGAAGGGTTTTCTGGTTTCCTGGTAATATTAGAATTATTGTTTATTAGATTTTAATAAATTCGTGGTCTTTAGGAAGTTGTTCACAGCTTTAACACATTCTTTAGGGATTTTCTGTTTTAACTCTTTCTTGTTGCACCTGCCACGTTGTTGTAGATGTGGGCTGTTTTCTAGCTATTCCAGTTATTCATGTAAGGCTATATAATAGCCACTGTTATTCAATAAATGTTAAGATCATTCAATCCAGTCTTGTGTTTGAGTTCTTTGTTTTCTTGTTCTTATTCTCAACAAATTGGTATCAGAGCCTGTACTAGACCTGAAAGAAAAAAAAAAGCCACAGTCTTTTTGAGTGATTTTCAAAACACAGAGTGAGGGAGTGAAAAGATGGCAGCAGAGTCAAGTACCTTTGCGCAACCTTGCATCCCAAAGTTTGATGGGGATTATGAGCATTAGAACATGCTAATGGAGAATCTCTTACGTTCAAAGGAGTATTGGAGTGTTATTGAGACAGGGTATGCAGAGTCTGCACCTGGAGAAGTTTTAACTAATGCATAGAGAAAAACTTTGGAGGAGACAAAGTTGAAGGATTTGAAGGTCAAAATTATCTCTTCCAATCCATTGACAAGTCCATTCTAAAGACAATTACTCAGAAAGAGACGGCAAAGCAGTTATGAGATTCCATGAAAGTCATATATATCAGGGAAATGCGAGGGTGCAATATGCTCAACTTCAAATTCTTCACAGGAATTTCGAAGTGTTGGACATGAAACTTGGAGAATCTGTCACAGATTACTTTGGAAGGGTGATGCTGGTAGCAAATGACATGAGAAATCTTGGAAAGAACATGTTTGACGTGAAGATTGTTGAGACGATCTTGCGCACACTTACTGAGAAGTACAACTACATAGTTTGTTCGATTGAGGAGTCAAAAGACATCAATCATCTTTCAGTGGATGAACTGCAGAGTTCATTACTCGTTCATGAACAAAAGTTTTGAAAGAATGAAGGAGATGATCATGCACTGAGAGTCTATGATGAAAGAGTTTGTGGCAAAGGCCGGGGAAGAAGCAATTATAGAGGAAGAGGTCGAGGAAGAGGACAGGTATTCAATAGAGCCATGGTGGAATGCTTCAAGTGTCATAAACTTAGACATTTCCAATATGAATGTCCAACCTTGAACAAGGAAGTCAATTATGCAGAGCTGAATGAAGAGGATGAGATGTTGCTGATGTCATATGTTGAATTGCATGAGGTGAAATGGAATGATGCATGGTTCCTTGACTCAGGGTGCTCCAATCATATGTGTGGATACAAAGGTATGTTTACCAATTTAGATGAAAGTTTTCAACATTTAGTTAAGTTGGGAAATAATAGTAAAATGAGTGTGGTTGGAAAAGGAAATGTGAAGCTATTATTGCATGGAATTAATCATATTGTTAATGAAGTGTACCATGTTCCAAAGCTCAAAAATAATCTATTAAGCATATGAAAACTTCAAGAGAAAGGTTTGGCAATTTTAATTCAGAAAGGAGTTTGTAAGATATACCATCCAGAGAAGGGTTTAATCATTCAAACCCAAATGAGCGCCAACAGAATGTTCATCCTTCTAGCACAGACCCAAGTTCAAGTACCTGCACAAGCTTAGCCAGAAAGATGTTTTCACACAAGCTCTCAAGATCTCTCCTATCTTTGGCATAGACGATATGGCCATTTGAGCTATAAAGGTTTAAGAACCTTGCAATGGAAGAAGATGGTATGTGGACTTCCCCCTCAATTTCCTGCTTCAAGCATGACTTGCACTGATTGTATCAATGGCAAGCAACATAGAGATGCCATGCTAAAGAAAAGCTCTTGGAGAGCAAGTCAGAAATTGGAACTGATTCATGATGATATTTGCAATCCTATTTCACATGAGTCCAATAATGGAAAAAGGTACACATTGTGTTTCATTGATGATTTTAGTCGGAATCGTGGGTGTTTTTATTGGCTGAAAAATTAGAGGCACTAAATTGTTTTAAAAGGTTCAAAATAATGGTGGAAAAGGACACATTAATGTTTGTGAGGTGTTTACGGACTGATAGGGGAGGAGAATTTACTTCCAACGAGTTCAATGAGTTCTTTAGACAAAAAGGAATCAAAAGGCAGCTGACCACAACGTACACTCCATAACACAATGGTGTAGCCGAAAGGAAAAACAGAACAGTGATGAACATGGTCCGATCGATGCTTTCTGACAAAAGGATTCCGAAGACATTCTGGCCAAAGGTAGTGAATTGGACCTTCTATGTTCTAAACAGGTGTTCGACATTTGCAGTGAAAGATATTACACGGCAAGAGGCATAGAGCGTGATAAAACCCTCAGTAGATCACTTTCGAGTCTTTGGTTGCTTGGCTCATGTACACATTCCAGATGTGAGAAGTGGTAAGCTTGATAATAAAAGTTTTCATTGTGTATTGTTGGGAGTTAGTGAGGAGTCAAAGGGGTATAGATTGTTTAATCCTATCGCTAAGAAGATTGTAGTGAGTAGGGATGTGGTTTTCGAAGAAGAAAAACAGTGGGATTGGGATGTGTCTTATGAGAAACAAATTCTTTTAGACTTAGAATAGAGTGAGAATAAAAAAAAATAGTGAGAGAGATAGGGAGAATGATGACGGAGCTGTTAATAACGGGTAAGGAGAGTAACAATGGTGTAGAGTTTGGTGAGGAAGATAGAGTTGAAGTAAGTGAAGATGAAGGGAGAGAGAGAGGTCTAGATGAAGTAGGTGAAGATGAAGGAAAAGAGAGAGGTCCTCTGATGTGGATGCAAGATTATGTTATTGGGGAAGGCTTATCTGAATATGAAGCAAACATGGCATTAGTTATGTCAGCTGATCCTGTTTGCTTCAAAAAGGCAGTAAAGAATGAAAATTGGATACTTGCTATGGACTGTGAGATTAACTTCATAGAGAAGAATAAGACTTGGACACTCAATGAGCTGCCAGCTGGAGCAAAAACAATTGGAGTGAAGTGGGTCTACAAAACAAAGTATAATGAGCATGGGGACATTGATAAGCACAAGGCAAAGCTGGTCGCTAAAGGGTACTCACAAAAGCATGGTATAGACTACACAGTGGTTTTTACACCAGGGGCAAGGTTGGATACGATAAGGATGATTATTGCTTTAGCAGCACAGAAAAGCTGGAAAATCTTTCAGCTGGATGTCTAATCAGCCTTTCTTCATAGTGAGCTGAGCGAAAATGTCTATGTTGAACAACCGAAAGGGTATGAGAAAAGGTGCAGCGAACATCTTGTTTACAAGTTGCATAAAGCTTTGTACGGATTAAAACAAGCTCCACGAGCCTAGTTTAGCTGGATTAAAGCACACTTCATCAATGAAGGTTTCCAAAAATGTGATAGTAAGCAGACATTATTCACTAAGAGAAGCATGGAAGGAAAGATCATCATTGTAAGTGTTGTTGACGATTTAATATTTACTGGTGATGATGAAAATATGTTGTCTGAGTTCAAAAGTTCCATGATGAGAGAGTTTGACATGTCAGACTTGGGGAAGATGCTGTTTTTTCTAGGGATTGAAGTGTTACAAGGGTCAGATGATATCTACATATGTCAAAAGAAATATGCATCAGAGGTTGAAGAGGTTTGGTATGATGAAGAGCAATTCAATTAGTAACCCAATAGTTCCTGGATGCAAAGCCAACAAAGATGAAGATGGCATTAAAGTGGATGAAACATATTATAAGCAGTTGGTGGGCAGCTTAATGTATCTCACGACCACAAGACCGGATATGATGTTTATCACTTGTCTCATAAGTAGATACATGTCTAAACCTACAAAGCTTCATCTATTAGTAGCAAAAGGGGCACTTAGATATTTGAGAGGGACTGTAAACTTTAGAATTCATTACAAGAAAGGAGGCAGTGGTGAATTACTTGCATTTACAGATAGTGACTATGCTGGAGATATGGAGGATATGAAGAGTACAAGCGGGTATGTATTTTTGCTGAGCTTTGGTGCAGTTTCATGGAGTTCAAAGAAGTAGCCAATAGTGACTCTATCAACCACAGAGGCAGAATTTGTGGCAGCTCCAATGTGTGTATGTCAAGCTCTCTGGATAAAAAGGATTTTGAAGGAATTGGGGCATTCTAACGGAGGGTGCACACAAGTCAGATGTGACAACAACTCAACTATCAAGCTGTCTAAAAATCCAGCGATGCACGGGCGCAGCAAGCATATCGATGTGAGATACCATTTTTTGAGAAATCTTACTAGAAAAGGTACAATTGCATTGGTTCATTGTGGAAGTAAGGATCAAGTGGCAGATTTGATGACCAAACCGCTGAAGCTTGAAGCTTTTTTGAGGTTCAGAGAATTGCTGGGTGTTTGAGAAGTTTCTGATGTAAACTGACTGAAATTTGCAGTAAGTTTAAGGGAAGGAATGAAGGGTTTTCTGGTTTCCTGGTAATATTAGAATTATTTTTTATTAGATTTTAATAAGTCCTTGGTCTTTAGGAAGTTGTTCATAGCTTTAACATGTTCTTTAGGGATTTTCTATTTTGACTCTTTCTTGTTGCACCTGCCACGTTGTTGTAGACGTGGATTGTTTTCTAGCTATTCCAATTATTCATGTAAGGCTATATAATAGCCACTGTTATTCAATAAACGTTAAGATCATTCAATCCAGTCTTGTGTTTGAGTTCTTTGTTTTCTTGTTCTCAATTTCAACAATAGGTAGGTTCTCCGTGACAGAGCATGGCAAGGATAAATGATTTTGTTTTTTTAAAAAAAAACTCTTCACAAATAATATAATGACTCTCTTTCTCTCTTGCTATTCGCCTTTGTTTTCACCTTTCTTTAATAACTATAAAAATCTGGAAATAATATATAAGAATCTGAGGGTGAGAGAGAATTTGCTGTAGATATACCAATTTAGTTGCACATGACAACAAATTATTGATCGAGTTAAATTTTTTAACTAATATAAATTAATTAATTAAGTGATGCAAACGTTTTCTAAAAAAATTAAAAAAATATGAGACTAGATAGAAACTCGATTATATTTAATAAGTTCAGTTATTTTAATAACATGATTAAAAAAAGCAGGCAACAATAACAAATAAACAAAGCTAAACAAAAAAAATTAACCATGATTAACTACAAAAAATGAATGTTTATCAATATTATATAAAAATATCTTCCTAATATTCTTAAATGTTTTTCATGATCTTATTTGATAAAAAAAACAAAAAAAAATGTAATAACCTCATTGAAAACAAAATTAAAAAAACAATTTGAAACTCAATTCCCAACAAATCATATGAGATTGAGATAATAACATACAAAAAAACTAAAAAAGATCATGAAGCCAAATCCTCAATCAACCCAATGTGAATGATGAAATTAAAATAAAAATTTAAAAAGAAAAAATAACCAAACTCAACTCGGATTAATCTTTCAAACTCGTGACTCGGATCATGAGACTGAGATTACCTTATAGAAAGCAAACTCAAAAAAATCACAATGCCAAATTCTCAATTAACTAAATGTTGAGAGATGAAATTAAAATAAATAAAAATGATTTAAAAAAATAACAATAAAAAAATGAGGATCAAATTTAACCAATAAAATGAAGCCAAATATTGAGGGATGAAATCTAAAAAACAATTCAATTAAGAAAATTATCAAAATTAAAAAAATAGCAATTAAAAGAATGAGGAACAATTTTGATATAAAAACTAAATCAAACCAAAAGTTGAGAGGGTGAAATTAATTAGAAAAAAATATTCAAAAGCAAAAAAATAGCAATAAAAAAATAAGGACCAGATTTAAAACAAAAACAAAATAGAATGACACTTTTTATTTTTGCCAGAGCAGCTCGGATATTGAGGAGAGAGGACCGGAAAGATGGAGGAGAAGAAAAAAAAAATAAGCCTCCACATGCTTCAAAATGCTACACGCGTCACCTTATTGGGAAGCCCTTACTGTGAAGAATCTAACGTAACAATAAAAGACTTTATTAGACCACTGGAAACAGCTTCATACGCCATTTGATCATAGCAAACAACTCCCATACGTTACCTTTTTCGTTTTCATAGCCCACCATATTTTTTCCGGTTTCAATGTTAGTCCTTTAACTCTTATTTATCTAACATAAATATAATTTTATTTTATTTTATTTTATCAAAACAAGCATAAAACGAGCACCATAATTTTTCCTCGACATTATGAGAACCTATATCTAGACAACAAAAATAAACTTTCAAGTTAGATCCCAAATAAAGTCAATGTGAAAAGATCAAACTACAAAAAATAAAATAAAATTGAGTGGCCCAAATAAAAAACTTTCCTTGACCATGCAAATCAATCCATAATGTTAGCAAACAAAAGGGACTCAATATTTCTTCAAGCTTCAAATTTGATCCTCAAAGCTCTAATTCTTATAAATCAATAAAATTGAATCTTATTTTGTTAAATTGAGCATCAATCGAGCGATTAAATATTCCCTTGACATTGCGAGGCCCCTATACATAGGCATAAAAAAAATCACCATAACCAATCCCAAAGAAACACAATGTTAAAGGACCAAATTTAAAGTAAAACAAATTGAGATGTCAAAGTGAAAAAAATGGGAAAAAAGAAATTTTATGGTTGTAATGCATTTATAATATACTATCTAACTATTCCGCATTACGCTTTTGTCAGATCAAAAGTTAGTTTACATAAAAAAAAA
>Ga0325403_1005720_pt1 | contig 11772 bp, 10 predicted proteins | sample PopdelMetagenome_19_FD_205665 | JGI IMG/M metagenome (GOLD analysis project Ga0325403, IMG submission 205665) | Populus deltoides microbial communities from Bellville, Georgia, United States - Xylem-PdKOR-R4 | ecosystem: Host-associated > Plants > Phyllosphere > Stem > Wood/Secondary xylem...
AATCTCGGGAACCTATTGATGCCGAAAATGTTGAAAATTAGGCAGTAGACAATCCAGGAAAACAATTTTAAAGGTAGAAGCAATAGCACCATTGTGATATACAGCAGGATCATGATAGACGCAACTACAGACTCGCACTGATATGTATGAATGTGATGCAAGCATATAGAGATTAGAAACAAAGAATGGATGCCGTCCAAGTTAATTGTCAAAACAAATATCATCAGGCATTATATAGATCTGATTCACACCATTTGAAAACTAAGTATAGGCATCACTGGCTGACTAATCACAGCTTTATCATCATGCGCTTTGTAGTAGCTTTCCATAGACAGAAGTGATAACAATAATTAAGCAATCTGGATGGTATGGCATCAGCTGATGCAAAAGGCATATCAAAGTAGAACCATTATTGAGTAAAAATATTGCTGAATTGAACAACTCACCTCGTAGCTATCTATCATGACAAATACGTTACATCTTATACTATGTATTGCCTCATGTCCTACGAAACTATGACCCCCAGTATCGCCCAAGCAGGGAAAGAGACAGAAAAAATGAAAAACAAAGGTGCATGTCAAGTTAGCTTCTAGGCAGATCATTATTGATGAGCCAGTCGTGTGGGAGTAAGCAATGTGCCCACACGCACCTACAGACCGGGGCAGAAGAGGACTGTGGATTATTATTGCTATTGCTATGTACCTTCACAAAAACTTAGTAAAGGTACGGGACGGCCATATACGACACAATGATAGCACGCTTTTAAGATGATTCCTTCCTTGAAGTAAATAAGTAATTATCCAGTACCATTCTTGTGTGGCGGTATAGCCCTTAGCGCAAAGATAGAACCACGCAAGTTTATCCAAGTAAATGCGTATCGGACCATCTAGGACTCTTTTTCTGAGGTCTGTACATCAGCTCAAGTGTCCAACGGTTTGCAAGTCCCAGACTCCCAATGTTTCTCACCGTCCAAAATAAAATAAAAAACAAAGGAGAACAAAAAGGAATGAAGGATTCGTTTGTTTGCAGGAAAATTGTTTTTTTTTGGAAAATAAATTCCGAGAAAAGTAAATTTCGGAAAAATATTTTTCGATGTTTGGTAGTGTTATGGAAAATAAACTGGAAAACACTTTCCAGTGTTTGGTTATGTTATGAAAAATAAACTGGAAAATAATTTATACATGGTTCTCTTGGTATATAAATTTGGGGAAATAAATATTAAAAAAAGCATATAAAATACTTACACAATCAAGACAATAAAACTGTTTTGAAAATTATACAATTCAAAGTTCACAATGATTAGAAATTGCGCAATGAAATCCATCGTCCCACAAATTTATCTATATGTAACAAATATAATTAAACACTAATCATAAATTAATCAAAGCAAAATAAAACAAGCACATCTATAAATATAGCAAAAAAAATAATAATTGTGGCAAAAAAAACATGCTTTTTAGTGTTATCAACATTTTTATATTTGATTCTGTTAATTCCCCTTATTAAACTTCCTCAGTCTCGGTGGATTCCCCTGCAATCACCTCTCATGCCCCTTCCTCTAATTCCCCTTCCCCGGTTTCTCTCATCTCCCCTTCCCCTGGTTTCTCTCTTCCCCTTCCCATTATCCCCTGGTTTCTCCCTTCCCCTGGTTTCTCTCTTCCCCTTGCCCTGGTTCCCCTTCCCCTGTTCGGTTTAGGTTTCGGTTTCTCCCTTCCCCTATCATCCCCTTCCCCTTCCCCTTCCCCTGTTCGGTTTCGGTTTCTCTCATCCCCTTCCCCTTCCCCTTCCCCTGTTCGGTTTCGGTTTCTCTCTTCCCCTTCCCCTTCCCCGGTTTCTCCCTATTTGGTTTCTGTCATCCCCTTCCCCTTCCCCTTTCCCTGTTCGGTTTCTCTAGGTTTCTGTCATCCCCTTTCCCTTCCCACTCCTCCTTCCCAGTTCTCCTCCCTCTCTCACCCGACTACTTCTACTGGGACTTGAAAAAAAAAGAGCAAGGGTTGATTAATTCCTTGATATGGTGGCTAACCAGGGACAAGGAAACCGGGTAGGGAATGCTTTTTGCTGGGAAAGTTTGGCCATTTTGCTTTGATTGGTTCACAGTAATCTTCAGGGTAGCAAGGGTTGATTAATTCCTTGATATGGTGGCTAACCGGGGACAGGGAAACCGGGTAGGGAATGCTTTTTTCTGGGGAAGTTTGGCCATTTTGCTTTGATTGGTTCACAGTAATCTTCAGGGTAGGGATTTTGCTTTGATTTGTGGTTTGTTTGGTTCTGCAGAATGTGAGTGAGGAAGAATGGAAATGATGCAATTGTTGTTGCGTCCCAATTGTTGACGAAAAGAGAGAGACCGTGATTTGAGCATGTGAGAAAAATGAGTGTAATGAAAGAAAAGGAAAGTGTTTTCCGGTTCTTCTCAAAAGGAAAACACTTTTCTTTATTAAAGTTGTGTTTTCTGTGTTGACCGGAATTAAGTTTCCGTTGACTAGTTTTCCATGTTGTTGCCAAACATGGGAAAACAAGGAAAGTGAATTCCAAGAATTCACTTTCCTGCAATCAAACACGGCCGAAGGGAAAAGGGAAGGAAAGGGGAATGGTAATGGGCCTGGCCTTCAAGAGCAAAAGATATGACTCTACAAGCCGTGTTTACATCCACGAGCCTAAGCCCAAGCTATATAGTCTATAATTCTATGAGGTGGCTCGTCAGTGTTGTGCCCAGTATAAATTGCTGAGATCAATGAGACACTTATTAGACGCTTTGTGGAGAAAATATGCAATGATAAAAAATTATTTATATTACAAATCAATATGATTAGATTCACTCGGCATTTGCTCATCAAGGCCATGGAGGAAACGGGCGAGGGAATTTTTGGCAGCTGTGATTGCAGTTTCCACTTCCTGCTCATTTTCTTCTGCAACTCCCTTGCGTTCTTGAACTGCATGCATTCTTCACACATGTTTATGTAGTTCCTGCTTGATAGATCATTCTATCATAGGAAAGATAGATGATAAACAATTCAATATTACCATTGAAGGCATCCTTGCAACCAATTATACAGACAGACCACGCTCTCTGCTTCTTGGACTATATAATGATATAAGCATGCGTAGAATGTGTAGGGTTAAATACGCTGGGTTCCCAAGAGCCAAGTAATCGTCCGGGAAGCAATGAAGTCTCCTGTTGATAGTTCTTTATTTCTTCAGTTGGGAAAAAAAGAAGAAAGAAAGCCAAGTGATGGTTCATGTGGTGGCTTTATATGAATTCTCACCCCCTTTTTTCTTTCCAAACAACATGTTTTCATCAACAAACTCGCAGTAGGAATCGTTAGCCCATTGTTAGAGATATCTCATGAACGACTCTGATATGCAGTAACTGATACACTTAGGGTGACATTTCACTGACCTGACTGTCAAAATCAATGCTTCGAAGTGCATAAACTTCATTGATAACTTTTATGTCTCTGTTAATCAGGCCACCGAACCAACTAGTTGCTATATCAATGTACTCGTGTGACCCCTGAAAATTGTACAAGAAACATGTAATGTGTCATCTTGGAATTTTTGTTTTCCATTTTCATGTGTAATCATCATAAATCTTCAAATACAATCTCCAGCTTCCTTGGAGTTCTAATTCATTATTTCCACTTACCACGCTTATGCAAGCTTCTGCTTGCGGAAGCTAAATGCAATAAGACATAATCAAGACTAGGGAAGTGAGAATTGCATCCATAAGTTGTAGACCAAGAAAAGAGCTGTAATGATAGGTTTGCGTTCAATACCGAATTGGTAGTGAAGAAAGTTAAAATAAGATCAGTGTTGTCTTCAATTAACAGATTTCATAATTGGAGTTAGACCAGAAGAAGATTGAAGAATTTGAGATATGCGTTCATAACCCCAACTGTATTGCCATTCAAAACAACAACCGAAGGTAATAATTGCTTACCATGCCTCCTCTTCCACATTGTATTCGCTTTCTCCAGATTCTTCATTGTCATCGCCAATAATCTTTTCCTCCAGACCAGAAAATCCCTGCAGCCTACTCCAATCACCATCTTCTGTAGGCATGAATCAAAGCATCCATCAGTTCAGTTTCTACATCCCGCAACAATTTGATCCCTACCCACACATTGCACATAGCAATCAAGATTTAAGAACACATTTATAATGCTAAAACTCGATGTTAAAGATTCTCTACAAGACAAGATATACACCTATGATGTTCTTGCATGGCACACAGTTTACTTGATTGAGAGAAATAAAAGCCACACCATGAAACGAACATCTTTCTCATTAAATACGCAACAAGTCTTGTTCCACGATTAGTAACATTAAATGCATTAGCATGCACCAAAGCTAAGATTACTTCCACGCATTTGCTTCAACTTGATACCCCATATTTCACAGCAAGGCAAAACACAAACACAGACAACGTAGCTAGCTAAGCCAACCATAATCTCTTAAAAAAGTTACTCAAGGATAGTGTTTAAAAGATACAGAGCTCACTACCGATATAATTTTATTGCCTCCGCTTTCCTTGCCGCACATCCGGTCCTGGTCTCTGCGACAAAAACACGCACATTATCTTCATTTGCCTCCCTCGCTAAAAACATATAACAGCTAAAAAATCAACGCACTCCGAAAGAGTAAAGACACATAATATTACCACAGAAGTACCTTGACTAACATTACGCATCGAATACGTCTTACTCAAGTGAAGCCACCCTAGAAAATCCCAAGCAAGACACAATTTAAACTGCAAAGAATAGCTTTAACGTTGGTGATTTTATTTTATTTTTTTTTTGGGGGGGGAGGGGAATAAGAAGGGAAGTTAATTTGCGTTCACCACTTGATAATGCGTTTGATTTGAGGTGGAGAAAAAGAAGCCAGCTCCATGCCCCAACGAATGGCAAGTCGAGCCTCGCGTTTTTTCTGTTTGCGGCTTTTGTATGATTCAGAATTCGAATCGCTTGCATTTCCTCCTTGTCCAAAAATCAGAAGTTGTTTCTGGACCGCGTGATAGAAAATTAACGTTACGATTAGAAGCTGTAACTATAGTGAGAGAGAGAGACGAGGAGAGATGGCTTTGATGGATAAAATTAAAGATTTAGAGAGGAGGTAGTTGAACGCAGCATGACAGAAGCAATGGTTAGGTAGAAACGGCCATTTGCCGGATCAGACGAGCCATTGCTAACAATTGCTGCTTCTTTGAGGCGCTGCAGCTATGCTGCCATGGCAAGTCATTTTTGAAAGAAGAGTTCGAATCACGCCCGGTAATTTTGAAAACCCATACAGCGTGGGCCTAGAGCTATGGCCTATTAGAAATGGATAAATGAAGACGAGTGGCCTATCATAGACTCCACTCGCCCGCAAACTCTCCACAAAGCTTCTCCCACATGCCACACCCTCATCTACTCTCTCTCCATTACTCTGATATTAAATCTGAATCGAGAGTCAACTCAAAGTAAAACCCGAGTTACATTTGAGGAGTAGATTAACTTGAATTAATTAAAATTTAATTAAAAAAACATTAAAATAAAGTCATTTTATAAAAAAGAATATTGAAAAAAACAAGGTTAATTTTTTTTTTTTTTATAAAATACAACCTATATTGGGTTTTAAATTAACCAACCAACCCAGACAAGAATTAATAACATTGCTCATAACTCTAAAATCGTGTTCGGGAAAGCTATTGAAACTATATTTTCTTAAAATTTAAATTTAAAAAAATAATTATATTTTTATTTTGATATATTGATTTTAAAAATAATTTTTAAAATATAAATAAAATTATTTTAATATATTTTTAAATAAAAAATATTTTAAATTACAAACCGTATTACAATTTCAAACAGATCCAACTTCCATGTGATTCCCTTCTCTTTGTATGCAAAAGCAAAAATGGTGGCTGATGCCAAGGCGTTCTCTTTCAAATGGTGTTCGTTATAGACATAGGAACTTCCATAAACAAGACACAAATTCTCCTCTAGACATAAAACTCTGATCATGGAAAGAGGGATGTCGAACAAAATTAACTCAAATTTAATTAGTTGAATCCCTTGTCATTCTTGATAGAGTGTGTTATTTTAAAAAAATATTATTTTGTTTAAAAAAATATTAAAATATTTTTTTATTTTTCTAACATCAACATATTAAAATAATTAAAAAAATAATATTTTTTTATATCAAATATACTCTTAAAATTAATTCAAAAAATAAATCGGGGTCTCATACTCGAGGTCCGGCCAATCTTTGCCGATATTGAGAACTGATGAGTGCAGATCAAATGTATCCTGAGCTGCTATGGCTATCCATAGCTCAACTGACTCCTGTCATCATTTTTCTTGAGAAAAAAAACAGACAAACGAAAAGGTTAAGATGGGGTCATGTCGTCGGACTACTTATCTTTTGTTTGAGAAAGAAAAATCACAGTCGTTTAGGCTTTCTCACTTGACATGTCTGCCCATCCTTATCCAAGAAATTGTAGTTATCCATTTTTCAAGTGGCAGAAGCCATCCTTTTCATAAGTAGAGAGACAATCGAGGCCAGTAATTATCTCCAACTCCAAGAAAATATGTAAATTTCTATCCATCACGTTATGAACAGAATCTGTATACTGTGGCTTATCCAAATGGGCATGCTATCAATTATAAACAAGATAACTTGAAAGTTAATTTCAGCTCTAGCCATCATCTAGCACAGGTCCCATCTCGCAATAAAACATTTATTAAAAGGATTTATATGCTAGCTCCAAGTGAAAAGGGAAGTCTTATTTTCCCTTGTAAATTACAAATGAAATATCCTTGTGATATTGAGGACGGATGGACACAGTTTTATGGTTTGATTTTTTTATCGTAATATATATTTAATTGTCAATATTTTATTTGATTTTGTAAACTTTATTTTGTTTTGATTAGGGAAGATAAATTGGAGATAATCTTAGGATTTGCTTTGATTTTTTTATTTGCTTTCCATGTTAAGTAGCTTTTTCAAACGTATATATCAGACGTATTAAGGTTCAAGAAAATCAAGAATTTAGTTGTTTTTTATTTTTTGGTATTTGAAGGTTTTGACGAGGAAAAGAACTTAAATTAAATCTTTAGGCTATGTATATCAAACAATAATTCTTGGACCATCGACAACTGGGTGTGGTATATCTGAGAAGGAGGCCCTGAAATATTTGATGCATGAATATCAAAAGCATGTGCAGATAAGAATCTATGGTTGCAGCCTTGCAGGCCGTAAAAAAGGCAACTATTTACATGATTACAAGATTGAGGTCCGATCCTGGCTACTTGAATCCATCCCCAGTTGGAATCATCACCTCTGTATCAGCTGAAACTGATTAGGGTATCTATAATTCAGGGTTAAATCCAGCCCAGTAAACAATTTTGCAGCTACCAGCACTGATCAGTTTCCCATCTTCGCTTAGTGTAGGCAGGAAATCCAGCAGCTACAACATTTGTTTCCATTGTTGCTGCAGACATTACAAACGGAGAGCTCATTTGCCTTCCAGGTCTAAAAAGCGAGCGATCATAATCTGCACGTTTGTCAGGGTCCGACAGAGTTTCATAAGCTTCGTGTACTTTAATGAACTCATAAGCTGTGTCTTCCTTTTGAAAGTTAGCTGCAACATCAGGATGCAATGTTCTTGCTAGCTTTCTGTAAGCAGCCTTGATTTCCTGGCAAGTGGCACCCATTTGAATCCCGAGAACTTCGTAGAGAGATATTTGCGTGGCATTGCGGGATGGTGGTCGCTCGGCGGTGGAAGCGCAGGAGGCAGAGACACTGAAGGGGCGGAAGCTGGCACGAAATGGAAGCGAATGAGGCTGATTGGTCGAGAACTTTGAGCCAATGAAAGGAGAAGAGGAGGAGCTGAAAGACGCTAGAGAAGATGTGGAAGCCATGATTGAAAATACACTAACGATACTTGTGTTTCCTCGTGTGCTGTGTGGTTAAGGAGGTTGAGGAGTTAAGGAAAGGATGAGTCGTTATTTATAAGGAGGTGGGAAATTGATTAACCATGGTTAGTTTGGTGGATTGGCGAATTATGGACTTATCTATTTACAGGGATCTTGTATCTTAAAGGAGGGCAAAAATTATCACTCTGATTGTGCAGTGCCCTTGTGAACTTGTCTTCACAGATTAGAAACCACGATTCTCTGTAAAACAATTATGGGGTTATCATCATATTTTATGTTTTTGATGGGTGCATGTATCTCTTTTATTAGTTATTAGTGACTATGAATTATCAAGAAATGGCCTTGCAGCTTGTACCTGTATTTGATAATACAAGTTAATTTTATGAAAATAAATAAAATTTCCAGCCATTTGTGCTCTGCTAATCGCGTATTTGACGCGTTCGGACTTCTTTGTCTCGTCTCCAAGAACCATACTTGAGCATCAACTTGCAATGCCATGGGCATTTTAAAAGCTGAGCCTTGCATTAAAACCAGGTAAAGGCTGTTAAAAATAATGAGATTAGAGCCATTTCATGCTGGGATAATTCTTCTCGAATAGGAGGTGACAAAAAGACAAATTTCCTGATATAAATTGTTTCATTCGACAAAGCTTACAGTAAAACATAAGACGAACATCAACTGTTCCAATAATATAGGATAGGATCGTCTAGATAAACCGTCAAGCTGACTCAGAGATGATCACAAAGTATAGAAAATACTATTATAATGGTAAATACAAAAATAATAACTTAAAGTACTTCTGCGCCTATAATGATTCAGATTCCAGAGGTGTGACGCAGACCCACGTTAGATGAGTAAGAGATTGCTCCGTAGAAGTTGATTAATTAGAGAGAATAGTAAGATAAACAAGAGGCAGGGTAATGGAGTAGGGAACGACTAAGATTTTTTCCGTGTTCTAATTTTTTTCGAGGACGTATATTGGATTAATTTTTTAATTTTTATGTATAATACTGATTCCATAAATATGTAAATTAATATTAACCAACTAAGGTTTTCGCTCTAACCTTAGCAAAGTGTTAGATAAATTATAGCATATAGTTTTCAGTCATATTAATGTAAATATTTATAGTTGAATAACAAGATGTCTCTTGAACTACCACGAAATTTTAGTCGACGACGAGAAATTCATCTCTCTGGGTCCATGGATGTGGATAAGAAGAAACCATGGTGTCGTGGAAGAGTGGCAATGTCCCCCCCGCCCCCCGGGAAAGAAAAAAAAAAGAAAAAGAACTGAGGACGAAGAAAGAGGAGCAATGTCCCTGTCAATATTTTATTGCCTTGCCTTCAACATGAACGGAGAAAAGGAAATACTTGTTTGGCAGCTCGGTGTATTTTGTTTTAATTATATTTTTTTAAAAGAATATTTATCTTAAAAAATATGGAATTGGTATTTTTATTATTATTTTTTAATAATTTTAATGTATTAATTTTAAAAGTTAAAAAATATATTTTAATATATTTTAAAAAAAAAACTTTTAAAAACATTATACATTACAATATTAAATACAGCTGAAATCGGTTGGTAGCTAAAAGGGTCCATATATTGATATATTTGTGGTCCTTGAAAACTCAATCCATTTGCCAGCTTGAAGGGCACTGGACTTGATTCGTTTAACCTAAGACTGGGCTGTGTGCTTGTCGAGTCTAATCCGTGTGGTTGTACCTGCCATCTCATCCACATTTGGAGATACCGCGTCAGGAAAGGATGTCTGGTCTTGTCCCATTTCAGTTCGATTGCAACCAAACGCAAGACACCGACAAGTCGACGACGGAGCCATTGACTTGAAGGCTGTACCGATCAGGCCATTGCTACGTGCTTGCTCGCTATGCTCCATGGACACTTATAGAGATGAGTCCAGCCTTGGCCCATAATCGTAAATACCAATTGAAAGTGAGGCCCAAGTCTGTTTGACCCGGTTCATTGAGGCTGTAGACTAGTGGTTGTATATTTGGAGAACGAAAATGGGTATCAGTTCCCATCGTATTTGTTTATTTGCCTGTACTTGCTGTCTTGCTCCTCTTTTCTTCTTTTTTTGGTGAAATGCTGTCTTGCTTGTTAATACGTGGCATGGATTTTTCCATGCATTGAGCTGTTTTTTTGGCGCTGTGTTTCAATTCGAACCAAGATTGCGAGCGAGTCTTGGAACTTGTGCTTCTTTCAGTGTATTTGATATTTCTGTCTGGCAAAGCCTCTGTCTTTGGGTCACTGTTCTTGTTTTTGCTTTTGCTTTTGCTTTTTGGAACTGCTCCATCTTTTTGCGTTTCCACTTTAAAAGTAGAGGAATTGGGCACTTCAAATCGCTACACCTCTAGTTCAATCATTGGACAAAATTCACGCATATGGCTATAGACATTGGACACTCCATCAGTAGTGGATAGAAAACCTTGAAACTTCCAAGTCTGTTTCAGCTTTATCTATCATTCCAGATCCCTCTCGGACCAAGATAAACAAGAATCCAATTCTCTATGAAAAAGAATCCGAGTCCATTCCCTTGTCGGCATAAAGAAAACTCATTTTCCTTGAAATGGAGTATGTTCCAGTAGTATTATAATTTCAAGAACAGAGGGCTTGAATTTTACTGTTCAGCACCTCAATGTCAAAATCATAGCATTAGCACAAGTAAGAATTCATAATTCCAGGCTGAAAAAATGCCGCCTTGGGACATGATACAAGAGATGGAGGTCCAATCTGGACTATTTACAACAGCAAATAATCCTCAATATTTGGGGGTCAATACTGTAATTTCATCTAGCAATCTAAGGGACTAAAATCGATTAGGATCTATGATCTTACAGCCTCTTTTCCCAGTTACCAGCACTGATCAGTTTCCCATCTCTGACTTGTATACCCAGAAAATCCTGTTGCCATTGTTGTTACAGTAGCAGCAGACATCACAAACGGAGAGCCCATTTGCCTTCCTCGTCTATAAAGGGAGCAATCATAATCTGCACGTTTTTCAGGATCAGACAGGGTTTCATAAGCTTCGTGGACTCTCATGAACTCGGAAGCCGTGTCCTCCCTTTGACCGTTAGCTGCAACATCAGGATGCAAGATTCTAGCCAGTCTTCGATAAGCTGTCTTGATCTCCTGACACGTGGCGCCCATTTGAATTCCAAGAACTTCGTAAAGAGATGATGCAGATGTTGGTGTTGCAATGCATGATGTGGGTCTCTCGGCGGTTGAAGCGCAGGCGGCGGAAACTCGAAAGGGGCGGAAGCTGACGCGAGACGGTGGTGGTGAATGAGACTGATTGGTGGAAACTTTTGAGCCAATAAAAGGAGACGCGGAGGAGCTAAAAGATGCGAGACAAGTTGTGGAGGCCATGTTTGGAAAGTAAAGCGTGTTTTGCCGTGTTGTTGTGTTGTTCAAGGATGCTGAGGAGGTGAGGAACGGGTGACTTTGTTATTTATAGAGAAGTTGAGGATTGGTTAACCATGGTTAGTTTGGTTGGTTAACGAATTGTCGTGGGCTTATCCATTCGGTGGTTTTTGGATCTGTGACATGCTGACTCAGAAAACCGTCGGCGTTGCAAGAATATTGTACCTTGCAGGCGTTTGCAGCCCACGGTATGTTTTGGATGCTTGTGAATTGTTTTCTAGAAGCCTTCCCTTTCGAAACTTATTGAGTAAATTGTCTTTAGTCCCAGAATTTTAAATTCAATTATAAATTAATCCTTTTTGTTTGAAAAATTATAACTTAATTTCTATAGGAATTTAAATTATGAATTGGTACGTTAGGGGTTAAGAAGAGACCAGAAAATATTTTAACATAACAATGGTCAGCTAGAGTTAAGGGACT
>Ga0325403_1005723_pt1 | contig 11770 bp, 12 predicted proteins | sample PopdelMetagenome_19_FD_205665 | JGI IMG/M metagenome (GOLD analysis project Ga0325403, IMG submission 205665) | Populus deltoides microbial communities from Bellville, Georgia, United States - Xylem-PdKOR-R4 | ecosystem: Host-associated > Plants > Phyllosphere > Stem > Wood/Secondary xylem...
TCACTCACAGAGTAAATGCGCATAAAAGAACACATTCAAATGAATGTTGTGTCATGATTTGCCCACCTAGATCCATAATTCTTCTCTTTCTGGTCAATCTCTTGTTACTATCTCAGGCACATAAATGAATGCTGGTCTTCTAGATATGTAGTTTCTGAAGCCTTACGAGGATGGCTTTTATTTCATTAATAAATCACTTGCTTGGCTTAATTTGTAGAGAGATTTTGTCATGTTAACGATTTGTTGGCCTAATTCATGACAACTATTTTGCTGAATTCCCTCCCAGTTTCTTTTTTTCCTTTTTTGGGGCCCCTTTTTCCTTCTTTGGGGCCCGTTTGCAATTTGTTTGTGGGTGTTTAGGCAAGTACCAATGCAGCTATAGAACATTTTGCATAATAAAAAAAGAAATGGACAGCAATATCAGTTGACTATCCAGACAATGGACAGTAATACTAGTTGACGATCCAGATGTGCAGCTGTTTCATGTGTTGAGAATTGAATGCAGGATTCAAACTTGTACTTATGATTTTAAATATACTTCTGTTGAATGTTCATTTAAAGCTTTGATATGTATGTGTGTGTTTTGATTTATTTTCATGAACTCACCAAAACATGTGAAACCTTCATAATTAAGATAGCCGTGGATCATGTGAAGTGTATCAGGTGTACTTCCATTTACATTTAAAACCGACCCCTTTCCCTCCTTGTAAAATTTATATATTCAGCTACTCACTTGTCAACTCCACTCAGCAACTTCTTTCTTGCAAGATCTCTTCTCTCACATTTCTTTTCCTTTTTTAGGATTTAAGTATTTCTTGATCAAGTTTCCCAGAAGGAAGCGATGAAGTTCTTAGTGGGAGCCCACAAATCTTTGCTTCTCATGCTTATTTTTATGGTTTTCATGGTTGGTAAAAGCCTCCGGCCTCATCATTGTAAGTGCACCTTAATCGACCATTTCTTCTCTCGATCTTCATTTGGTTTCGGAGAAAAATTAATGACTCTTAAGTCTTATTTTCACTTCCAAAATGCTATCATCGTAGGATAGGAACATGAAAGTTATTACAAGCATGATCTCTATATTTATTTTCAACTATTTTGGTAGATACCAAGTCCAGCTACAGCAAAGAAGGTGCTTCAAATGGTGATGAGGCTCATGATTTCCCCAAGGTTTGTTTTCTGGATGTTTTTAGGGTTAACTTGTCAACGTTGTTAAGTAAATTTATTTATGGTGAACAAGGGTATTAATTTGTGTGATCTTCTGGCAATGTACAATATGTGTAGGAAGCAGCAAGAGAAGAGCTAGGAATGGAACTATATCCGACAGGATCAAGCTTGCCAGACTGCTCTCATGCCTGTGGACCTTGCACTCCATGCAAGAGGGTGATGGTGAGCTTCAAGTGCTCCGTTGCAGAATCTTGTCCTATTGTTTACAGGTGCATGTGTAAAGGGAAATACTACCATGTGCCTTCAGCTTGATTGCTTCAAAAGCATGCCCTAGCTATTGATAGCTCATTGGAGGACGTTAGCACTCCAGTAGTAATCTAGTAGCTAGCTAGGTCTGGTTTATGACCGTGGATGTTCTGACGTAAAGTAGTGTTGGCCCTAATTACGCACGCCGTGAAGCTATCTATGTGCATTTCGAAAGGGATCGAGTTTGGAAAAAATTTAGGAGGAGAAAGATGTGTAAATAGTGGAATCTCATGAGGTTTTGCTAGCTTGAATGGTAGAATATTTCAGATTTTGTTATGTGTTTTCTCCTCAACAATCGACTAGTGGAATTGTGTTTTGGTTGCTATCCTTTCGTCTCTCTATGTTTACCTGTGTGTATGCATATTATTATGCAACTCAAATGTATAATTTGTCGCGATTAATGCAAAGCAGTGCTAGCGTATGTATTGTTTTAGTGATTATGCTTTAAAATATATTTTTTATTTTTTAAAAATAATTTTTAATATTAACATGTGAAAACAATTTAAAAATATAAAAAAAATTAATTTAAAATAAAAAAATTAAAATTTAAGAAAAAAACACAATTTCAGCTGCATTCTCAAACATTATCCAAATTTCAATTAATACCCGTATCAGTTCTCTCTCTCTCTCTTATAGTAAAGGTGATATTGGAGGAAGAAAAGGTGACAAATTGAGAAATTACTACTCATATATGTTCTACAGAATTTAATTATGGATCAAGAATATTTTGAACTTCCTGGGCCGTAATCAGCCCTAAACAGGGAAGATTTTAGGATTTTCATTAATCCTCTTAAAAACGAAAAGAAAAACACATGAGACACCTTCCTTCTAGCAATTTAATAATCTTGTATCTTAAATAATAATATAAATTATATTACAAAATCTCACCTAATATTTTAAATTATTAAATTAAAATAATTAATTTTTAATATAATATTAAAATTTTAATGGCCAAACAATCACGAGTTAGAATTTTACTATCTTTATTCATTTGATAAAAATTAAACATAAAATAATATGAGTATGTACAAGTTTTAAGTCCAAATAAATTTTATTTAAAAAAATATGTTAAAAAATAATATAAATTATATCATAAAATCTTATTTAACCATTTAAATTATTGAATTAAAATAATTTCTTACCTAATTTTTTGTCAATTGGACTTAAATGGACGAAGATTAAAAAAAAAAAGAAAAAAAAAAAAGAAGTTAGGAATAGACTGTTCATTGGGGATCTCGAGAGGAACCGCGTCAGCCTCTTCCATTTGAACTGGGGCACTCCAGAACGGCATTGAATGCCACAACCTGGACAAAATAATTCACCTTGCAACAATTCTGTTCATCAGGCAGTAATTATTAACTCTTACAGAACAACATTCATTATTCCTGCTTTGACATTAAAGAACTGTTCAATCCTGGCTTGACAATCCTGGCTTGATCCGGTTCTAAGTTCTAACATCTCCACATGAATTACCTTGGTGTGCGCGTGTGTGCTGTAGAGCTGTTTTGACATTAAAGAAGTACTTTTCTCACATCATGGCATAAGCTTCCAACCCTCTTGGTTCACTAATAGTTCAGCAAATTGTTCTCTCACAACCGACATTGGTCACACTAAAAAAACATATATTACCATTCTTAAAATATTCTATTTAAAAAAATATTTTATGCTATCATGGTTTGTTTATAATATTTCTAACTCTGATGTTAATAAATTTTAGGTTAATATTCCTGACTTTGACATCATTAAATATTAGAAGTGATATTTCCAACTATAATATTAATAAATACTAGAATTGATATTTTTGACTCTAGCGTCAGTAAATATTATGATTAATATTAATAACTCTAGTGTTAATAAATATCAAAAATCAATATTCATCCTCAATTCACTTATATCAAACAATCTTGAATTGAGTTTTGCCCAAAAATATCACAAACAAACATTGTACCCCCACAGGAAAAGGCTTGCTTTGGCTCTTATATATATATATATATATATATATATATATATATATATATATATATATATATGTTAATGAAAGGCCTAATAAATCATTTTATTTGAGTCAAATTTTTAATGGGTTTGATAACATACAAATAAAAACATAATTTTTTTTATTTCAATGCCAAAAACACAAATATATATTTTTATGTTAAAACACACAAAATGATTTATTTTTGCAGAACATAATATTTAACCAAAAAAATTAAATTATGCAAAAGACACATTTTTTTAGTGTTCTTTTTCTTCGCCATAATGCAAAGTTTTTAATGGTTAAAAGTTTTTGGTTTTTTTTATTCATTTTAACACTTGCTAAAAATAAAAGCATGTATCACACACACAACATCCTTTTCACCAATCACTCCCACATATTTACAATTATCCCTATTTAATTTGTATAATAACAAAGACAAAATTATCCAACTTCATATTACATCAGTTTTTAAAAAGCATCTGAATCATGATTGTTAAATTCACGAGTTGACTCATAAAAAATCATATACAAATATAATGTGTGAAATCGAGTATAAAACTCAAAAACCAACAAATTCGATCAAACTTGGTTAAAATTGGTCAAACTCGGTAAACTCGGATCGAGTTTACCAAGTTTAAAAAAATTAACAAAAATTATTAACTCTTTATCTCACATTCTTTGATTCTCAAATCTCAACCCTAGCAATAGCAAACTAACACCAGTAACACTTGAGATTGCATCTTCATCTGCAAAGTCTCTGAGTGCAACCCCCTCACCTTCTCGTCCAGTTGGCTTTAGGCGCGCTGCACCACTATTGGAACCTGCACCCAGGGCAACCCCGCAACTTTGTGCTAATGGAACTGTTTCTCATACGCAATCCCAACAGATTGAAGATCCTACAAACGGGGAATTAAAAGAGTTTGATGAGATGCGTGAAAAACTTCAGATGATTAGGGTGAAATTTTTGCTGCTTGCATATAGACTTGGACAGACTCCCCATAATGTTGTTGTTGCACAGGTTTTATACAGACTAGGATTAGCTGAGCAACTGCGAGTTAGAAATGGTGATCGGGTTACTGGTTTTGATCGTGCCTTGCCATGGTAGAGCATCTTAAGGCTGCTGGTCAGGAACCCCTTGATTTCTCTTATACTATTATGGTTCTTGGAAAGACAGGTGCTGGTAAAAGTGCCACTACCAACTCTATATTAGATGAAGTGAAATTTGGCATCGATGCTTTTTAAATGGCCAGGTTTTTTTACAGGATTGATTTGAGTTGGTTTTTGAATTGCTTCCAGTAAATTATTTATTTTAAATTTATTAATTATTAGTTAATAAAAAATTATTTAAATTATATGTAAATTTATATTTGAATTATGTTTAAACTATGGATTTTTATTTAAACTGTTCATGAAATTTTTTTTATAATTTTACAATTTAAATTTATTTAATATTCTCTGTACGATGTTCAAAATAACTACTAAGATATAATGAGACTATTGAAACAGTACTGGCGCATGGAGATCAAACGCTGCCGTGGCTGGTGGGCCATGAACCGACGCTCTGACGGCTAGAGAAGATGATGGTTGGCTGGATCGGACTGCTCTTCTTCTCCTTGTCACTCCTATACCGGTGATGGGTGTTACCTGTTACATGCAAATAAAAGAAAACACCCAAACACAATCGGTTTAATTAATTTCCTCTCTTTAGATTTGATTCTCTCCACCATGGCTGGGCCGATTTTGTTTCTTCCTTTTTAGCTGTAGTCGGGTCAATTGATGTTGGAACTGTTAACGGTGGAGGAACAATGGGTGGAGACTGTTATGGACCAATTTAAGTTGCCGATTCCAATCACTAGTGGTGATTGTGGAGGTGAAGGAGTGAATGACATGGGCATTAAAGAAAGGATATCTGGTTAATATCGTGATCATTAGCAGCATCATTATGTCTTTGGTTAATATTTTCTAAGATACGAACTTTACATTTCCAGTGAAGATTCAAAATATAGGTTATGGAGAATAATTATTACAATTAAACAAGAAATTGAGACAAACGATATAATATAGCAAAGAACAAAGGAACAACATGCACCGGCCTCCTGGACTATTGGGGCGATTATTCAATACAAATCACCAATACACAGTATAAGAGGAATAACAAGGAAAGAATGGTAATGAAGCCCATCCTCAAATTTTAGGTGCAAGACCAGCCTTGAGAGCTTGAATGGTGGCAACATCAGTCTTGAAGGCCAAGGCCAAGATATTATCGTCAATGCTCGTGGCAAAAAGGGTGGTAGGAAGTGATACGGTCCCTGCACTAGCACTTCCAAAAGCAGAAAACGCCAAAGCTGTATTCTGAGCATCCGCGTTGTATTGGAAGTGGACGAGCCCTTTTGGGAATATGAACATGTCTCCAGCTTGTAGAGTCTGCGTGAAGAGCTTGTTGGTTGTGTCAACGAACCCTACTTGAAGAGAACCACCAGCAAGGAAAATGAGCTCAGCTGAGCGAGGGTGAACGTGAGGTGGATTAGTAGTGCCAGCCGGGAATTGAAGAACTGCATACGAGACACTCTGACCTATAAGAGCAGGGAACTCTGCTGCGCTTACTTTCAAGACCTTGAGAGCTAAAGGTGGCTATGCACCCACAAGGGCACGCATGCTAGTGAACGTGAAGAATGATCCACCAAATGTGGTTACATTTGGTGGGATTAAGAAGTCTGAAACAATGTTTGGGTCTCCCGCCATTGCTATTTGGACAACGACAAATGGGATAACTAGCAATGAGAAAAAAACAAGGGTGGATGAAGCTAAGGCCATGATGAAGAGAGCAGAGCTTGTTAAGAAAGAATCAATAAAATCTCATGTTTACGTAATGTATTAGGAAACATATGCTGTCAAAGATATGTATTCCTATTGTAACTCTTATTCCAGAATTAGCTTAGCACAATATAGGAAAATAATCTTGTATATAATATAGCTGAGACAGACTTAATCAATAAGCAACAGGGTTGGCAATTCCTTTTTTTTCCTCTGAAATTCACATGGTATCAGAGCTCGGTTTACCCTAGCTCTCATTCTCTTTCTCTTTCTCTGCCTCTGCCTCAAACTCCTGCTTCAATATTTTTTGTCGATTGTTCACTACCATGGAACGTGAGCAATTTTCTAAAGAAGGCAGGAACAATGCCTTTGATCCTTTTTTTCTCTACCATTCCGATCATCCGGGATTGGTGCTTGTTTCCAAACCTCTCAATGGTGATAACTACTCTACTTGGTGCAGATCTATGACAATCTCTTTAAATGCTAAAAATAAATTGGGATTTATAGATGGGACAATATAAATACCATCAGCCACCAACCAACCGGACATCATGCTTTATGGAAAAGATGCAATGACATGATTTTATCATGGATTCTCAACTCAATTACACCAGAACTTGCCGACAATGTTATATATTCGACTACAGCACAAGAAGTTTGGGAGGATCTTCGAGATCGTTTTTCTCAAAGTAACGCTCCTCGTATTTTTCAGATTGAAAGAGACATAGCTTGTGTTTCTCAAGCTCAGATGACAGTTGCGGCATATTATACAAAGCTGAAAGGATTATGGGATGAATTGGGATCTTATAACAGAACTGTTTGCTCTTGTGGAGCAGATCATAAGCGACGACAATTGATGCAATTTCTCATGGGATTAAATGAATCTTACAAGGCAATTCGGGGGCAGATTCTACTGTTGAATCCTTTACCTGATGTTCATCAGGCTTATGCTTTCATTGTTCAAGAAGAAAAGCAACGCAGCTTAGGTGATACACATGATGCAACAGAAACCGCAGCCATGATGGTTCAACGAAATGCACCCACAGCTTTGGCTTTTCGATCAGGTCAAGGGGTTTCCTCCTGCTCCAATTCTTTTAATCGTAAGCCACTACACTGCACATACTATGACAATGATCATCGTGTGCGAGATACATGTTGGAAATTACATGGATATCCACCAGGTCACCCAAAGCACAAAGCCAGCAGATTCAACAAGTTTAAAAGTCGTCAACATTACAACAAACCTGCACAACCTTCAGCTAATTACATCAAGGAAGGTTCCACGATGGAAGAGAAGCATTTAGTGATGAATGGACTCTCTGATTTACAGTTCCAGCAAATATTGTCTATCATGAACAATACCGGAAATGCTCAAACCACTGTTCATCAAGCTAATGTTGCGGTCACCACTCCAGGTTTGTTACAAACACCAGTTATTATGCCAAGTCGATTGATTCTCGACAGTGATGCCACTGACCATATCACTTCTTCTCCGAATCTGCTTGTCGATAGTTGGCAGAACATTATTTTGCCACCAGTTATTATGCTGAGTGGAGAACAGGCTCCAATTACGTCTATTGGGACTTGACATTTGAATTTTGTTATTTCTTTAAAAAATATGCTTGGTGTGTCATCTTTTAAGGTGGATTTGATGTCTATAATTCGAATTACAAGAGGACTTAATTGTTCAGCAACCTTTTTTCTTTATTGTTATGTTTTACAGGACTTGGCGATGAAGACGACGATTGGTTTGGGTAAACAACGAGGCGGACTTTATTACTTGGTTGCATTAGCATTAACACCACCAACACTAAAATACCAACCCTTCGCATCTGTTGTCAATGCTACCTAATCATCTCGTTCTCATGTCATCTCCTCCACTGATTTGTGGCATCGCCGATTAGGGCATTTATCTTCCTCTAGATTACATTTTATGGCAAAAACTTTACTCAATTTTCCTTTTAAATTCCAAGGCTCTTGTGATATTTGTGCACTTTCAAAACAATGTCGTCTTCCTTTTTCTGCTAGTTCAATTTCCTCTATTCGACCATTTGAATTAATTCATTGCGATATTTTGGGGCCTTATAAAATTCCTTCTCTTTCTGGTGCTAAATATTTTTTGACAATTGTGGATAATTACTCTCGATTTACATGGGTATTTTTTATGCATCACAAACATGAAATACAAAATTTACTCATCAATTTCTTTTCCTTCATCAAAACTCAATTTAATGCATCCATCGTAAATATTCACGTCGATAATGGGGGGGAATTTTTTTCTATGCAGAATTTTTTCCGCCAACATGGCACAACTTATCAACACTCTTGCGTTTATACGCCCCAACAAAATAGGATCGTCAAGCGTAAATATCGTCATATCCTTGAGTCTGCACGTGCTCTTCGTTTTCAAGCTCACCTCCCCTTGCATTTTTAGGCAGAATGCGTCTTTACTGTTGTCTATTTAATCAATTATTTGCCCACACCACTTCTTTCTCATAAAACCCCTTTTGAAAAACTTTACAACAAGGTTCCAAATTACTCCCATCTCAAAGTTTTCAGTTGCCTTGCATATGCTACTGAAGTGCACGCTACATATAAATTTGCTCCTCGAGCTGCACGTTGTGTTTTTCTCAAGTACCTAGTTGGCCAAAAAGCTTATAAACTCTACAACCTTACCACCCATAAATTTCTCACCAGCCATGACATTGTCTTTCATGAACACATTTTTCTCTATCAATTACCCTCTACCATTCCTGCACCTCTCATACCATCAACTGAATCCACAGTTGCCACACCAGTCATTCCCCTTTCCATCTCCGATCTTCCTTCAACAGACTTTCCAGTCCCTTCTTTAGCGTCTTCCACTCCAGTCCCTTCGTCATCTCCCTCCAATGTGCCCCTGTCACCACCTATCCTTCCTATGCAGCCTCTGCGTCGTTCCCAGCGGCATCACAACCCTCCCCGTGCTCTGCGTGATTATGTTTGCAACCAAGTAACATCTCTGAAACCATTGTTGCCTTCATCATCCAGTCCCACCACAGGTACAAGGTATCCTCTTTGTAATTTCCTTTCTTATTACCGCTACTCACCACAGCACAGGTCCTTTGTTGCCACCATTAGTCAGGACATTGAGCCTCACTCATACACTGAAGCTGCCTCCCTTCCACAATGGTATAATGCCATGCAATCTGAGCTCGCAGCATTGGAAGCTAACCAGACTTGGTCCCTCACATCTCTCCCTCCTGGCAAGACTGCCATTGGATGTCGCTGGATATACAAAATCAAACGCCATTCAGATGGCACCATTGAGCGTCATAAAGCTCAGTTAGTGGCCAAGGGTTACACACAGCTGGAAGATATTGATTTCCATGACACATTCTCTCCTACTGCTAAAATGATTACCGTCCGCTGTTTATTGGCTTTAGCAGCAACACAAAATTGGTCCCTCCATCAGCTAGATGTACACAATGCTTTCCTTCATGGTGATCTTCATGAAGAAATGTATATGTGTCCACCTCCTGGTCTTCAGCGACAGGGGGAGAACTTGGTATGTCGCCTCAACAAGTCGTTGTATGGATTAAAGCAAGCGTCTCGCCAATGGTTTGCCAAATTCTCTGCAGCTATTCAAGTTGCCGGATATGTTCAGTCTAAAGCAGATTAATCATTGTTCACATGTCGCAATGGTAAATCTTTTACAGCATTATTGATATATGTTGATGACATTCTCATCACAGGTAATGACCTTAAGGCTATATCCACTCTCAAGAACTTTTTGCACAGTCGTTTTCGCATTAAGGATTTGGGTAATTTGAAGTATTTTCTGGGGCATTGAGGTCCCTCCATCAAAAAAAGGTATTTCTATCTCACAACGGAAATACGCTTTGGAAATTCTGAAGGATAGTGGGGTTTTGGGTGCTAAACCCGTGAATTTTCCTATGGAATAAAACACAAAACTCTCTAATGCAGGTGACTTGCTTAAAGATCCATCTCAGTATAGAAGACTTGTGGGGCGCCTAATCTACTTGACTATTACACGACTGGATATCATGTATTCTGTACATGTGCTAAGTCGGTTTATGCATGCCCCACGCAAACCGCACATAGAGGCTGTCTTGCGTGTGTTGCGTTACCTGAAAGGTGCTCCAGGTTAAGGTTTGTTTTTCTCTTCTCAAAATGGTATGTCTCTGCGAGCGTTTTGTGATTCAGATTGGGCTGGTTGCCCAATGACTCGGAGATCAACTACAGGTTATTGTGTTTTTTTGGGTTCTTCGCTTGTTTCTTGGCGGATGAAAAGACAGAAAACAGTGTCACTCTCCTTAGCAAAAGCCGAATACAGAGCTATGACAAGTACATGCTGTGAGTTATCTTGGTTACGATCATTGTTGAAAGACCTACAGATATTGCACCCGAAACCAGCATTACTACACTGCGATAACAAAGCAGCTTTACACATAGCAACTAATCCAGTTTTCCATGAGAGAACCAGACATATAGAAATGGATTGTCACTTCATTCGGGACAAAATACAGGATGGTTCGATCACGACTGAATTTGTTACTTTAGCAGAACAGCTTGCGGATGTCTTCACTAAACCATTGGAAAAGGAGAGCTTCTCCACCATGATTCGCAAGTTGGGAGTTCTTGACATCCACTCTCCAACTTGAGGGGGAGTGTTGAGAAAGAATCAATAAAATCTCATGTTTACGTAATGTATTAGGAAACATATGTTGTCAAAGATATGTATTCCTATTGTAACTCTTATTCCAGAATTAGCTTAGCACAATATAGAAAAATAATCTTGTATATAATGTAGCTGAGACAAACTCAATCAATAAGCAACAGGGTTGGCAATTCCTTTTTTTCCTCTGAAATTCACGCTTCTACAGTCTGATATGGTGTTCTCGGATGATGTTCTTGGTTTTGAAAGATTTATTATATATATATATATATATATATATATATATAGATGTTCTTGGGAGGACACTAGTTGGATAAAAACAACTCAATTGATGAGCATTACAATGCCATTGTTATTGTAGTCAATGCTTTGATTTTCTTTATTCATTGCAGTTTGATATGCTAGTTAAATGTCAAGAAAAAAAATTATATAAAAAAAAAAAGATTTTCCATTTTCCCACTCTATCGTATTACTTGTTTAGATGCCGGCACACATTGTTGCTGCAGCCTGCAGGGAATCAACAAAAAGAAAAAAGAAAGGAAGGCCTACGCTGGGCCAACCACTTGGACAGGCAATCCAGTGTTTTAGAGTGGCCTTAGCTGTACGAGGCCTGCTCCTTCACCTTCCTTGGGTTTCTCCACTTGCAGGAAAAATCACAAGCTACCCAAGGCAAATTGGCAATGATTACACACACACACACACACACATATATGACAATTATATTAAAAAAATATTCTTTTTATATGTATTCGATAAAAACAAGATCAATTAATTTTGCAGGAAACAACACAAAATTCTCTTGAACATTTTGGGTCAACAGTACAGCTTATAGA
>Ga0325403_1005726_pt1 | contig 11764 bp, 3 predicted proteins | sample PopdelMetagenome_19_FD_205665 | JGI IMG/M metagenome (GOLD analysis project Ga0325403, IMG submission 205665) | Populus deltoides microbial communities from Bellville, Georgia, United States - Xylem-PdKOR-R4 | ecosystem: Host-associated > Plants > Phyllosphere > Stem > Wood/Secondary xylem...
AGATTTTATATCATCATATTGCACTTAAAGTATCATTAAATTCCCTAACTTAAGCATGATTTATAATAACAAGTCTGATAATATTAGACAGCTTTAATTTATGGTAAATGCTCATTTTAAATGCAGGCATATTTCACAATTCAAAAGACTAATTGATGTGATTAACTATTGAAAGTGAAAAGACAAAGAATGGATTAAGGTTAGAGAAGAGATGCTAGATCAAACTGGAACACCATTCATATCTGGAGTTGTGGACATTGAATTGATGTTTGGTTTATTGTTCTGGAAAGTTAAGATATATGCCTACAACTTTCATGAAGATTGGAAGACCCAAATCTGTCGTATACAAATTCAAAGCTTGGCCACAAAAGAGAAGTCAAAATCTGTCCTACAATCCAACCAAAACATTACTCGGAAGTTTACCCATAGTTGGAGTTCTAAAAGGCAAAATGACGTTAAATTTGGTGGGTGGAAAGATAAGACAATTTACAACTTTCATGCGGACCACCTGCTCAAGTTCTGATGTTAGCAATGACATTTCATCCAGACAAGAGCTTGAGAGATATCCACCACGTCCACAAAAAGAACTACTCAGTATTTTAGCCATATCTTGATCTATTGTGGGTGGAAAGATAAGACAATTTCCAATAACTTTCATGAAGAATACTTTGTCAAATTCTGATTGCATCAATGTCATTTCATCCAGCCAAAATGCTTGAGTGCTGCTGTCCACCAAGTCCACTAAATTAATAGTTGGCCACTACATCAATAATCAAAGACCAAATGAATAGTTCCAAATTTTAGCCTATAAAAGGAGGTATTTGTCATTCATTTAGACATCTTGATTTTTAGATCAAGATCATTTTCTTACTTACTCTCTTTGTAATGTTCAAATTCTATTTCATGTTTTATTTTCATTAATCTCTTGTTTATGCTTTTCATTTTATTTAGTACTCTTAGTTAACTTATATCATAATTATATTATTATCTTGTTTATTTATGTTCTTCTTCTTCATTATGTCTAGCTAAGTTAATATTGTCAAGGTGAAAAGATTTCACTAATGGTGTTAGAATATGAATAATATAAACTCAACATGGACTTCAATGTTTATATCCAAAAAAGTTTGTTATTAATAAGTCTTATCTTTTTATCATACTAATTCATAATACCTTGCTTGTTAAATGATTAATCTAGATTTGTATTGTATAACACTTGGTGCAATAAATGCTTGATTCTTCATAGTCTTCGGCCAACATCGTTGTTATGAGAGGAGCTTGATTTGTTGTTAACATAAGTTAGCATCATGAATTCCTGATAATATTTAAAAGTATGGTGTTACTAAAATAAGATAATTAATATGATCATGTTAAAAATTTATAATGAACTATTGAGGATAAATCATCCGATTGGAACCTCTTTTGTGTGTGGTTTCCAATTGAGTAATAAAGAATTTATACTATCTTAATTATTTCTAGTACTATTAGTGGACCCTCTAACCTTGACATCTGTTTTTATTATTGTTTAATCCTCATATTAATCTCACATCTTAAAGATCTCTTTACTCTTTGTTAATATATATATATATAGTTGACCTCCCTGTGGTTCGACCCCGGTCTTGCCGGGTTATTTATTACTTTAACACTCCTGCACTTGGGATAAAACTTCAACTCTTTGTTCGTGTCAAATGCATTATGGGATAAACCAACCTTTATCTTTTTTTGTTTGGGTTGTATTTCTCTCGTGGCGAATTATTAGAAGTAACCCTTAACAATTGATCTTTCTATATCTTTTTAAGGTATAACAATCCTTGGTATCGTGTCTATTATCATGATGAAAAAGATAAAATTTATTATAGCTCTATATTTTCACATCATTCATCATAGGAGGGGAATATTGCATAAGTTTTCTTCCTTTAATGATAACTAATGCCTTCATTTGCATGGTGTTTAAAAGCATGGTCATGAGCTTAAGAAACATCAATTAATTATGAACGAACCCTTTTGGAATCTTTTTAGATGCCATAGGTATGGTAAGAGACCAATGATGGTTGGAAAATTATTTTTATTTATTTATTATCAGAACCAAAAGTGTCCTTGTTTAGTCATACTTACCTCTTTTATAAGGATGTAGTTTTTTATTAATTGTTTAACTTTAAAGGGAGTTTGACTGGGTAGCATGTATAGTCGTTCCCATAAAATATAGTTATAGACCCTATTAATTAGGGTCTTTATGGCAATAGGTTAGAGTAGATCTTCCATATTCAGAATTTCCTCGTCAAATGTTTTTAGATATGCTTTAGTGTTCTTATCTTATTGTTGTGTGATGACAAAAAAAATTAAATATTATTGTTTTAGCAAGTATGTTTATGCTAAAGTGGGAGGTGAGTTTGGTACAGATATCATAAAAGTCAATAATAGAGCCAAATTTTAGTTTATGGTACTATACCCAAGTAGACCCACAAAACATCGTCAAAAATATTTTGTATATAGCACCACTATCTTGTATTACAGGCTCTAGGTTGCTTTATGTATTTTGTATGTGTTCTCTTGGGTTTATAAGTCTATTATAGTTGTTTAAATCCTTCTTCTCAGACATGCAATCCTAAGAGAGATAGGTGTGCGACACTCGATTAGAAAGTAGATAATCTTCCACTTGATGAAAATAATATTTATTCTCAAAAGTTCATATCATTATTGACCTCATCTCGTATTGGGATCTTTTTTTTATAAGGAGTAGATGAATAAGATTTGGATATGGATTGATGGCGATAATCATGTTTTTAGCTAGGACTTATAGACACTTTATTTTTAGATCTTTGGAGTCCAAGCCTGGAGCATCTAGCTTGAAAATGAATTTCATGGTAGGAGTTGTTTTTACATAGGTTTAGAGTATAACTGTTCTTATTTCTACTTTTCTATATGTTAGTCTAAACTATTTCTTTAATGAAATAAAGTTTTCTACAAACACTTTATAGCACATATAATGGAGCTAGTTGTAGTGTCATTTGTTGAGGGAGTGACAAAGTTCAAAGATGTTTTAGGGTAGTTAAAACAACTTTTATGAAAACTTTTATTTTATAAATAATTTGGTGGAGATATGGAAGAGCTGATGTATTTATGATAAGGACGTTAATTACTCTCTCATATTCTAGTGTTTTTAAGTTATTGGTTATGGAAAAACTTAGTGATATTTAAAAAGAGAATGAACTACCCTTTCTTTAATTTCCTACAAATAGCACCATTGATGAAGTTAGAAAAACTTCAAATTGAAATTGGGCCTTTCTAGTATTGGTGTTATGAGTTTTGTAACTTTTCTTTTAAATTAGGCTAAGCTTGTGGCTTATGAATTCTTGAAAAAAAAAATCATTTATCAAGATGAAGAACCCTTTGATGTCTAATTTAACAAACATGTATAGTAAAAAGAATAAAAGCATATAAATGTATGTATTGTGATTATTGTATATGGTTTTGTATTATTGTTTATGGTTGTTACCTGGTGATGTTAGGTATTTACACACCTCAATTCTTATAAAATTATCTCATAGAGAGTAAAGCCATAAACGTACCATACAAAGTAATTAAAGAGAATAGTTAATTTGTGCAAGTGCTTCACTAATAACTTGTGAGATAATTTAGGCTTCTAATAACAATTTTATGGTAGGCATCATAATGACGATTTATACGCTCACACTAATAGCTTATAGAATGGAGAATCAAGTGAGTGTTATATAATACTATCAGCTGGTTACACAATGTGAACATATGCGTGACAATATTTTTTTTTGTTTCTTTTTGTATCCCTTGCATGTTTTCCAATTAAGATAATTTGAGGATTAAATTGAAAAGTCAGTGAATAATTAGGGACTACATCAAGAAAAAATAATCTTTCTTGCATGTTATCTAGTTCAGCTAATTTAGAGATTCAATTAAAGATTTTTTAAAGAACTAAAGATTAAATTGGAGAAAAGGAAAAGATATTGGGCTTGATGTGTGCAATAAACTTGCTAGTTAATGGTGGTTCTTATTGGATTTATCTTAACAAGATTTTTTTTTTATCCAATGCATTTAGCTAGAGAAACCACAATGGCACTTTAGTGGCCTCTTTTTCCCTTTCTCTTCTTATTGATTTCTGAGCTGGTCTTTTTTTTTTCCTCACTTGTCCCTTCCTAAACAACTCTCTCTCTCTCTCTCTCTCTCTCTCTCTCTCTCTCTTCTTTTTCTTTTAGCCTTTTTTCAGTCACAAAGGAAGATAATGGTGTTTCTCTAGAGATTATAACAATTTTTATAACATTAGGGTATCCCTTTCTTTTGTTTCTTGTTATGTTATATATTAGGTTAGGTACTACTTACATCTTTATTTATGGAATATATATGGAGATGATAACAACCTCCTTATATGGGATTTGTTTTTCAAGTGCATTATTAGCAAAATAGGAAATGCTCTCAATCTTCTTGATCCATATAAATTTTATTTATTGGATTTTTTTAATTCATACTTTATAGTTTTCTTGAGAATTTATATTTCACTTTTGTATTGAAGCCTTTAAAATACAAGCACCTTAAATATTTATGTGTTTTTTTAAAATCATAAGAATTATCAAAGTACATATAAATATAAATAGATAAATAAGTTACAAGATGCAAATTTATAAGACATTGAGTATTGATTATACATGTTTAGTCATTTTTATTTTATTAAATATATATATATATATATTATTTAAAAGAGAAATTAACATGTGTAGATCATTACAAAAATTATGAACGATCTAACATACAATTAATATGAAAATTATTGATAAATTTACCAATTAGATGATTTATAATATTTTTTATATGTTAATGTTTTTCTTCTTCTTCTTATTAAATGACATTGTAGCATGTATAAAGTCAATATGTTATACGTGACATGCATCCTTTTGTAATGTTATGGTAATAGCTAGAAGTACATCACTGAAACAAAACCAACATTGTAAAAGTTTTTATAATACAAGGGCTTTGTTTTAGTAAATTACTTTAAACATCTATGACTTGGTTATTTTTTTCACTTTGTAACCAAGCTTTCAAATATTACACTTCGTAACCTGAAATCTTAAGGCAAATAATACTTTATATCTTTAAAAGTTGATGCTAGAAGAAAAAAAGTAAAAAGAAATGTGTATTTATTTATAAGATTACCATTATATTTGAAATAATGGCTAAATAGCCATTTGTTTTCAAAACATAGTAACATATAAACAAAAATTAAAAAAAAATAAAAAAAACCTAGCCTTCATTATTTTCAATATTTTTCCCCTATCTCTCTAACATAGTTCTCAACCCCCTAGCCCATCTCTCCTTATAGTGGTAAGCCCTTTGTCTTTCTCTCTCAATTGACAACTATCAAACTTTAACTAAGACCCACACCATCATTTCCCTCACCAACCAAATAAAACTAAGATCTATAGTACTAAAATTGTTAGCTTTTAAACATCAACCTTTGTATACTAGAACTTTTATAGTGGTTAACTATATCATTTAAAGGATGAGAATGGTATTTTTTTAAAGTAGAATGCATTATTAGATACCTAAAGTTTAAATCCAAGAAGATATTGGATAAAAAAAAAAGTTTTTTTTAATGCAGTTTGTTATCGTAACTCTTGTATCAAAGACAACACAACTATTGACAATTTCTTGACAGTAAATGTAATTGACATTCCTATTTTCCTTATAACCTTAAAACCAAACCTTATCTAACTTTAACTAGTTCTTACGACCTCATCTAGTGGATTTGTGTTTGAATTTCTTGCTAGATATGTGTTTGATAGAGAGAGCATGAGAGAGTAGAAAAGGTTAGCAAAAAAAGAGAGAATGAGTTGTGTGGTAATGATTAACTTTCATGTTTAAATATATATGAAGGCATTATTATTTTTTCGTTGATTTTTAAAATTTACTTTGACAAAGGTTGCAAAGTATAATATTCAAAAACTTGGTTACAAAGTTTTTTTTTTAAGTACAAAAAATAAGATGTTTAGAGTAATTTACCTTTTTTATGAATCTATAATGATACTTCTATTCATTTTTTTTAAAAAAGATAAATTAGATAACAAGTTGTTCAATATGGGTCTTGGCCCAACATGTATCTGAAAACTTTGTTGTTCGATATGTTTAGGTAAGCTTAACCGCCCCACAAACTATGTAACTTTGGTGTTAGGTCATATTGATTAGGATTGAGCATAACAACTAAACTAGGTAGCAAAGGTGTCTAGTCACTTGGGTTTGGCCTCAGTCTAACCTCTAGCTACTCTAGTTGAGCTACATCTTAACCCTAGGCTAGAAAAAAATAAAGATGCACGGTCAATAATGGGTTGGCCAAAACCCAACCCCATATAAATTTCAAATAAGCCCAAATGAGTCTCTAGCATGCAGAGCAATGCTTACTCATGTGTTGTTAGAGTCTCAAAGATGTTAGTATGACACTACATAATTACTTGTTTTAGAAGCCATCAAAGCTTGTAGAATCTTCACATGCTAACTCTTGTACTAATCATTTTATTGGCTTGCATCTTGGTTAGAAGAATATTATTTTGGCTACATTTTAGACTATGTAATCAAATCATTTTATCTGTTGAACTATGTGACTTATTGTTATTTTCTTTGGTCAAAACAACAATCTTCAATAACAACATAACTTCTTATCGTGATTTATCTTATAGAAATACAAGTTTGTTACCCTACTCCTTGTCAAGTAAGCTACACGTACTTTATCAAGTAAGTCATATAATCTCGTTGACTAGAGCGTATAAATACCTAGGACCATCAACACATGAGATCATTGAAAAAAACAAGTGCATAACCTTTACTTTAAATTTATTCTCATACTTTTATTTCTTTTTAGCTCACATATTTTCTTTATGTTTTACCAAATCAAAGGTTCCCCTAAGTGCATAGAAGACCTATTTTTTTATAGAGAATACCAAGCCTGAATACCTTAGCCCAAAAATTAAGCCGAGATACTTCAATCCATAATCAATCGTGAGAAGTCCAAAATTCATTTAAAGTTTCAATGATTATCTCATGCAATACAAGATTTGAGTAAACTAAAATATATAATAAAAAATAGTGAAGGAGATGGAGAATGAATAATAGTTTGCTAAATGTTTTTGTTTTCAAAAAGATGCTTAGCATCATATAGGGTCATGTTTTAGCATTTCCATTTTATATAAGAAAATTGCATTTTAGGCATGAAATTTAATTATAAAAATGATTAATTTTATATAGAAATCATCTCTATAAAATTATGTACCTTTCTAATTTTGTTAGTTATACCACTCACTACTAGAAACTTATAAAATATTGATGGAATATTCTGTTGACGTATAATAAAGATTTTGTTAGCATTGAAAAATGTTAACGAAATCAATAATGAAATACTATTGTCAAAAAACATCTCGTCTAATTTTCTATTTGATCAACAATTCCATCAACATTTATTTTCTTAATAGAATTGTTCATCGGTTATTCCATCAGTAAGTTTCTACACATTCTATAAGTCTAAAAAACAAATTCTAAAATAGGTGTGAAATTTCTAGTGGAAATGTCGTTAGAACTACATTTTCATTGGCAATTCCATAAGAGATTTCTATTTTTTTTTCGTTTGTTATAATCCATAAACCAACAATTAATTGCTCGTAACAAACTCACAATCATAATGAAAAAGCATCTCCAAAAATTAACTTATACAAATTTCACAATGAGTAATGCTAAAATGGATTACATAGATCTATCAGTTTTCACTAACAAATTCATATAAATAGTGCACAATAATGAGATAGATAAAATTCCACATATAAATGCTTTTAAAGCAAAAATAGATATCAATAATATATTAAAATTCTAGTAAGAAACCATTAAAATTCAAATTAAAATACAATCAAATCAACAATGTGAATTATATATACCCAATACATCACATTAAAGGTGATAAAAAGATGAAGGTGGAGAGGGAGGAAAAGATCATTAATCGGAAGATTTAAGAAGATGAGAAAAAAGTACACTTATAGTTACATTTAGTTGAGTTCAATACATCTTATTTTCTTATAGGTGTTTTACTCTTATATTCTCCTTCTCAACAGGTATTTATTCCTAAACCCATTTATGGACAATCTCATCAAATTCATGTGATGTATAGCTTGGGCTAAAATATGGTGTGACTACAATTAAAACAATACATCTCGTCTTCAGTTCTCGAGCTGATGCTATAAGCAAATCATAAACTCGATTTCTATTAGGTCTATCACTTGCAACAACCTCCAACCACACTTGAGACTCATGAAAAGGATGGGTGAAAGCATCTTCGCCAAATTTTGCAATCATGTTAGCATTATATATCTCATATAAAATAAAGTAAATTTTATAAATTCAATTATATTTCATATTGTTAATGCAAATAAACAATCGTAAACCAATTATAACTATTAAAAAACTTATAACACTTCTTCCTTTGTGTCGATTATTTTTTTCTCCTTTTCCTTATCTTTCTTTTTTATATATTTTTTCTCATATAAATCCACTGAAGTCAATTCTCCAACCACACTTGAGAATCATGAAGAGAATGAGTGGAAGTGTCTTTACTGAATTTTGCAACCATGTCGTCATTATATGTCTCATATAAAACGCAAAAAAGTAAATTTCTCAAATTCAATTATATTTCATATTGTTAATGCAAATAAACAATCTTAAACCAATGATAACTATAAAAAAACTTACAAAAACACTTTCGCTCTTGTATCGATATATTGTTTTTTTCTCTTTTTCCCTATCATTCTATTTTATATGATTTTTCTCAAGTAACTCCACTAGAGTCGATTCTCACCCAAGATTTTTTCTTTAAAAAAATTAAATAGTTTTTTAAAAGTCTCATAGATAAACATATAATTAAAAATTCAAGAAAATAATAAAATATATAACAAAAAGTTATTATTAGATGTTTTGCATGATTATAAATGAAATCACTCATTTGGTGTGTTTGCTTATCGAACCATGAGTTTCTTTATTTTTATTTTGTGTACCATATCATGAGCACTTTGTAAAAGTTTTTCAAATCACAAATTGTTGAGACAATCCCAATTATGTTGTGTAACATGCCTCGTTTTATAGTTTTTCCACTTCTCTATGTCATCTAACCCAGCCTTTTTAATTGCTTGTTTATAGGCATTGTACCAAAAATCACTCAACCTTGTACATAAATTTATTAACAATAATTAGGTAATAAAATAAAAGAATACTATTTTACAATAATATAACATTAATTGATTTAAAATTATCTAGTTGCACTATGATTTTCCATCACTCTCTTGACAAATGCCTCATTGCTCTTGTTCTAGCAAAACCTTTCCTTAATTGATTAGATACAAGAAATAGTTTCCAAATTTTAAAACATTAGTAACTCCAATTAAAAATTATTTATCTAATCTTAAACTTTCTCCATCAAACACCTACCATATATATCCATTCATGATGGTCATAAAGCTTGCTTTATTAAAACAATGGCTCTTAGAATGATCACTTCATCGTAAAGGTGATAAAACAAGGAGCTTCAACATTGGTAAGCCTGAAAATCAATTCAAGGAACCTATTTTGAAATAAATTTAATACTTAAAATAACTCTAGAAAAAATAACACCATAGGCCAAAAAAATATTATATAAAAAAAGCCCTCATTTTAATCTACTATCCATTTGCTTGAAATAGGCTCTATAAAAAAAGAGATACCTGATTTATTGTTTTTAGTGATTTAGCTTTGGTTTGTAACCTTTATGTAGAGTGTCTCTTCATAATCATCTAAATTCATGGTATGATCATTGACACCATTACTTGATGAAGAAGTAATACCTAACAAAACAATGAACACAATTCAAAAATTAAATCAAAATGCACTAAGCATCAGTGTGAAAAATAGGATAAACATATGTTATTAATTCCACACATATTTAATTTTCCCAAAATTTTCAACTTAAACATAAAATTGACAAAAATCAATCGGTACTTATTAAATTATCCATCACTTTTTTCAATTCTAACACATCTAAGTTATAAAATTACTCTCAATCTCATCAAGTGACAAATTAAATCCATTTATCTCAAATCTCAAACAAACTCTAAAATATAAATCATACATTAATATAACAAAATTATCATTATAAAACAAGTAAAACACTTAAATATTCAAGCAAATTACAAATACTACAGATAAATTTCAATAAATCAACTTAAAATATAAATGAGTTACAACTTGAATGGATGTGTGGTTTCTTTTGCTCTATTTCTGTTCAAAGGCTAACAAGTCTCCGAAACAGCGATCAATTCGCACACCATAGAAGAAATCAAAATTCAAGATTATATAAAAGGAAAATCTCAAGATTTAAGGAACCCACGTCTTACAAAGAGTTCGTGCTCAAACTCTGTCGGTGGATTAGATGTCTTCACTGTGACCGTACAGGAATTGCCTCACAAAAAGATTATAGCCGTGGCTCCTATATTCCTCCTTTATAGAACCACCCTTTTATAATTGTTTATCCATACTCCTCCCAGACATTCCCACATGCTAGCCAATCAAAACTGTCGGTGGCTTTTCTCCTTTTTCTTTTATTTCTTTTTTATTAGCAATTCCACGCACTGTTTCGGCAACCTTCCATTGGATTCTTCTTCTTCACTAAAAAAATCCAAAAGAGCTGCAGCTATCATTGTGATGTCTAGTTGGACTGTGTTAGCACCATTAATAATTGCTGATTTAGACAATATGAAGAGGCCAAGAAAGATTTACCGACAAGATAAAGTGTTTATTTAAAAATATATTAGACTAATAAATTTAAAAAAAAATTATTTTTAATATCTATATATTAAAACAATTTAAAAATATATTAATTTTATATAAAAAAAACAAGAGAAAAAAAGGGTACAGTAACGGTACAAAGGACCCACAACAAAGCCCACGTCCCATAAGTACACTAAAACAAGCCCATCCATCAAACGCTTTCATTGGCTAGTACAGGCTTTACAGCTATTGCGAACCGAGACCTTGAATTTAACCCTGTTGATGCCGTACGTTGTCATTTTGGTCGACAAAAGTGGGACCCAACATAGATTTTGTTATTCTTACTTATTAGCGTATATATATTTTTTTAATATTGTTTTAAAAAAATAACAGGAAAACATGATAGTTTTTTATTGCTATTTTAAAATAGTAATATCTAAAAAAATAATAAAATAAATAGGAGGAAAAAAATCTCAAAAACATGTCAAAACTCCTATTACAATACTATTAATACCATAAAAAAAATCTTAATATTAGTTGGTGACTCATTTATAATCCCCTTACCATCCAAAAATAACAGGCGATTCACTTGTTTTTTTTATTATAAATATGTTTATTTGGGTTAGTTATAGTTAGTAATCTTTTTGATGTTATATTTGTCTCTCCAAAAATTTCCAAATGAAATTGATAATGTGTGTTTTTAAGATTTTTTTTTCTATCCGCTCTCTCATGCCTATTTAATAAATTTTTAAATATTAATATTCTGATGAGTTGAAAATAAAAAAAGAGTCTTGTTTTTCAATATTGTGCTAATTTTCTTTAAAATGTTACCTTTCTATTCCATTATTTCGTTGCAATAAACCAAAAATAACCCAATTAATTTGCACTAATGTCCTCCAAGCAGTGAAAAAGGAAAATAAATATTACTATCGAATGTGTCGAGTGAATAATCTTCCTTTACATTAAAAAA
>Ga0325403_1005729_pt1 | contig 11757 bp, 5 predicted proteins | sample PopdelMetagenome_19_FD_205665 | JGI IMG/M metagenome (GOLD analysis project Ga0325403, IMG submission 205665) | Populus deltoides microbial communities from Bellville, Georgia, United States - Xylem-PdKOR-R4 | ecosystem: Host-associated > Plants > Phyllosphere > Stem > Wood/Secondary xylem...
TTTTTATAAACTACAATTAAAAACATTTTTTAAAAAATCGTAAATATGAAGAGATGATGTCAGAGCGGAGTGATTACAATTCGCATCCGCTGGTCAAAGAATTTCCTTTCAACAACAGAAAGTCGAGAAAGTCGTCAAGGATCCTTCTTCACATTTATCACCACGGAGTTCTTTCCTTAGTCTTATGGCTCGTAGGCAACGTCTTGGCCCGCCATTTAAAGTAGCAAATTCCCTTGCTCACACATTGAGCAGTTCCTGTAAATGCGATGAGAAAAAAAAATTGTAGTCGCTCAATATGGAAATAATTACTTTTTAAATTTTACACAAAACAATAAATATACTAAATCTACTCGTCACATGACCCAATTCAAGATTTCAGTTATAGATTAGACAAGTTGTGTTAGAGAATAATATAAATTATATCCTGAAACCTTACCTAACAGCTTAAATTATTGGGTTGAGATGGTTCTTTGACATGGTACGTATCAGAGCCTTGATGACCAAGCGATCACGAGTTTGAATCTCACTATCCCCATTTATTTGATAAAAATTAAACACAAGGTAATGTGGGTATGTGCAAGTTTCAAGCATAAAGGGCTTTCACTTGAAGGGGTGTGTTAAAGAATAATATAAATTATATCTTGGAACTTTACCTAACAATTTAAGCTATTGGGTTGAGATTAATAAAAAATAATTTAATTTTATTTATAAAAAAATGATACTAATTAAAAATATATCAAGCAAAACAAGTTTTATGAATGATTAAAACTCAGTTAATTAAGAGTTGCAGCAATTCAGATTGATAAATAAGGGAGTAGCTGAATCTTCCCTTTCATTTCTTTCAAATGATCATCAACTAGCCATTCCACCATCTAAATTCCAACGTCAAAGGTAATAATCCAAAGGCTAGTTAGTTGAATCTTTAGACTAGATAATGCCAAAGACATTATTATCTGAATAGATTCATAATTGAATATCTTTTTGAGTGCAGTAAGTTTTATATTAATGGATTAGTGTGTTTTATATATGTTATTTTTTAAAAAAAAATTCATTTCTAGCATATCAAAAATTTTCACTACAACATTTAACAGTTTTACAAACGAAATTTTTCGTCAACGTGAGATTATCATTCCGCCGGTGAAAATTTTACCGACTAATTAACTAACGGAATGAGTCCTTCGGTATAACATTTGTTGCTAATTCCGTCGATAAAAAAAAACCCAATGGTTTTACAAACAAAAAATGTGCGCGTTAAAAAAAATATCCGCTAAAAATATGTCAATAAAATTATTTCATCAACATATTTTCATCGATGATTGTGGTATATGCAGCAAAATTTTCAATTTTCTGAAAAATACACACGGACTGAGTTTTCCCTATAGCTGTGGCTCCCCTCCCCATTGAAATTTCAGTCACCACCGCTTAGCTCTGGTTTGGGTTTAGTATAAAAGCCTAATCATGATTAACAAACATGAATCAGTCTTGTGGGTTCACATGGTTCGTTGATGATGGCCATGGCCAAGGTTGTTAAACTCGCAAGTTGACCCGTAAAATCATATGATTTTACGAGTCAACTCAGATATAACATGCAAAATTAGGTAAAAAACTTGGAAATCAGCAAACTCGGTCAAACTCGGTTAAAATCCATCAAACTCAGTAAACTCGGACCGAGTTTGACAAAATTAACAAAAATTATTCACTATGAGATTGCATCTTCATCTGCAAAGTCTCTGAGTGAAGCCCCCTCACCTTCTCGTCTAGCTAGCCTTGGACGCATTGCACCACTATTGAAACCTGCACCTAGGGCAACCCCGCAACTTCGTGCTAATGGAACTGTTTCTCATACGCAATCCCAACAAATTGAAGATCCTACAAATAGGGAATCAGAAGAGTTTGATGAGACGCGTGAAACACTTCAGATGATCAGGGTGAAAATTTTGCGGCTTGCACATAGACTTGGGCAGACTCCCAATAATGTTGTTGTTGCACAGGTTTTATATAAACTAGGATAAGCTGAGCAGCTACGAGGTAGAAATGGTGGTCGTGTTGCTGGTTTTGATCGTGCCAATGCCATAACAGAGCATCTTAAGGTTGTTGGGCAGGAATCCCTCGATTTCTCTTGTACAACTATGGTTCTTGGAAAGACATGTGTTGATAAAAGTGTCACTATCAACTCTATATTTGATGAAGTGAAGTTCTACAAATGCTTTCAGGTGTTGGTTCATGGTTATGTTACTGGGTGTTGGTAAAATTGCCACTATCAACTTTATATTTGATGAAGTGAAGTTTGGCACCGATGCTTTTCAAATGGTTAGGTTTGCTTTACAGATGTAGGTAAAGGTGCTTGAGGTAGAAATGCTTTACAGTATTGATTTGAGTTGGTTATTAAATTACTTATCATTAGATTGTTTATTTTAAATTTATTAATTATTAATTAATGAAAATTTACTTAAATTATATATGTATTTATATTTAAATTATGTATTTTAAGGTATTTAAACTATGTATAACTTTTTATTTGAACCATGTATTTTAAGATGCTTGTACTATGTATGAATTTTTATTTGAAACATGTATTTTAAGGTGCTTGAACTATGTATGAATTTTTATTTAAAGCATAAATTTTTTGTTAATGTATTTTAAAATTTCTTACGATTTTACGATCCGTTTTTGCGATCCGAGTTTGTTTTTCATTTTCCGTGTCGTGTTAAAATCGCGATTTTAACAACTTTGGCCATGGCCTTCTTAACGCCAAGGAGCATCAACTAGTTTTTTTAACACCCTCCCGGTCATGGTTAGATTATTATTTTGTAATCTTAAAAAATATATATAAAAGTACAAGGAAATTAAGTTTTTAAATATTGAGAATGAGATATTGGATGTTATTGTTTTATAAAAAATATTGAGATGTTAATATATTAAATTGATAAAGACTAACCATGTTTAACATTTAAAATTCTTTATTTAGGGCTGAAATTTTAAAAAAAATATTAAAAGAAGCTAGTGTTGTTCTGTAGTTTTTCTCAGAATTCACTATAGATTTGCATAATACATTTATCAAATTATCCTTGGAAAAGAGAAACATAAAGGCTGGTTTTAAGGATATTTTTAGACTTTTACACAGGATATATTTGGTATTTGGTATTGTAGAATTGGTGAGGGGTATATATGTTTTTTTTCTCTATTGATTACACAATGTAAAGTTCTAAATACCCTTGGAAACAGAATTTCGATTTACTTTGGGAGATTGATTTTTTTGGTTTTTCCTTTTCTTGACCACAATGAAATTACCAAAATATCCTTAGATTTTAAAACAAATGCTTTTGTTTTTAGGGTTATTGACATCTTTTGCACTCTGAAATTTTTTTTTTTTGTAAATTTTGTGTGGGGTCCAGGGTGTTTTGATAGTTATAAAAAAAAAAACCGCTGGTGCGGGATAAGAATGCGTTAGCTTTTGGAGGTTGTCCATGTCATTTTGGGCAGCGCATGACACCTCCTCCGATATCCAAAAATATCCAACTGCCGTCTTAGACGAAGTGTTGCAGGGCGGCACTTCGTCCTGACCGGTTTATGTTGTCATAAGTGCCGCCATTAGGCAGCGGCTGAATTTGTTTTTCTCCACCCTTTTTTCTCTCTCCTCTACTCATCCAAAGTTCAAAAATGTCCTAAGCTTTTGTATTATTTCAATTGTGGTCTTCATATTTTTTATTGTTATGTATTTTTTTAAAATTTTTTTTATGATTTTTTTTCAATTTCATCATTTTATCATTTTATTTTATTTTATTTTTGTGTTAGATTTGGTCCTTTTTTTTTAATTGATATTTATTTTGCTTTTCACCTTTCTTCTAATTGATTTTCTTTTCAATTTCATACTTAATTTTTTTTTTAATTTGGTCCTCATTCTTTTTTATTATAATTTCTTTTGGTTTTATTTATTTTCTTAATTGATTTTTTTTCAGATTCATCCATCATTGTTTGATTTTATTTGATTTTAATATCAAATTTGATTCTTATTTTTTTTAATCCTAGTTTTTAAACTCGACTCAAAGGTTGATCACAGGTAAGTTTTGGGTCACAGATCGAGTGGATTGGTCAAGGTTACCCAGATTAACTTAGCCTAAAACAAATATTCAACGGGTTTTAAAAAAAAATTACAAGAAAGTTGTGTCCTCATTTTTTTTTAATTATGGTTTTTATGGCCAGTCCAGAGGTCAATCCTAGGCAAGTCCTAAGTCACAGATCAGATGGGTTGGCCAGGGTTACTCAAGCAACCAATTTCTTTATTTTACAAATATGTAAAAATGACACTATTTTGGTTTAAAAAATTTTTTAAAAAAATCAATGGGTTTTAAGACTGGTTTTAAAAAATATTAAAAAGAATTTAACGAAGAAATTGGATCCTCATTCTTTTGATCATGGTTTTTATATATCCTGGATGCCAATTTTTTTATTATATCGGTTTATTTGTTGTCATTATCTTTTTTTGAGTATTATTAGATTAGTTGAGATTATTAAACTCGATTGACTCAATGGTTCAATTCTCTGATTTTCTTGTAAATCCCAAGTTTCGCATGAAATTTTTTTTTACATTAAAAAAAAATAGTCCAATCCACGACATAGCGCGGACCATCTATCTAATTCAAATCTAAACAAATTAGAAATCTCAGATCAAATTTACTAAATATTAAGGTCTAAAATGAAAAAAAAATTAATTCAATAAAATGACTTTAACAAATTTAAAACGATGAATCACGCTATGATGCGGATAAAGACCAACCATGTTTAACCTCACCTTATAGTTCCCGTTAATGAAACCATTGTTTTTCCTTCACCTTCTCTTAAATCTGTGAGCCCAAATGGAAAATGACTAATAGATAAAATATTGTGCTCCCAAAATTAACAAATACTTTTTCCATCCTTTTCATTTGTAGAACTCTTAAGATCTAAATCAATGTGTTGGATATCGACAAAATAGAAGAGCTTATCATTGACGTAGATGGTCTCTCATACCGGATTAGGAAACTAGAGAGCTGCCATGTTTTGTTTACTTTCAACACAGTGGATCAAATGTTATTATATATCATTCTATCATTACTCGGATTGGTTCGAATCTCCAAGGCCTTAGACCTACTCAGATCAGGGCTTTGACAGATGTTGTTGGCTGAAATTGTAGCTCAGTCACAGCTACTGTCAAATTAGTTAAAGAAAGCTGATTAAGATTTTTTATTAATCAAAGCCAAAAGTCTGGAAAAAAATTGTAGTTTCTGTTTTTCTTGATCTCCATGTTCCCTCGCGAAGCCTCCGCATGTTGACAGCAGCAATCTCAGCAGCGTTGTTGTTGTTGTTTGGTTTTTTTTTTTTATTTGATAATTTTATCTATCAGCTTGAGCTTTCATGTATTTTATGGCTTGCAAGACCAGTTAATCGATTTCGCCTTATTATTAACATTAACATTAATAAATAAACAGAAAGATTTTAGAAAAATGTTGTTCATATGCTGTGGATGAGTAGTGTTTTTTCCGATTCTTTCCCTTAAATTTTTTTCTCCATTTATTTTATCACTAAACTTCTTTTATTTTTAATTAAATCTTTAAAACTTATGTTTATGGTATTCCTGGAGTATAATTTTTTTCCCCGATAAAATCACAGGATATATCATTAAACACCTGAAGAAGCTTAAGATAAACCAACAAGGAGGAGTGTGTGTGTGCGTGTGTGAAGTTAAGAAGAAAGAATGGGAAGAGAGACTAGGTTTATTTCTAAGGCTTTGAGTTAGAGCAATTAAGAGGAGACAGTGGAAGGAGAAGCAAAACTGGTTCAGTGTAACATGGAGAATGGTTTGACTATAAATACAATGATTTTGCTTCATTTTGAAACATTTTCCAATTTCCACCAATAATAGGATAGAACACTTACAATCAAACACACAGCTGACAAATAGCTGTCGTAGTTGAGGACATAGCTACGAGAGAAGAGCAAGAGGACCTTCCCAATGTCTTAATACATTCAAGTTACAAAGTAACAGAAGGAAACTTATTCATAATGGGGAACTTCATATTGATCTTCTGATAAAATGATGGGTGTAGATTCGAGATCAAATAGTTGTCTAAAGTTATATGGGGCTGCGATATTTGGTTTGCCATTCCAAAACCGATCAGCTAGAATCCGATAACCAGGTTCAGTAGGATGCCATCCATCAAAGAATAGATACTCACTTGGATTTTTGCATAGTGTATATGGCTCTATTCCACAATGTGCTGCGTTATACATTCCATGGCCACAACAAGAATATCTTGATTCCTTGAAGCCTTCCCAACACGAACGAAAATGAATGATTAGGAAGAGCATATATTGATATATAGGACGTGGCCCCCGTGAGACTACAGGATCACAATGGATCCATTGATGGGTCTATTAATTAACATGTTAATATGCCAAACAATAGATCAATCTATCGACACTCTTACAATCAATAAATCAATTTTAACATATATCTTGAGTCATTTAACCATGCTTAAAAGAGAGTAATCAATGTAAACTTATTACTGTGTCTCATGATGTGGCATTGTACCACTTGAGCATTACCGAAAGATAAAGAGTGGAAAACAATGTGTGGCTTGCTTTGCTTCCTCACTAAAACCCTAATATTATCAAAATCTATGTACTTACCGTAATCCTTTGGGTGCTTTATCATATCCAAAAGGATGGTATAGAAGTCTGCAATTGAGTATTTGAATCCTGATAGTTTGCTTTCCAATTCCTTGATGGCTTTAGATGCAGCACTGTTATGCTTCTTTATCATCTCTAATGATACTTCATCACATTCATCACCACGGAGTTCTTTGCTTTGTCTTGCGGCTGGTTGGCAGCCTCTTGGCCCTACGTTTAAAATAGCAAATTTCCTGGCACCTAAATTGTACAATTCCTGCAAATGCCGACAATGAAAAAGAAAAAGAATGCAAAGAAGCTCAATATGTAAATAATTACTTGCTAAGTTTTACGCACAATACACTTATATGAATAAAGAAATATTTTCAGTATTTTATTGATTTATGTATACAAGTACAAGCAAAGTCCTGGGTACAGGATAAATCTAAAATGATTTGTTTTAAGAATTTCCTTTTATATATATATATAAAAAAAAAACTAAAACAGCATTCATTTAAAAAAAAGTCAAATGAAATTTTGATCAAGTTATAATAAGATTATAGGTTGATCTGCCGTGTTATCTAGGCTCGACCAGGTTAATTTCCACTAGCTTGGTTCTAGTTCCAAGTCAATTACTGGATTAGAGGTTGATCAATTAATTAGTAAACCTTTATACAAGCACACACTACTATTTATAAGAAACTTTATTGATATTACCTTTACAAAATCTGTCAAGTTACCCACCATATTGCTCACAAATTCATCTTGCTCCAGCTGAGTACCATTAGGGTAATTATCAACAAAATAAGAGTAATCATTGGCTCCAACACAAGTCACATAGACTGCTTGGCTCAGCAGTTTCTTTGCCTCTTTGTCCCCAATCTGCTCCTCCATCGAAATGGCCACGTTCTTGAAGTTGCTAAGTTGCACGCGAAGACTAATCTGGAAAATAAGGCAATGGTAAGACTTTGAAGCACAAAACGTGCATAACCTTTCAGCTATTTCTACCAGTCCTGTGAAGTGCAAACTGGGTCTATCACATACCACTTCAGGATTAGCTACAGGAAAGACACCAGCTCCAGCACTTGCGAAATTGACTCCATTAGTGAAATTAATACCAGGTTGTAAATATGGGGGGACGAACGGTACACCGATCTTTGTTGCTGCACATGTAAGCATCCATTAGAAGAAGAAAAAAATCTTAAATTAACCCAACAAACTTAACAACAATTTCGAAAAATGATTCATATTATACTTTCCAATACTTACCGATGAAGTCGACAATGAGACGGCCATTGGTGAATCTCCCAGTAGGAAAGTGGAAGAAGGTTTCTCCATATGGCCAATAATTTGCTCTATACGAAACGCTGATATTATTGATGTAGTTATTGTTTCCTGCATCCAAGATTGAATCTCCAAATAAGAACATGACAGCATGTCTTTTTGGCTGTCTAGAGTGATCACATAGGGAGATTTCTGGGATGAGAAGGCTGGCAAGGAAACTGAGCAGAAGAAAATTGAAGGTTAATTTTGATGCAGCCATTACTCACTTGTTCCCAATATCGCTTCGCTCTTCTCTTTCACTTATTTATAGTGGTCACGCGTCCATATCCATGCGTGTTGACAACTTATAATCTAAAAAAAAGGGGGGGCTTGGAAAAACATAATTGTGGACAGATAAAATAAATTAATGCATTATTAAATTTCTTTTAATTTTAATATATAAAGATGCGTTTTTTAGATTACCCAAGAAAAGATCTGATCTTAACTAACACTCAAACTGATTTAAATAAAAAAATACTTGTTTTTTTAATTATTATTTTGAAGGATAAGTTAAAGTTTTAAAGTACCTCCTCAGACCTTTTAGATGATGAAATATGATAAACAACTCTGATTTGGACACGTTTCAACAATTCAGACAAATAAGTCAAAGGTTAGGTAGTTGAATCTTTATGAATTTATACAACTGAAGGTATCGATATTTATTTATTTATTTATTTATTTATTTTTAGATAGATTTGAATTCTCAAAATTATACTAATTAAATGAAATTTAAAAAGATGGTAGGTATAAAAACTTCGATGAGGTATTATTATTAATTAAATAACCTCTGGTTTTTTGTACTGATTTTCATTTATAATTGCATTTCAAATTTTAACTTAATAGAAGTTAAAATAATTTATTTTTTATTTATAAAAACTATTTTTTTATTTATTTTGCATATAAAAATTCATTTTATATATATCCATTTTAATGAAATATATATTTTTTTAAAATTTTATTTTTTATAAACTACAATTAAAAATATTTTTTAAAATCATAAATATTAAGAGATGATGTCATAGAGGAGTGATTACAATTCGCATCCGCTGGTCAAAGAATTTCCTTTGAACAACAGAAAGTCGTCAAGGATCCTTCTTCACATTTATCACCATGCACGGAGTTCTTTCCTTAGTCTTGTGGCTGCAGGTAGGCAACCTCTTGGCCGTCCATTTAAAATAGCAAATTCCATTGCTCCCACAATGAGCAATTCCTGTAAATGCGACAGATAATAAGCCAGAGTCTAGTTAGTTGAATCTCTAGACTAGATAATGCCACAGATATTATTAACTGAATATTTTTTGAGTGCAGTGAGTTTTATATTAATGAATAAGTATGTGTTTTATATATGTTATTTTTAAAAAAAAAAATTCATGTTTAAAAAAATTAAATGTATGATAATAACCCAATATCTTTAAGCTTAGCTACACGATGAGCCCAAACACATGTAAGTCTGGAAAGCTACGTACCACACACAACATCCCCGAGCTTTGTTACTTGCTGAGGCTAACTACATTTGAGTTTAGCAAGCTGCTAGATCCAACATTCTTGGGTTCATCATCAACCAGTCATTCCACCATCTAAATTCCAACCAATCAAAGGTAATAAGTCAAAGGCTACTTAGTTGAATCTTTAGACTAGATAATGCCAAAGACATTGTTAACTGAATAGATTGTTAACTGAATATTTTTTTTAGTGCAGTGAGTTTTATATTAATGGATCAGTGTGAGTTTTATATATGTTATTTTTTAAAAAAATTCATGTTTAAAAAGATTAAAGGCATGATGATAACCTAATATCTCTAGGCTTAGCCACACGATGAGGCCAAATGCATGTAGGTTTGGAAAGCTACGTACCACATACAACATCCCCAGGCTCTGTTATATGCTAAGCCTAACTACATTTGGATTTAGCAAGCTGCTAGATCCAACATCTTTGGGCTCAACATCTTGTCAATTTCAAATTAATATAAAATTGATGATCTTTCTAGACTTTATATTGGGCCACATGACTTCGCTTGTTTTTTCTCATGACCCTTAACATAAAATGTTATAGTCAAGGATATTTATTTCTCTATACCCTTAGGCATATAAAAATCTTCAAAATGACCTACCACTTATTCCTCAATAATGATGTGTAAGGGATATTTATGTCACTTTAATGTATATATCAGAGATATTTTTTCTTGTTAATGATATTAGGACAAAATGACACTTCAACCCCTCGTCTCCATACAAAATCAAGGCTCATAGGCTATAAAGACCATATGAATCCTTCAATGAGAAAGAGGTTTATGATCTCCATTCTTGACTGCATATTTATTTTTAGAGTCTCTTTCTAAAAAATATCAGTCTTTTCTCTAAAAAAGATACTGATTTAAGCATCGGAGAGTCCCTGCATCCACAAAAAAAAAAAAAAACCTTTTGGAGGTACTAGCTACCAACCATATATCATGGTTAATAAGAATGAATCAAATGTTAGACCACAAATTGAGCCGATTATCCAAGATATAAGTCTTTCTCTAAGCTACTTAGATTTTATGGGCCACCATTATTGGCGTCGTCTATGAGAACCTGATCAAAAGGTCATTAATTGGTCTTCCTAAACTGGTTTTTAACATCCCTTATCGCTATTAATAGCAAATAATCAAAACACACCTGGAATGGGATGTGCCACAGACCTCCCTGCAGCTGGTGGCACAACCACTCTATTGAAGCAATAATAACTTATCAATCAAGTCGGACTACTCATGGAGGTGGTGCTAGTCATTCAAAGGAATCATCAAGCCCGACGAGCCCAATACGATAACCTGGAACCGACCTTTTTTATGGTTTTTAATGGTCTCTGTGTTAAATATGTATTGCTTTTTAGAACCACTATACTAGCCGAGAGAAGCTCCGTAGAGCTACAACATCACTCAACCAGGAGGATGGTGTTTGTCATAACTTATTTTTTGTATATTCCCCAAAATCATCTTCTTTCTTTCAAAAATAAAAAATAAAATAATAAAATAAGGACTAGCATTTTGGCAAAAATAAGCTGGGAGGATTTCAAATAATAAAAAAATCAAGTTGCAATTTTAAAAAAATCAAGAGCCTAATTATATCTCATTTTACCTAAAAATGAACAGACAATAAACTGCATAAAATTTAAGCCTATGGATATAATTATATTTTTAATAGGCCAATTTAAATTAATCATGGACCAAATTAAAGTTTAATTATGTTTAAGAATTAATTTGGATCTAATTGAAGGGTTTAATTAGGTGAAAGAACTTAATTATACTTTAAATAGGCCAGATTAATTTTATTAGGGGCACTTTAATTAGGTCAGATTAATTTTATTAGGGGCTTAATTAATGAAAATTAAGTTTGGGAGCCTAATTTGAGCTTAATTGAGAAGATTAGAATTTTAAGAGTTCAAATTTAATTTTTACCAATTGATTGAAATTAGGGGTAAAATTGCAAGAAAATCAAAGTTTTGGGGTCAATTAAAGGCTAAATTCCAGAAATTCACATACAAGGACCAAAAAAAAGGCGCCGAACTTTGGGGACCTAATCGGTTGAAATCGGGGATTAAATTGAAGAAATTCCAAAGTTTAGTAGTCAATTAAAAGCTAAATTGAAGAAATCTAAGACCAAGTACCATTTTAAAAAAAGATGCTAAAATATGGGGGTTAAATTGAAATTTATTAGTGGTAAATTTGCTCAAAGTTGAAAGTTTGAATCAGAGGTGTAATTAAAAATAAATCACAAATCAAATGACTAAAATGATATGTTCCAAAACAAC
>Ga0325403_1005732_pt1 | contig 11752 bp, 10 predicted proteins | sample PopdelMetagenome_19_FD_205665 | JGI IMG/M metagenome (GOLD analysis project Ga0325403, IMG submission 205665) | Populus deltoides microbial communities from Bellville, Georgia, United States - Xylem-PdKOR-R4 | ecosystem: Host-associated > Plants > Phyllosphere > Stem > Wood/Secondary xylem...
GGGGGTGCTACCGAATTTTTATTAATGATTGAATTCCTAATGATATTAAGTTGTATATATGATGTTGATGGAGATTGTATGGATTGTTGTTATTGTAAATATTGTAGGTTTGAAAACTGTGGATGGTCTCTAGTATAAGGGAGGTACTGCCGATTTTTTTTTAAATAATCAAAGTTAATTTATGCAATAATTCATATACATTTGTGTAGATGCGTCGAATGAAATCTACAGGACGTCGTCAGCGGACGGTTGCACATAGTTCTTCTAGCAGCGAGAAGGACATCTCCTTAGGTGCTGATCACGGCGATGCATCTACGCCACCGTGTGATGCTTCCTCTTCTACCGCGGTTTCACAGCGCAGAAGCGGTGTGTCTTCACAGTGGGGTTAATTCACCCGCAAGTATCCACAATGGAAGGATGACCTCTCAATGTAAGTTTGTTTAGGTTTTAGTTTTTTTTTAATACTTATAACATAATTTATGAATAACTAATTAATTTTTTATTATTTAATTTCAGGTTCACAAACATTAAGGCTGCCATGACAATTACATTGGCGTTGAAATCGTCGATGGAGATTCCATTGTTTCAATGGAGTTAGGTCTCCAGACATCCTGAGTGGAGACCTAATATCGATGCCTGGTTTCGGCGATTTCAGGTAGGTGTTAATTTTTAATTTCTAGTTTATTTTTAATAAATAATTTTTGTAATTTTATATCTTCTACTATTTTTATTTTCAATGAATTATTTATATATTCAAAATAAATTTGAGTGGGATAGCATGGGACAACAATGTTGTCAGGAGAGTATGAGAGAATAACGCGGCAACTAGGTAACATCGAAAATAATATTTATTTTTGATTTATAATTTTATGTTCTAAATTGTAATTAGTTACTATGGATGTAGGTTGCGTGATTTTTGGTATGACACCCAAAAAAAACGAAAAGATATGTGAGGGACAACGGTCTTGAAGGCTGGAATGAGGTGGCGGTTTGGCGGGAATTTAAGTCGCTATTCATCTCGGGAGATATATGGGCGGCATATATTGAGCACGTGACGTCTGAGCGGTTCTCACAGCGCTCACAATCCGAAGCCGTCAACCGGAACCAGCAAATTCATGGTTCGGTGACCACGCACACCGGCGGCTCTGTCCCATTCAGCGCACATGCGAAGCGGGTGGTAAGATTAATTTAAATGAAATATATCTTTAATTAATTCGTTGTTGCTTATAAATATATTTAACTTGAAATCTTTTTTTTCCTTATAAGCTACGTCTCTTGGACGTGAGCCGAGTCCAATGGAGCTATTTGTAGAGACGCACGTGTTAAGTCAAGACCGTCAAAAGGGGGTGCAGCAGTACATGGACAACCGTGCTCGGCATTTTGTGGTATGTTCAATCAATCATTTTATTTCGTAAGTTATTATTTTTTTGAATTGAATATGATGATTTAAAAAAAAAATTCAAGAGACCTATAATAGCCGGTTGAGAGAGAGATATGGGAACGATCCTTTAACCCAACCAGATTTCAATCCGGATTTGTGGATGGAGGTCGGAATGTCTAGTTGACCTGATAAAAATCGGGTCTACGAGTTCTCCAACACTACGGCCGAAAAATTACAGTCGGCCCGTAGTGTCTCAATCGTTGGGAGCTCTTCATCAGTATCGAGCAACCAGTCAGAGGAGTTTTAGCCTTGAAACAACAATATGAACGCCTCTCGACGGATTATGCTCAGCTCCATCAAATGGTCATAGAGATTAGATCAAAGATGGGTAATGATTCATGTGCTGCTTCTTTTTGGCCGTACGGTCCCGGCAACAACCAGCCTCCTCCTTCTCCTCCTCCAGCTCCGCCGCTATTTTAATTAGTTTAATTTTGTTTTTTTAAAACATTAAATTTGTAATGAATATTTCGATGAATATTATTTAACATTAATTTTACATTTTTAATGTCTAATGCAAATTTATTTGATTATTAAGTTTTTTAACTGTTAATAAATTTTTTTTAAAAAATATTTTAAATATATTTTTTAAAATATTTTAAATTAATACCGACAGATTGACAAAGGGAATGTGTCCGTCGGTATTTTAGTATCATTTATAATATTTATGACCGTGCCACAATCACCGATGAAAATTTTCAACTAATTTACCATGACTTTTACCAATAGAATATTTCCATCAGTAATTTCATTACAATCACGAAGGAATATTCATCGGTAATTACCGTTGAATTTTACAGACAGAAATATTTCATCGGTAACTTGGTGGTAGGAATTATTATTTTTTGGCGCGCTGAGCCGTCTGTAATATCATCGGCATTTCCGTCAGTATTTTTTTAATTACCGGCAAAAATTATGATGGAATGAGAAATTACCGACGCTCATTTCTCCGACGAAATTAATCCGTCGGAGATACCGTCGGTAATAATTTTACCGACGGTTTTTGTTCCTTATACCGACGGATTTAATCCGTCGGTAAAACTGTTTAATGGCGTAGTGAAACTATTATTTTTTATATAATAGAAATTTAATTAATTTGTTTTGATAAGTTATAATAAACACATTTATATGAGTCATGAGTATCATTATTCCGAAGATTGTAATGGGAATTAAATTAAATTTTATTCGGTGCCAAGTGGCAACAAGTAGCGGTCCCCAGTCATCATAAAGGGCAAAAAAAAAAAAAAAAAAAAAAAAAAAACAAACAAACACAAAAACATAAAAAGAGAACATATTGTAGATCGCCAAGCAAACATAGGGAGTGCCGATACGTGTCTGGCTTCTCCGCCCGGATGTGCCTTCGGTTTCCTCTATATCATCCCCTCCACTCCTACTTTTCTCTTCTACCCATCACGATCACGATCAATACCTCTTCTCCTGCTTCACTACTTCTCTCCCACTTATACTCTTTTTGTCTCTTCTTCTTCTTTCTTCATGGCTCCTCCTGCTGCCATGGAAGAAACTGCACCAACTATTAACCTTCTCTCCAATATTAATGATGGTAACAATGCTGCTTCACAGATATCTAGAGTCACTGTTGTTGGCAGTGGCAATTGGGGAAGTGTTGCCGCTAAGCTCATTGCTTCTAACACCCTCAAGCTTGCTTCTTTTCATGGTATGGCATAGACTTTTATATATAAGTTTCTTATACATGGTTGGTGATCTGTTTGATGGAAAGAAATACTGTTTTTTTTTCTTTGTTTGTTTGTTTGTGGAAGGTTATGCACCATGAGTTAGCCATTAATTTTTTTTAGTTACTTTATTTGTGTCAATGATCATGACATTCATTTGTCTTGTAATTAAATCTATGCTATACATAACAACAATGTATTTGGTTGTTAAGAGACTAGGAGAAAGGATTGGAAGGTTATGATTTTAAATGATTTCAATATGATTTTTTTTTTCTTATTGGAACACAGATGAAGTGAGGATGTGGGTGTTTGAGGAGACATTGCCAATTGGTCAGAAGCTCACCGAGGTCATCAATCAAACCAATGTAAGAATCTGATGATCGCCTCCGCTGCATTTTGACTATGTGCAATTGTGCACCATATTCTCCATTGTAATCCTTGTGTTTTCTTGAATAGGAAAACGTAAAATATCTCCCTGGCATAAAGCTTGGCAAAAACGTAGTTGCGGACCCTGACCTTGACAATGCAGGTAATCAATTTCTTGCTTTCCTCAGGTTTGTATATTACACGTTGTTGTTGGATATTTGTTCGCCATTTTTTAAGATTTAATCAATGGAGGAATTATACAGTACGGGATGCAAACATGTTGGTATTTGTGACCCCACATCAATTCATGGAGGGTATATGCAAGAGACTTGTCGGAAAGCTAAAGGAAGATGTGGTGGCTATTTCACTCATCAAAGGCATGGAGGTCAAGATGGAAGGTCCACACATGATTTCCACTCTCATCTCTGAGCAGCTCAGGGTTAATTGTTGTGTGCTGATGGGAGCAAACATTGCAAATGAGGTTATTTATCAATTTTTTGAACCTTTTCAGAGGATTCGATGTGCTTTCACTGTTTATTTTCTAAATACTTTGAGGCTGCTTGGTACAGATTGCTGTCGAGAAGTTCAGTGAAGCAACAGTTGGATACAGAGAAAACAGAGAAGTTGCAGAAAAATGGGTTCAGTTATTTAGTACCCCTTATTTCGTGGTCACACCTGTGAGTAATTCATTTTGTGATTTCTGCCAGTTTTATAGAGGCAGGTTATTGCTATAGTAATCCTGCTAGGACTATTGATCAGCATAGTCACCAAACTATCCTAGCACATGTAGGGATTATTTGATACATAAAACTGAAATTGAAAATCACTTCGTTCTCATCTTTTGGTGCTATATGAATGTGTAGGTTCAAGATGTGGAGGGAGTTGAACTGTGTGGGACTTTGAAGAATGTTGTGGCTTTAGCAGCAGGTTTGTTGAACATATTCCTTTTTCTGTTTAATTTGTGTTTAATTTATTCATTTTTTTATTTATGAATGATACAACAGGTTTTGTGGACGGTCTGGAAATGGGAAATAACACAAAGGTACGTCAAAACAATTTTCTTAAGGTTAAACTTACTTAATTTGTCTTCCTTTTCACTTGACTGTTCATACCTAAACTAGGCTGCGATAATGAGAATTGGTCTAAGGGAGATGAGAGCCTTTTCCAAATTACTGTTTTCCTCTGTTAAGGACAGCACATTCTTTGAAAGCTGCGGTGTAGCTGATCTCATCACAACATGCTGTAAGCAAGCATATTGATTTATTCAATTATTTTCTAGTATAATTTATCTCTGGTAATAATTGTACCATCTGTGCCAGTGGGAGGAAGAAACAGGAGAGTTGCAGAGGCTTTTGCTAAGAATGGAGGAAAAAGGTTAATGTTTGCTACTTGGTGCATAAAAATTGGTGGAATGTTAAGGTATTTAATCTTAATCATGCTGATTCTCATCTGCAGGTCTTTTGATGAGCTTGAAGCAGAGATGTTGCAGGGCCAAAAGTTACAGGTAGATAACAAAGATAGTTATTAGAAATGGTTACAAGATCATTTTCTTAGTAAATATGTGGAAATAAGCTGAATGGTTCATTTATATAGAGACGGGGGCTTTAGGATCCGTCTCAACCTTCCCCATCTGTTACCACACAGAGCTGCCACCAATACAATAGATCAAATAAACACCTTTTAATCCTGTAATTTGTGATTAGAATCAACTGCTCAATGGCCCATTTTTTATACACGCACTGAATTGCAAAATATGAGAAGTCTTTTAAGTTCTTGAGCACATTCGACAACTCCAATGGAAATGGCTTACTCTCATATTTGATTGCTTGAAAGGCATATGTATTCCCAGTACTAAGCGAAAAAGTGTAGACGTGTAGTTTTTCGGACACTTTGAAAATCAAAATTATCACAGCCCAGTATTATGGTGATTGTGATTGCGTTGCCAAACATCTAACAAATTTTCTTCTCTTGCGTGAAGGGTGTCTCAACTGCAAGAGAAGTTTATGAAGTTTTAAGGCACCGTGGATGGCTACAGCTCTTTCCACTTTTTGCAACAGTACATGAGATCTCCGCTGGACGTCTTCCACCATCAGCTATAGTAGAATATAGCGAGCACAAGCCTAACTGCTCCCTGGTAGAAGGCTCTGCTCAATACTTTTAACTCTTTCTGAGCACGAGACTAACGTATTTTACTGTTTCAGGTGTAAAAGTTATAGGTGCCTTACTCAATTGTGCATCATGCACAGTTCGAGAAGGCCAGGTGGAATTTGAAGTTTGGTTTGCTAGTTCATGCAAAATTTGCATTTTATCACGAGAAGATGCTTTGCAGGGCTAAATATTGCTGCATGGCATGAAGTATCAGTGTTCAAGTTGAAGGCTGTTAAAATTAACACTTCTTCGAGAAGCTGATGATACAAGTAGCTAGTGTCGTTTTTACCCATGAATCCAGCATTGAAAGTGTTTTCATGTTTTGTTTAGTAGATACCTATAATAAATCCAAATGTTTGAAGTACAATAAAGGGAGGTCTTTCGCTTATGACTCAATTCTTTTTGTTCAAACTAAAATATGATGAATGAAATGAATCGTGTCTCTTGAACCTCATCTGAGGTCTCAAATCAAGAAGCAGCAGCAGCAGCGCAAACGAATGGTTCCAATACAGTCCTTCAGAATTCAATACCTTCAGGACGATAGCCGTCCAGACCATTGAGGTTATCTTTTCTTGCAGGGATAGCTAGGTGAATAGAATTCTTTCTGCAACCGGGCCCTACGGAAGAAAAGGAGATTCATATCACCCAAGATAAGATATTCTTTCTAATTTTGCTCTAGAAAACCAAGATAGACGTGCTTCATCCATTGATAACTTGCTAACGAACCCACTAAATGAAAAATCTTTCTTTCCAAGCGCGAGTTCTCTACAGATGAGCCCGCTGGTGAAAACTGCTGTTGTTGCCCGAGCATAACACTGGACAATCTTTCATTCTTCTAGTCCAACATGGAAAATCATATTTATCGCCATGTATAGTAAAATCACTATAACACCAAACTCTTTCTCATTTCATGTCATCGTTGTTATACAGACAAAGCAAGCCAACTACACAGCCATAAAACCATATAAATTAGAGAGAGAAAAAAAAAAAACAAATTGCCCACAACATTTTTTTTTCTTTTTTTGAAAAAAGTACTAGGAGTAAAAAATGGGCTGTGACAAAAACGATGTTATTTTAGTGTGAATAGGGTCTTCTTCTTTCCCTTTTCTCAGCTGAACCGCCATTTCATTGCCAATAATTATGGCACTCTATCTCCTCTCCTATACTCTATAACACTTCCAAAACATCACCTCCCATTTCCTTCACATCCCCTCTCTTACCACCGCCCATGCTCTTGTCAAAAATATCCTTGAAACAACAACAAAAGAAGGCTAAAGAAGACAACTCAATCATGCAAGTTCCAAGAAAAAGTTGATATTTATGATTAGGATTCATCCCAAAGGACATATCAAGCCACCACCCAGGGGAGGTTCTAAAAGCTTTTCCACTTGTATAAATAGAGGAGCAAGAAGAAAAAATGAGGGACCTTGGGGTTAGAGAGAGAAAGTGACTACAGAGATAAAGAAGAGAAAAAAAGAGGTTTAAGCTCGAGAAAATGAATGTGGTTGATAGCTAGGAGGTTGAGAAAATAAGAAGAAAAATAAAAACATGAGGAACAAGAAGACAAAAAAAGACCTCAAAATTATAGAGAGAGACAGAGAAAGAGTTGTGAAGTTGGTTTAAGTTAAGAGAAAGATAGGAAGAGAAAAAAACTTGAAGAGAAAGAAAACCATCCACCACCAGTGGTGCCACCACCCTTTCCACCACGAACATCAACCATAATAACCCCTCTTTGCATGGAACCACCCTTAAGGTGAGAGTGATCCATGTCCTTTTTTTTAGCTTGCAAATGGTTTATGGTTGAAAATGCCAAACAATTCACATTATACTATCCATGCATGCCTGCTATGCATGCATTTTTATTTTATTTTATTTTTATCAACATTATATTCACATTAGCTTTCTTTCATAAAACTATGTTTTTACCTTTTTACTATGCATTCACATATAAAAAAAATTATTTTTATAAATTGACAATTTCTCACTAATGTATTTATTTTTATTTTGTTTTTTCTGGATTTGAAATAGTGTTAGATTCATTTTATAAAGTTATGTTATCACCTTTTTATATACACCTTTTTATGTACACATTGTAAAAATTCATTTCTTTTTAAATCATCAACTTTAATTCATGGATTATTTTATTTTATTTTTAATGGATTCAAAATAATGTTAATGTCATTTTGTAAAATCATGTTGCCGCCTTTTTATGTATGTATATTTGTGTGTGTAAATATTTATTATTTCAATCAAGAATAAAATTACATTGACAAGTTTTCATCGAGTGAACACCTTATTTTGATCTAAGGTTCAATTTTAACAATGAAGTCAAGATGTTTTCTATTTTTTTAAAAGACTAACGTAGATCTAACATATGATTTTAAACCCTATAATGAGCTAAAAAATGCCTTGACGAGTTTTAATCAAGGTATTGTCAAGTTTCTTTTATGCTTCTTAAATGGTTAGGTGTACAAGTCTCCTAGTATTACGGACCAACATGGACTTAACACAATATTGTTGAACTTAAAATAAGTTCAAAATGTATCGATGAGCTTTCATCAAGTTTTCATCAAATCAATAATATTTTGGGTAAACTTGGTTTTAACGACTAGGTCCATGAGTATTCTAGTTTTAGAAATTGATGTAAGCCCAACACAATTTGTTTTTACAAAAATATTAAAATATTCATAAGAAAAATCATTGAGTCGTGAGAGTCCTGATTTAGGTTCTGATGTTAACTTAAACAAATGATGATTGATAATAAATGACTCATGAATAAGCTCAGAAAATATTTGGACAATTAATGGCATGTATAAAATAAATTTAGAGAAAATACATAGTTAAGGTAACCTTTCATTTTAAAGGATGAGACAAGGGTGATTTCTATCTTTCTTTAGGCATAACTAATCTCTTACTCGAATATTTGGAACCAGTGCATATCTTAGTATTTTAATCTTCTTAAAGAACTAGGTGGCAACTTCAATATGATATTTTATATTTTTCCTCAAAGACCACCCCCAAAGCTTCGTGCTCAAGTCATGAGTAGCGATATATATAACCTCAAATAACCATAAAATTGGTTCTAAAACCCAAACTCAACCCAAATCCAAAAATATTATCAGCTCATATCTACAATATTTAATGATATAAATGCCAAGAAACATCCCATTGGAGCTTCCCTAATCAAACAAAACTGTTGACACAAAGAACGACTATTATGGCGTTGAAATCTCTCTATTAACACAAGCTTCTCAACCATGACTTTCTTTCTTTACACAAAGATTAACTATTTTGTTTAGAAAATCTATCTTTTCACATATGCATCCAATCTCAATCACTTGGTTAAAAATAACACTCTTCCGCTCTTTATTAGCTTTGAATACATATTGTTCATTCTTTTTTTGTATTTTCCCCCTCATATTCTTTTGGAGAGCCTTTACTACCTATGCATTTCTATTGTCATCAAGACTAAGAGGCTGTTTGTTTACGCGGCTGCGTTTTAATTAAAACACAGTTTGTAGCTGTTTGGTAATGAAAAAAAGCGATTTACTGTGCATGGGTTCCACATAATTTTTACATCCGAAACGCTGTTAATTAAAAGCAAGGAAATCCTGCTTTTTCACGCACTGTGCAGCTAATTGCACTGTTTAATGAACAATGCAATTAGCATGAACATGTACATTGGTACACTGTTCAAGTGAACAGTGCAAGAGAATTGCATTGTTCACTTAAAAAATAATAAACAGTGCAATTCACTTGCACTGTTCACACAGGTTTTTTTTTCAGTGTTAATTTTATTAACATTTAAAAAAAAAACTAGTTTAGAGTGAATTAAATTCATTCGCACTGTGATGTGGACAATATTTTTTTTTCTGAAAAACTAGTATTGAGTGAATTAAATTCACTCACACTGTAATATTAATTTTATACCTGATAATATTTTATTTAATTTTATTACATGCTCAAAAAATTATAAAAACTGTAGTTCTTATCGGATGAATTTTGTACGTAATGAAATTATAAATAGTTTAATGGAATAATAAAAAATATTTTATATAAAGTTTTATTTATTTCATGATGTAATAGGAGTAATTAATTCTACAATATTTAAATTTAAAACCATCAATATTAATAAATATTTTTTAAATTTATTTTATAACCTCAATTTCAAAAGCATTCTTAATAAAACACATTAAACTACTTTTTCTTCAACCTCAATTTCAACCACAGTTTTAACCAAACACTATTTTTTCAAATCAACCTCAACTAAAAGTACTTTTTATAAAACAACTTTTTTCAAACCACAACCACAACAGCTACCGCAATACCAAATACACTCTAACTCTTTCATCAATAGATAAAGGAAACAAATCCAGAGTCAAAGGATTAAAGTCATAGGTAATTTCTAAAAGAGAATAATCAGTAGTAAAATACACACTTTTATTTTAAGCAAATTCAATAACTGAAAGACAATCTTATTGATTTTTCAAACTCTTTTGAATAATAGCTTTTAACAATGTAGTTAAGGTTCTATTATCTACTATAGTTTGACCATCTATTTGTAAATGACAAGTAGTATAACATAACAATTTTATTTCTAACTTCTCTCATAAAGCCTTCAAATAAAGAGGATAGTTAGGATCTTTTAACATTGAGCAAGTTGTACAGTCGAACTGTTACAAACACCTTCACCCCATAAGACAATGTAGTTACTCTTGTTTGATGGGAAAAGAGTATGAGAGAAGTGGGGCATGGACAATATTATGGTGAACAAGATATTGAGATTACATGAAGATGGATCAAAAAATGGGACAAACATTTGTAGAGATTGATGTACCAGTAGAAGTATGAATGAAATGTGTTGTATAGTTATTGTCTGGTAATGCACATACATGGTGGGAGACTGTGCGTATGAGGAGAGCCATATATATACTTTTTTATAATGATTTCAGAAAAGAGTTTGAAAATAAGTTTTGTACTAGTCATCATTGAAAGATGAAGGAAGAAAAGTTGTTGGCACTAATACAGGAGGAGATGACAATGATGGAGTATGAGAGGCGTTTTCATGACCTTTCCATGTTTGCTCCAAATTGTATTCCAATTAAGAAACATATGATCGACCGATTGCGAGATGGGTGTAAAAATGATCTAAATTGGGGATTGGTTGCTCATCAATTTGAAACTGTAAGGGAACTCATTGTAGCAACTCAAACCTTGGAGACGTGTATTATAGAAAATCAAGGTCAGTCAGAGTTTGAGAAGAGGAAGATTATTGATTTCTCATCTAGTAGACCACCCATTCCAAAGAGAAGTAAAAGTGGACAAATGTTTAAAAAGAGATGGAAAAGCTCCAGCCAGAGTGGAGCACCTTTTAGATCATTTCAGGGTACCGATAAATGACATACATACCTGAAGACCAATATGGTTAAAGGGTCCACAACATAGAGGACAGTTACTTACCCCTGTTGTGTAAGTTATGAGCATAGTTACCTGGGGGATTACTCGGCTTATTTAGGCCGATGTTACATCTATCGACAAGAGGGGCACCGCTAAAAAGAGTGTACATATCTGAATGCACCATGCTTCCACTGCAATAAAGGATGCCCTTTAAGGATTGTTTATCAAAGTATGAGACAGAGACAACCGACACAGAACTTGTAGCAGTCAGTTACGGTGGATACACCAGGTCAGCCAGCCTAATTTGGGGCAAGTGTTAATAGAGGCTGATTGAGTGGACAAGGAGATACGGCTCAAGATCGAGTCTACCACATGACTTAGAAGGAGATTCAGACTGCTCTCGAAGTAGTAGCAGGTATGATACAATTAAACACTCATATGGTATATGCTTTATTTAATCATGGAGCAACCCATTCATTTGTGTCAGATAGAATTGAAAATAAATTGAATATATAACGTGATAAGTTAGAAAAAAGGATTGGCAATTAGTACTCCTTTAAGTGAAATAGTAGACATAGATTTTGTTTTTTGGGAGATACTAGTTAATATTAGGGGTATGAAACTAGAATAGACTTGATGTCTTTAGAATTACAAGATTTTGAAATAATCTTAAGGAATGACTGGTTAAGCACTCAACAAGCTCAAATATATT
>Ga0325403_1005733_pt1 | contig 11752 bp, 4 predicted proteins | sample PopdelMetagenome_19_FD_205665 | JGI IMG/M metagenome (GOLD analysis project Ga0325403, IMG submission 205665) | Populus deltoides microbial communities from Bellville, Georgia, United States - Xylem-PdKOR-R4 | ecosystem: Host-associated > Plants > Phyllosphere > Stem > Wood/Secondary xylem...
TTAGAACCAAGATTGCTAAATGAATGGCAAATGCCTCCTTTTATAGGCTAAAATTCAGAACTATTCATTTGGTAATTGATTATTGATGTAGTGGCCAACTATTGATTTAGTGGACTTGGTGGACAGTAGCACTCAAACACTTTGGCTAGATGAAATAACATTGATCCATTCCGAATTTGACAAAGTATTCTTCATAAAAGTTGTTGGAAATCATCTTATCGTTCCACCCATAAAATTTCAGGGCATTTGGATCACTAGAACGCGAGATATGGCTAAACTACTGAGTAGTGCTGTTGGTGGACGTGGTGGATAGACCTCAAGCTCTTGTCTGGATGAAATGTCATTGTTACCATCAGAATTTAAGAAAACTTATTCATGAAAGTTGTTGGAAATTGTCTTTTCCTTCCACCCACCAAATTTCACGTCATTTGGCCTTCTAGAACTCCAGATATGGGCAAACCTCTAAGCAATGTTTGGGCTGGATTACAGGACAGATTCTGACTTCTCTTTTATGGCCAAACTTTGAATTTGAAAACGGCAGATTTGGGTCTTACACTATTCATGAACATTGTAGACCTATTTCTTAGCTCTCCATTCATATAAATGAAGCTGAAATCCAAGATCTACAGCTCCAGATATGACCCAATAACTTAACAGTGTTCCAATTTGAATTGAATCGGCATCTCCTTTCTAAGCTTAGCCATTTCTTTGTCCTTTCACTTTCAATAGTTAATCACATCAATCAATCATTTGAATTGTGAGATATGCCTGTATTTAAAATGAACATTTACCATAAATTAAAGCTATCTTATATTATCAAATCTGTTATTATAAAACATGCTCTAGTTAAGGAGTTATTGATACTTCAGGTGCAACATGATGATATAAAACCTTGATAAAAATGCACTTTTAAGTACTAATCAGGGTTCTTGAGTGAACACCCATGTTTTGAAAATGATTGGTTATAATGAGAAATTGGGCTAATTGGGTTTTGTCATAGACCAAGAGTTAATTGTTGACATGGTTTTACAGTCATTACCCCAAAACGTTTTGCAATTCATTATGAACTATTACATGAACAAGTTGGATATTACATTGTCAGAATTGCTTAATATGCTTAAGACTATTGAAGGGACTCTTAAGAAGGAAAAAGGCCTTGTTGCTTAATTGGCTATAATTGAAAACTATCTTACTACTTTGTATTATAGTTTTTTGTATTGGAAACCCGAATATGGTTTTCATATTTGCAATTGCATGCAGAAACTAAAGAAAAGTAAAAGATTAGTAAAAGACAAAATAGATCAACGACTTAGTAATGAAGCAAGGGCTGCTACATTAGCTGTAATAACTAGTTAATTTGTTTTGTATAATGGGCTAATAGTAGAACTTTATAATTGTTATTTTATTCTGGTATTTTAAGATATTGTTTCCATTTTATTTAGTATTAAATGAATTTAAATTTATTATCGAGGACAAATATTATTCATTTATAAGAATGATGTTTTTATAAATCTGGTAATTATACGAATGGTTTGTATATACCTACATTTAAAATGCCTAGGTTCAATATAAACTTAAATAAAATTGAAATACAGATTAGAATACATATAAAGAAACTTTGATGGATCGAGATGGTTAATATTTGATCAAATATTTTAAGGATTATCTAAAAGGGAATGAGATTCTCTACACCTCTTAGAAAACTGCATCTGGATAAAATATATATTCTTAAGGCTAAATTATTGTATGTTTAGCCTGAACCTTAAGAAACACAAAGTTTGGAACAATGAGATAAGGACCTCTCATGGAAGTTGTGAATGACATGTTGCTCATGATTAATGAGCCTATCAATTACTTGAAAGAAGTATATGATATTTATTCCAAGAAATGACTTGAAGCTATGAACTTTATGTACTAACCAAGTTTGGAACTTGGTTAATCCATCTAAAGGGATAAAACCCCGTGGATATAAGTGGCTTTTTAAGAGAAAGACTAACATGAAAAACAATGTATAAATGTATAATACAATTTTTAAAGAGTAGGAATATCCAATTTTGATGGTATAATTAATAGATTTGAATTCATAAAAAATATAGATAAACCTTATGTTATAAAAGGTTTGTGAGAGTTATGTCGTTTTCCTAATATTATATGTAGATGACATATTATTGTTAAAAAATGACATATCTTTACTTTAATCAGTAAAGTTTTATATTGGATATAGAGATATAAAAAGATAGATCTAAAAAGTTACATAGATTGTCTCAATCCATACATATAAAGTAGATGCTAAAATAGCTTAGCATAGAAGAATTTAAGATTGGTTTCTTATCTATTTTGCATGAAATACCTCCCTTCAAAGACATATGTTCTAAGACATAGATTGAAAGAGATATGATGGAAATGGTATCCTATACTTGACTATATAATCCATCAATGAAAAAGATAAACTAGAAGTTCAAAATTTGAATTAAGATTTTTTCAATGAAATGTTAGAAAAATAATAAATATCAGTCAATATATGTTTTACTCTAAATGGTAATGCCCTGAGTTGAAAGAGTTCCAAACAAGAAAGCACAATTGATTCTACAACTGAATAAGAGTACACCACCATGTTTGAGGAAATAAAAAGGTTATTTGGATTAAAAAGTTCATCAATGAACTAGATTGGTCCCTAACATTGTTGATCTAGTTGCCCTGTACTGTGATAATAATAGAGTCATTACATATGTAAATGAACCAAAGTCTCATCAATGATCTGAACTAGTACTTAGGCTCCGTTTGTTTGCTGAAAAGTAGTTTTTTTAAGTGAATTCTGGAAAAATGAATTCCTGAAAAGTGAATTATTTTTCGATGTTTGGTAGTGTAATGAATAATAAGTTGGAAAACACTTTCCAGTGTTTGATTATGTCATGGAAAATGAACTGGAAAATAACTTATTAATGTTTTATTTTTCTCAAGTTTATTAAAATAATGAAGACAAATCTTACAAATTAAAAAGTTGAATGAAAATGAAATTGAAAAAAAATATAATTTTATAAATTATCTCAAATAAAATAAATAATAATCAAAATAATAAAAATCAAATCTAAAAAATAAAAAAATGAAAGATGAAGAAATTAAAATAATAATAATTAACATTTCATAAATTATTTCAAAAAAAATAAGTAACAATCAAAAGAATGAGGATCAAATTTGATACATAAAAAATTTCAATAAAAAAATGATAAAGAAAAAGCAAATAACAATTATAAAATGAGGACCAAAGTTAATATAAAAATTAAATTTTAAGAGATGAAATTGAAAAATAAATATTCAAAACAAAATATATATATATATAGCAATCAAAAGTTTGAGGATCAAATTTGATATAATCAGCAAATAATATGACATTTCTAAATTTTTCACAACTTCCGGAAAGTGTTTTCCGCCCAAATTTTCCTAGAAACCAAGCCAAATTTTCCTTTGACTGGAAAGTGTTTTCCGTTGACCAACTTTTCTAATGGCAAACAAACACAAGAAAGTTTGGAAAGTGGTTTTCCCGGAAAGTGAATTCCAGGAAACAAACATAGCCTTAAGAAATTCCGTTTGATTTGATAAATCAATGAAATGAAAGATGTAAAGATAGATTGACTACCCACCAAAGAAGATCTAAAAGATCTTCTTACTAAGTCACTATCCATGTAGAAGCATTAATGCTACATGGAACAATATGGTATTAGAAACATAAGCGATTAATTTTAGTGCAAGTGAAAGATTGTTAGTTTAATATGTCATGTAGTCAATCGGTTAGTTACATGTGACATTATTATATCCATGTAAATACATATTTATTATTAATAAAGGCTTAATTTATCTTTAATATTTATATAATATTAGATTAATGAATCTAGAGTAAAGATAAAGTTTATGGGATAAAAATGCTTTATAAAGAAAATTATAAAGTTGTTATAATTATGAGATTCTTATTGCATCAAAACATTGTTTCTAAAATGTTCATAGTCGATGCTCTCTTAAATACTGTACACTTATTAGAGTTGTAGAGATTGATACATTTTATGTTTTTTTTTTTTATAAAATGAAGTAGTTATTCTTATAAGGTAAGGTATATAGGATATCTAAAATTAATATATAGATGTTTGTCATAAGACATGTACACTAAACTGACTCGCGTGAGAATTTTATATGGAAAGATCACTTATGTCTATCGAAAGGCTCACACGATGGTCATGTAAGTGATTCTTAGACTTGAAATCACTAAGTTATCATATATAAAAAAAAATGTTATATTTTGATCCTGTTATATATTATCTTAATCTATGTAACAAAAGGGTAGACATTGGGTATAACATGAACTATATAAAGGTACTTGAGTGATCAATAGATGGTTTATCACCCTATGTGAATTAGAGAAAATATTTTATATGTTCTTAAATAGTATTGACTGAGAAATTATTGGCCAATATAGAATGAAATTTGAAAACGGTCTTAAATCTTATTCAAAGATCAATAACTATTATGTAGATATACTGTTGCGATGTCGCGGTCGTACAAATTAATTACCCAAACTTAAAACACAACACACAAGATAGTATATAGCAAGCAAGGGGTCGCTACTATGAGGAAGGTCTAGTTCAGATTGTTATGCCATATGATATGCAATTTAGGGGGGGTTGGAGGTTATGTAAACTAAAGAAAAAGTAAACAGAATGAAGCAATCAATGCTAAATCAAATAAAATTGAAATTTATTAAGAAAATCAAACCTTGGTCACAAGTGAACATCCACCTACAGAAATCAAAACTGATCACTGAAACGAAACGTCAATTTATACTCTGAATGTTTATCTTTTTTATGTTGATTAGTTAACAGACCCGCTGTATAACTAATCCTAACCATCAAACAACCACAGTGTCTACATTAGTAATTTAACTGAATGGCAGCCTTAAGAACTGGATAAATTGATTAATCTTGACAACATGACTGTCTGTAGTTTATGTTTGATTTGTTCAAATTTTCTCCCTAAGGTTAATAACATAGATTCACTACAATTATTAAACTCAGTTGCTTCATAAGTTCATATACCACAACTCCGGTTTTGATATCAAACTTAGCAATAGATTGTCTACAATAATAACTTTGAGTCCGCTCTAGCAATTAAAATAAACAATCATAGGAAAAATAAGCATAAGAGAACAAACATATTCATCATATAAACTAAAAAGAAAAGATAAAATAAATCTCATAGTTCTTAAAATCCAAAGGTTTTCGTGTCCTTGCAACTAAGAAAAAGAGTTCAGACTTACATGTCTATTAAACAACTAACCAAAAAGAAAGAAGAATGCATGAATTCGGGTTTCTGGGAGAAAGGGTTTGTGTTCCTCTCTTTTGGCCGTCCCCCTCTCTTTTCCTCTTTTCCTTCTCTCTTTCTTTTTATACCCTAGGAAACCCTAGTTTTTATTTTACAAAATAATCCTCCCTTGAGTAGACAATTTACATTTAAATACTTCAATAACTATTTTTCTAAAAAAAGAGAAATAACCTTGCATGAAATCTTCAAGATTTGACTTAGAGGAGCTAAATTTCTGAAATAAAAACTTGGATGTCGGTTTGGATGCCTCGGGACATAATTTCGACTCATTTCTTCACAAAACCTATTTGCTGACAAAATTCATTTTTCATCTTAGAAAAATCATATCTCCCTTATATGAGATTGTTTTTTGTTGAGATTTGATACGTTGATAGGTCTTTGATTTAGGAATCCAAAAAAAATTAAGTTTGCATGAAATGGGCTTCTTTTGCTCAAGATATTCAAGTCGGAATGACCGAAGGTCAACACTAGCAGATTGCAAGGTTTGATTTTGAAGGCTGCGATTTCTATGCTCTTTCTTTTTTTATTTTTCTTGCCTTATATTTTCAGAAAGGTATGGATGTTAGATTTCTAATGCCACTGAAATCACTTCATTTTGACCTTTAGAGCTCATGTTTTGCATAAAACATCGACTGAAGGTCAAATACGCTAATTACCTTCAATTTACTCCTTTTGCATCTTTTATCCAAAAGTGCCTTCATAACATAAAACAAAGAATATCAAGGCATTTTATATATAAAACATAGGCAAAACACTTGTTAAATGTGGGTGAAACTATCGAATAATATGGTTGTATCACATACTTTATGCGTTAATATTAAATCGAAACATTATTGATGAAATGATAGTAATTACACTGAGAAATCGATCATGAAAAGTTAAGTCAAACCACCAATGACTTTTCTAATAATTGAGAGATCATGACACTTTGCTAGATAATGCACCTAATCTTCAAATATAAATTAAATTAATTGTTGAATTAATAATAGATTAAATTGTTCAGTTTATTTAATTATATTTATAATTTATATTTGGGTTAATATATTAGGAACCTAATGGTCATACATATTAAGAACAATTAGTTAAAAATTAAACTAGAATAATTAAATTAAGTATGATTTCATTAAAATGTATTTTAAAAATTAAGAACTAGAATATAATTAATACATGAATTATATTTCTAGACCTAGAAAAATTAAGGACTTGATTTAGTTAATTTCTAAAATTATCCTGACTTAATTTATGGATATTATTCAGGGGGCAAATTGATATTTTACCAATTTATAAGGTTTTTCAGATTTTCCTATAAATAGTAAGCTATGCCTTTTATTTTTTAGAGGTTGTCTGTTTGACAGAAAAACTATGTAAGTCACAAAATAGAGAGCTATCACTCTAAGCATAGCAATCACTCTCTCCTAAATAGGGATTCAGGAGATTTTTCACTGGTGGTTCGTGCACATTACTGTTGGAGGCCAGATAATTAGACGACTTATGGTTTGCGACAACCTAACCTTTAAAAAATTAATTAAAGCAAACGAAGATCAGATCTTCAAGTGATAAATTCTTAAACAACTCTAAATCTATCTAACAGGATCTTAAGGACTCTCGAATAATTTTGTTTTATTGTTTCCATTGCATGTATGACATTTGGGAACCCGACATTTGTCAAATAAAATAAGAATTTTATAATTGCATATCGATTGTTATTTTCTCTTCTAAGATCTATGATTCAAATTTGATTTTCTTCTATTTCCTATCATCTTACCGACAAAAAAAAATATAAAGAAAATGAAGTAGGGGTTATTGTTTTTAACCTTGTAATTTGTAATGTCCTTCACAAACCCATGGCTTCCATGCACAAAACAATAACCATTTTCTTCAAAAAGGAATAAGAAAACAAATCAACAGAATGCCAACACCAAAACTTAAAAATTCATATCAAGAACAAGAAAAAAAATATTGAGACCCTTTCATATTAACAATGCAAGGGTATACTTGTTGTCTTCCAATAAAATCTTGATTCAACACAATCAAAGATCTCATGTTCTACCCATTAATCTACTGCTAATCTTTTTGTTACCCATCTCTAGTCTTCCTAACATTATTAAGAAAAAACAACAAAAATCCATGTTAGTTCTTGAAAAAAGATGTGACATTTTATGTTTAGAAGCAATAAATTTATTACATTATTCTCATTAGATACATTCATTTTGTTAATGAAAGAACAATCAATCACACCAAACTATTAAGAACAAACAACAAAAATCCATGTTAGATCTTGAAAAAAGATATGACATTTTATGTTTAGAAGCAATAAATTCATTATATTATTCTCATTAGATACATTCATTTTGTTAATGAAAGAACAATCAATCACACCAAACTATTAAGAACAAACAAAACCAAGCCCGCAAGTTTTTTCCATCATTAGTCACAACATTAAATAAAGTGCATACTTAATATATTGTACCCAAGTGAAATAAAAGCTTAAGTTACCTTTGGAAACACAAAACCAAGATTCAAACCATTAACAACTCAAAAGCCTTACCCAGAAGGAAACCTTCCTCGTAAATCCATAACACAAAATGAAAAACAAAACAAAAATTTACATGTCATTTACCTAGAAAAATTGGCAGAGAGTAAAGAAGATTAAGACCCTGCAAAGACACAATTTTTTTTTCAATTTCCTCAACATAATAAAAATAATTAACAACCAAAATATATCAACCATCCAAAACTCTTTCCCAATTCTTCACTCTTCAACTGATATTTGTTAATGAAGAGATAAACGCCTGTAGATTTCACAACTTTGAATTTGAGAACCTGAGGTTCTATAATAGCTATATTTACATAAATCCATTATCTCAATATGTTGTAGAAAAAACCAGCAGATTAAGAATTAACAAAAAATCATACATAAAAAAATTAAAACAGAAACCCTGAGTTACAAAATCCTCTTATTCTATTTTTGTGTTACTTATGTCTTCATCTACTCAAAGCTTTTTTTTTTTTTGTTATGAGAAATTTGACTCCTTCCCCACCTTTTTTTGCTTAAAGAGATTAGTATTTAAAGACAAAAAAAAAAAACCCTGTCTTTTCTTTAACATAGAAAAGGTGATGGGTCTAGTGATATAGAGAAAGAGTTGGTGATTGGTTTTGCAAAATTCGATGGAAAGTGAAGATTGAGAAATAGATGATTATGGGCAAAGATAATTAATGTATTTTTTCAGTAAGTCTTGGTCTTCTATTTTTGTGTTTATCATTAAGTAGGATAAGTATGAGGGAGAGAGAAAGTGGTGTAAGGAAAAGAAAAATTTAAAAGAGGCTGGATTTTTTTTCTTTCTTTTAAAGAATTGCTACATATTTAGGAGAAATTAACACATTTTTTTTAATTATATCAGTGTTAAGGCCTAGCCTTAACAAGCCTTAGAACACAAGATAAGAAGACATGAAGAAGTAACAGAATAAGAAGAGAAGTTAGAAATGAAATGAATTCTTTTATAATTACTTAATTCTCACGTAATCTCAACATTGATATATCGACACTATCAATGACTGACTGACTAACTTCTCATCATTTATTCATTGTAACTAACTATTTCTAATTATCAACTGACATATTATTCATGTGGCATTATTAAGCTTAGCTTTTTTCTTTAGTTTTTTTACGAGTTGTAATAATATTATTTCCTTGAATAAATTTTTGTCCTTAAAAATTTCCTCGAATCCTTAAGAATCTGTTTTGAACTCAGGAAATTAGCATTGATTTCTTCAAGATCCTCTCATATGACATCTTCTAGAAATAAACTTAAATATAGAATCAGACGAGCTACTGCTGCCCTATTTCTTTTTTCATCAATTTCCTATCCAACCCTACAACATGAAAAACTTTCATCCTTCCACTTCGTTAATTACTAGTAAACTAATGGACACTACAACCTTCTCCCCCATTTACTTTTTAAGTAGAGAGACATGAAATACAAGATGTATCAAGTTTCCCTTAGATAGTCTAATCTGATAAGTTATTGCCCTCATTTTCTTACTAATCTGATAAGGTCTATAATACTTTGGATTAAGTTTAAGATTCTTTATTAAAGCCACGCTCCCCTGTTTATAAGGCTATAATATAAAAAAAAAAAAACCCAATCATCTTATGGAAATTCTCTTTCTAACTTGCTTTTATTAGCTCACTATTTCATCATATGCATGACTATCTCTAGTTGTGCCTTAAACACATAATCTATATTGACTCATCTTTATATTAACTCTTTCGGAACAACCACTGAAGTTGATTCTTGATTAATCGTTTCTCTGTGATGATAGAGATAACCATAGAGAGCTTGAAATGGACTTATTTCTTTGACTTAGTGGAAACTAATGTTATACCATAATTGTGCTAAGGACAACCCCAAATACCATTTTTTAAGGTTATGCATGGTCATATAACTAAGATAGGTCTTTAAGCACTGCTTCATCCATTTGTTTGAGGGTGATACGATGTAATCATCAATCCAAATAACTCCAAGTTTTTTAAACAATTCTTTTTAGAAAATATATGAATCCAAGTAGCTTAGCTAGCCTTTTCTTTAGAATTAAAGTATGATTTTTTATTATCTAAAAGGTATTTCAAACTTCCATGATTAGTCTGGATTATGAATTGTTCTTGTTCAAGAAAATGTCTCCATTTTTCTATTACCATGAGAATTGCCAAGTATTCCTTTTCATAAATAAATAACCCTATATGCTTAAGACTTAAAGCTTTACTGAAGAAAGCTAGAGGCCTCCCTTTTTGACTAGTCTATATAATCACAAGCATTTATTTCTAAGACAATACTCTTATTGAAGTCAGATAAAGCTAACACTAAAGCTTCACAAAGTGCTTTCTTAAGATGCATGAAAACCTCATGAACCTTCTCATTCCAACCAAAATTGTTCTTTTTTTAGCAAATATATTAAAGGTTTGCAAATGACTCTAAATTTTCTTATAAACTTCATGTAATAACTAACAAGACTTAGAAATCTTTTAAGCTCTTTTAAGGATTATGGAGTAGGCCTATTTCTCACTACCTCGATTTTTTTTGTGTATTAGTTACAACTCCTTCCACTAAAATCACATCTCTAAATACTGGAAATGTTGCTTATCAAATGCACATTTGGACTTCTTTGTAAACAAATGGTTAACACTTAAAATCTCCAGAACATGTCTTAAATGATCAACATGTGATTTAAGAGTAGAGTTATAATCAATATTTCATTGAAAAATACTAGGAAAAACTTCTTTAGAAAAGGTTCTAGTATTATATTCATCAATGTCTAGAATGTGACGAAAGCATTTGTTAATCCAAATGGTATTACTCTAAACTCGCAATGGCCTTTATATGTTCTAAATGTAGTCTTCTCAATGTCTTCTTCATTCATTCTTAGTTGATGACAACTAGACCTTAAGTCTAAATTGGAGAAGAATCTGAAACCATAAAATTCATTTAGGAGATCATCAATGAGAGGAATAACGAACTTGTTTCTATAGTTAAATTATTGAGTTACTTGTAATCTATGTAAAATCTCCAAGTGTTATCTTTTTTTCTACAAGTAGTGCTAGTGGAGCAAATGGATTAACACTATGCTGGATTATTCCATTCAAGAGCATCTCTATAACCAATTTCTTTATCTCACCATTTTGAATAAAGGAGCTTTTATAAGGTTTGATGTTATAAGGTTTGATGTTCACAGGATATGGACTTGTGACACGACCAAAAGATTGATATCTTCTCCCAAGTGCAGGAGTGTAGAAGTAATAAATAACCCAGCAAGACCGGAGTTGAACCACAGGGAGGTTAATTGTATAAATTATAAGCAACAATAATAATAACAATAACAATAACAACAACAACAACAACAACAACAACAACAATAATAATAATACTAGTAGTAGTAGTAATACTAACAATAGTAATAGTAGTACTAACAATAATAATACCAATAATACTATTAATAATGATAATAATAAAGATTAAGAAGAAGAAGAAGTTGATGAGAACTTGAGATGGAAGATTAACGTAAGGATTAAACAATGATAACAATAAATGTCAAGGTTAGAGGATCTACTAAAGGTATTTCAAACAAGTATAGTATAAACTCTTATTATTCAATTAGAAACCACACACAAAGAAGGTTCCAATCAGATTATAAATTGTTAACATGATTACATTAGTTATCTTATTCGAATAATGCTAATACTTGTAAATGTTGTCAGGCATTTATGATTATAACTTATGTTAACAACAAATCAAGTTCCTTTCATAGCTCAGGTGTCGGTTATACCATACAGTATGGGCTATGAAAGTGCCAAGTATTTGTTGTACCAAGTGTTATACAACATAAA
>Ga0325403_1005735_pt1 | contig 11750 bp, 6 predicted proteins | sample PopdelMetagenome_19_FD_205665 | JGI IMG/M metagenome (GOLD analysis project Ga0325403, IMG submission 205665) | Populus deltoides microbial communities from Bellville, Georgia, United States - Xylem-PdKOR-R4 | ecosystem: Host-associated > Plants > Phyllosphere > Stem > Wood/Secondary xylem...
TATATATATATATATATATATATATATATATATATATAGAAGAACATACTATTAATATATACAATTAGAAATATGGGGATATATTACTGACTTGCCTATAAGAAAAAAATTGAGCTATTTACCCAAAGACTAATGAAAAATAAAAGGAGTTTCTCATACTATATTTATTAAAGAAGAAAAAAGTATTATAGGTTTTGATGTTCCTGGCTAGCCACTTCTAATTAATTCTTTATTTTTTACTTCTTAAAATTTATTGTCAACATCTTTTAAAAAAAATAAAAAAAATATAATGATACAAATAGATCCTAAAATGTTCTTATTCACTTGTTTTTTCTTGACTAATTATCATCTTATCGGTATTTGTACCTAGAAAGTTTGAGTCTTAATGGTAACAATTATTTTTATAACACTTTCTTTTCCTATTAAATATATATAAATTTATTTATGTGTTTTAGTGTTAAGAGTTTGAAATAAAAAAATTTATTTTTTTTATGATTTTAGGTTTGAATTCGTTGATTATTAATATTAATAACTACTGAAAATTTACATGATTGTTAATTTTAGAATTTATAAGGATTAATTGAGGTGCGTGTATGTATAAATAAATAAATAATTAATATCTGTAAATTTGGTGTTGAATGCCATAAATCATCTTTTATATTCTTAACAACTCTATCAGAGCAGCACACGTTTAGTTCAATCGTGCAAAAGTGGTCACCTTGACGTGAAAGAAAGTTACAAAGTATTTGTTTATTATAAATATTTATGCATAGGAGGGAGGGAGGGAGGGAGAGTCGATGGTGGAAGGGGTTTGCCAACCACAAGAAAATCTACCTCGTGGAGATGATGATTCTCTGACACGTGTTGGGGACGCTAGGACACGGTTTTGACCGAATGGAGAGGACATAATCATCATATCTTTTACTTTGGTTTGTTGTGTTTCAATGACGGAGCAGATTACTGCTGCGCTTGCTGCCAACTCGGCTGTTAGCTCAGCTGTTTCCCCTTTTCAATGGGCCCCACTCAAATGCTAAATGATGGCACCGTCTTCACTTGTGGACTTGATTTCTCTATTCACCTTGCTAAAGCCCAAGCCCAAGTCTAATCCAATATTAAATGGGCTGTTGTAAGTACATTGTCTTTTCTATTTTTTATTTTTTTGAAAAAAAATAATTAAAAGTGTGTTTGAAATTAAAGTAGTAATGACAGTTCAGAGTTTTTTTTACTTAGAAATATATTAAAATAATTTTTTTTATTTTTTAAAAATTATTTTCGATATCATCATATCAAAACGATCCGAAAACATTAAAAAAATATATATTTTTAGAAAAAAACAATATTTAAAATTTAAGGGAATGCGATTTCAACCGCGTTCCCAAACATGCTCTAAATCATCTTAAGTTCAACCAACAATCTAGTTGGTGTTTTTTTTTTCAATTAGTACGGTATATTTTAGTTTTAGAGCATTTCGTCATGCTATTATATATATATATATATATATATATATATATATATATATATATATATATATATATATATTCAACAAACATAATTTAAGTTCAAATTCAAATATAAACTAACATGAAATTATACATTTTAAATTTCAAACACAAAAAAAGGAATTGAACCAATATAACATGACCAACTCGACGGGTTCAAAAACAACTTAAACGAGTGATAAGAATATTGTTTGACTAAAAAACTCAAGACAATATCTTTTTAAAAAATAATAATATTAAGATGACAACTTATTGAGTCAACCCAGGTCAACCTGGGTTAACTTTCCAAATCCATGACCTAAGTCATAATACCATGATAACTCTAAATAAAGCAAATCAAAACAAATTATAAAGTTCAATTACCCATAAACCTATTATTGAATGAGGAAATTGAGAAAAATTCAATCCTAAAAAAGGACACCTAAAGAGATAAAAGTTCTAAATAAAATTATGAATTTGAACAAAATCACAAAAAAATTATTACCAGTCTCACAAGACCTTTCTAAAATTTAATTATCATAAATTTTTAACCTGAGATATGTAAGGAGACTCCTCGTAAAATTTTAACTCGATTTAATGATCGGATTGAGAGATATAATTGATACCATAAAATTGAACAATATTCTTTAAGAACAAAAAACACTATTTAACCAGAATAGAATGACTAAAATGACTGAAATGGAAGCAGAACATTCTGGCTAGATTTTGGGTGAAATTTCTAAAGTAAACTAAGATTATAAGAAAGATAAAATCTATTTTAATTTATTATATTTTTGAATTGAAATAAAATATATTGGCTGTTCTAGATGAAATGGAATTGAATTGAGAACCTTGACGAGAACATAACAGGTGAAAAAAATTATTTAAGTCTGGAACAAGTAGTATTTCAACATAGCTGCCAGGCTATCCAAATAAAAGTAAATTGGATTCTTAAGAGCATGATTAATGGCTTTGGCTCTCCTCGATAACATAATCTATTGTATTAAACAAATTCATATTATTAATAAAAACTGAAAAGGATTCTAATCACCTATAACAAAAAAATTATCAGTTTTAGTTGAATAGTAGATAAGTCATGCTATATCATAGATCGAGTTAAATTTTTTCCAACATAAAAATAGATGTCCAGGCGATAATATGTCGAGCTAACTAGAGTTACCTTGACTAATTTGAGATTCAGGATACGATATTGAAATAACTCTACAAAAAAAAAATCACAAAGCTTAAAGCCTAAAAACCTAATGTGAAAGGATAAAACTGAAGAAAAAAGCAATTAAAAAAAAAGCAACGTCGAAGAAAAAAACTCGAGTAAATACGGGTTAACATGACTAACCCATAACCTATGATATGAGATCGAGAAAAACAATTTAGATTTTAAAACAAAGAACTTGGCAAAAAGGACTTAAATTAAGTAAAAAAATGCTGGAAAAAACCCGAGTTAACTTGAGTAACCTGCACTTGAGATAACCCAACATAATAAAAACGAGAAAAATTACAAGGCTCAACGGTCGATAATTTAATACCAAATCATGAAACCAGAAAGGAAATCAATTTCATAAAAAAATAAAAGGTTGGGAAAACAAATCAAGTTAATCCGGGTTAACCCACCATTCGTGACATGAGATCGAGATAAACTCACAAAAAATAAAAGTGGAATAAATCACGAAGCTCAAGGTCTAATAACACAATGTTGAATGATGAAATTGAAAAAAATAAATTAATTTTTAATAAAAGACCTAAAAAAGACTAAATTGAAACTAAGCTAATATTCTATACCAATGACCCATGTCATAAGACCAGGATTACATTGTAGAAAGGAAGATATGAACAAATCACGAAGTGTGATTTTCAATCATAAAAATTTAAAAAACAAAAAAAATTGTAATTAAAACAATGAGGACTAAATTTAGTATAGAAACTAAATGAAAGAAAATAATTAGGGACTGAATAAAAAAATAGCAATTAAAAAAATAAGGATCAAAATTGGATAAAAAATAATATAAAATAAAATGAACAAAAAAATAACCAAGAAAAAGATAAGAAAGTAGCAATAAAAAGAATGATAACTAAAATTTGATAATAAATAAATGAAATAAAATGATAAGGGATGAAACTGAAAGGAAAAAAAATCAATACAAGGGTAAAACACAAAACAAAAAAAGCAATAAAGAAATGAGGAGCAAATTGAATAAATAAAATAAAATTTTTAGGGTTGACATTAAAAATAAAATAAAATTTAAAAAAACATTAAAAGCAAAAAAAATAGCAATAAAAAAAGCCAAAATTAATAGATATAGATACTCGAGGACACAATCAATTTTTGAAAGGGCTGGCATGAATTTCTAGGCTAGGAGAGAGAAAAGATAGAGGAAAAGAAAAGAAAAATTACTGGAGCCAACCTCATTTTCGTTGTGCACATGCACTACACCAACGTGAAAAGGACAACACACCGCTCCAAACATTATCGGAGACGACTAATTTTGGTAACGGATGGTCCCACAACTTTTTTTTCATAATATTTAACATTTTAAATTTACCAAATAACCCCTAAGTTAACACAAAAATAAATTAAAAAAAAACTAGAAGAAAGCCAAAAATACCCTTGTAACCATGTGTATATTATTACAAGGGCAATTTTGTACTTGACTATTAAAAAAAGATGAAAAAGCTCCCTATATAAGTTTAATAGTTTTTTTTGCTTTTAATGATATTATTATAATTTTATTGTGCAAATAATAGTAAAAAGACAAAAAAAACTCCTGAACCAAAGTTATATATATATATTTTTTATTTTAAGGGTAACAAAGTTATTTACTAAGAAAAACAAATATGTGTGGACCAATTTATTCCTAACCAATCTTATAAATATCTAATAGATACCTTGAAAAAGATGATTTTACTTACAATTATAAGTTTTGTCAATTTTGATGAGAAAAGCAAAAATATCATTATATTGTTCTAATAAATAATGTAATGTGTCTAGGATTACATTAAAAAATTAATTTTTTAGGTTTGTCTTAGTTAAAAGAATTCTAACAATCCATCAATTTGTGAAATAAAATCCTAACTATTGATTTTAAAATCAATGGTATAAATTTATAAAAATCAATATCTAAATTTATCTAAAATGACATATAATCTCTAATCATTCAGAATTTTACTTGTAATAAATTCAACTATTGTCTATTTGTAGATTTTAGGGAAATGTATTAGGCTATCGTTTTTTTATTATTTTTATTTTATAATATTCGTAACAATACGATAGATCATGTTTATAATATTTTTTGTATTGCATTTAATCTATTATTAAGATTTGAATTCATATATAAACAATAATTCGTTATACAAATTAGTTATTAGAAAAGTATTAGATTGTCAAATAAAATTCAACCGTTGATTTGCATTCAATTATCAAAATTTCATAATCATATTTTATCATATTCTCGAGAATATAGAATATGAAATGATCTCAACCCCTATAATTGGAGAGTACGTTAGTTTGTCCACATTTTTTTAGGGAAACTGAAAAACTAAAACATAACGAGGTATATATAAAATGAATTATTTTATTGTCAGTTAGATTGAATTGTCACATTATTTTAGTTTAGAAGATAATTAATTTTAGTAATTTTGGTTATTTTAATTCTGTATTAATTTTGGTTTAAAAAAACATTATAAAAAAGAGATTAAAGGAGAAATATTCTACACTAGCTAATTTGCCTTTTTCTCCGCAGTTTTCCTAGCTTCTTTTGCCTTTAATTTTGCTTAATTAGTATTTAAAAATGTAATATCGATTTTTTTTAAATATTTTTTATATAAAAATATATTAAAAAATATTTTTTTTGATATTAACACATCAAAACGATCCAAAAATATTATAGAAAATTAATTTTAAACAAATTTTCTTTTTCAAAATTTAGTGAAACGCCGTAGTTCCAAACGACATCTTTCGTCTTTTACTTCCCCCCCCTTCTATTATAGAGTTTAGGTTTTGTTTTTTTTTTTTTTATAGAAATATTGAGTTCACTATTCTTTGTTCATAAACTTTAAAGGAAGTTTTTTTATTTTTTTAAAAAAGTTTATGATGATAAGCAATACAATGAGATCCATTAAAGGTTGGTCTAATGACAAGACTTAGAGCTAAGAGGTTTAAAGAGGCTTTTAATGGACTTCTTCAAGACACATGGGCTAAGGTGACCTTCAAGAAAATATTTAATAATGAAGTACAAGGCTTGATTAATTTAATTCATGTTTAAGAAAGGCTTGTAGGTGGACATTCAGACATTACAAAAAGATAGAATCAAATCTGTCAGTTTTGACATTTCACTACTGTTTCGGTCATAACTAGAGCTATAAAAGGAATTTTAATACGACTCTAGTTGAACTGAAAAGTAGACATCTATATCTTTTCAATGATATATAAAAACCCTTCTAATAAATTAATATGAGAGAGAAGCATGCGCTTGAAGTTGAGATTTAATTCTGCCAGAAGATTACAAAAACGACTTTAGTCTTAATTACTTTAGTTGAGCTATTGTTTTATTTATTTTGTAGTTATTATTAGGATTTTTAGATATATTAGGGCCTTTATTTAAATTTGGGTTCATTGGATTTTTATTATTTATTAGGTTTATCCATATCCATTAGGGATATCCAATTAGACTTAGAATTCTTTCTAGTACAAATACTCTTTTGTAGAGATTTTTAGAGGTTAGACTATTTTTAATAAAGAAATTGAAATTCTTGCTATCTTTTGTGTGATTGGGTGATTCCTATACGAAGTTTATGATTGAACTTGCAAACTCTTTGAAAGATTGATCAATTTCATTGTGATTTTATACTACTTATTTATATCTCTTTATAGTCGTAGGGTGAGGGTGATCATTGTGTATAACCTTGTTTCCTCAAGACATGTTCTTGTTGGGTCAAGTTGCAAACTATTTGTTGTATCTGAACATGCGGTGTCAGGAGGTTTGTAGGAGTCGCCGCTTAGTTGTTTGGTTCAGGGTCGCTAGGAAACTCGGGTGTACTGGTTTTATTAGATATTTTAAGGGTAAAAGACTGGTTGTGGCTAAGAAAGGTATTAGCACCCCTAACGCACCGTACATGAGGTAAACTGTATTGCGTGGTCTGAATATGATTTAAAGGTTTTGATGAGTTTCTAATCGATAGTCTATGTACTGGTTTATAATTGAGATTTATTCATATGAATACATATGGTGTTAAGAATTTATTATGGGCTCATGTACCCAAATAAATTTTTATGAAAAAGGTTTTCTGTAATTAATATTGTGGTAGAAAAATATTTCTAATTAAAATTGATGAATATTTAGAACAACTCTGAGAATTTTCTGGTCAACTTCTAATATTTAAATATCAGCCTCACTTAGAGATTCAATATTTATACCAGAATATTAACCATTGCCCTAATATAAGCCTAAAAAAAACACTCACAGCTAAAAAAAATCCCTTGTTAAAGAAAGAACGAGAAGAAGGGAAGTGCAGAAATTCTCTTACAAGGATTTTCCTATTTCAACATGTTAAAGAAGGAATTATAATTGACTAGCACCAAATTTCTCCTTCTCCTCTCTCTCTTCTCTCTCAAGAATGCATTAGGAAAGATAGAAAATTGAAGTTACGACTGAGTATATATCAAGAAAGGTGGGAAATTGAAGCAACGATTGACAATGCATTTAACAACTATACAAGAAATTAACAACAAGAGAAAGAATGCATGAAACATGAATGAAGAAAAGAAGAAAGAATGGAGGCACAATAATCGATAGAAGAGAGAAAAACAACCAATTTCTTTTATCTGTTATAATTTATCAATCGTTGAGCAAAATCATGAATGGATTGCACCATTGGATTCAAGATGATGAGACATGGTAATGGATTGTGCCATTAGATTCAAAATCATGTATGGATTGTGTCACAGTAACTACATTCAATAAAAGGAAGGGGTCCCATAGGCCGATTAAAGTTACTGGTTACTATTCATGCATAAGGATAAATTTATTTGGTCCCTAAACTATGCAATTGTTTCAAATGGGGTACTAAACTTTGATTATATTATTTGAAATGATAAATATCAATCAAAACTGATCTCTAAATTTCCAATTTTGACTAATATATGTTATTTTTACAATAAAATATATCTATTTATTGTGAACATTTAATATGATCAAATCAGATTTTAGTCAAAAAAATTTATTCAAAATACAAAACCCTCACAACTATAATTTCGAGACATGCCCATTTATTTTTAAATATAAGTGAACTTGTCTCGAGGGGGCATTTATAGAAACAAAATATTTTCTACCAATCAAATATCACCATGTACATGTGTCATCTTTATTTTATTTTTACATAAAAAGATGAAATAAATAATATGGAAAATAAATGGCCATTTATATATTTTTGGCCAAAAAAAGATTGACACATGAGATGAGATATTTAAGATATCTTATCATAAACACAAAATCTTATAAATAAAGATTAACCAATAAAACTAAGCCATTTGATATTGAGAAAGGACTTGAGAATCTCAATAAATAGAGGGTCTCACTTTAGAAAAAACGAATTCAAGCAAAGAAGGTCTTAAGACAAGCTCCCTCTTTAAACAAAGAAACTCTCTTAAAAGCTCTCAAGCCTCCTTCATCCATGCTTCAAGTTTACAAGGAACGAAGTTATGTTGGATCAAGCCTAAATGCCTCATAAGAGTTCTTCAACATCACTTTGAAGACAAATTAAAAGTACTTTTTAAAGTATCAAATCACCAAATATTGCTTTGCAATACATGCCTAAATTCATGTTCTTGCAAAGCACAAGTCATGACTTGATTTCACAAATAAGTCAAGTAATTCAAGGGAAGAATAAGATGATTGTTTATTCTTTTGTAAGAATATTTTAAATAGAGATTATACCCAGTCATATAATTTTAATAAAATTAAATATTTTTACAAATATGCTTGTTTAATTTTAGATGCTCAAAATTATATGTACACTTATAATAGTGCATATCGATTTTTTATACACAAGTCAAATATTGAGAATGTTCATCCTAATACAATAATGGATTCAAGAAATGCTATATTTTTTTAAAAATGTGTTTTTATTTAAGCAAACACAAGAAATTCATTCACTTAAGAGAACTTGAAATTAGCTTAAATAGTCATCATTATTTGAAAGATGATAAAGTTGACATAAGGAGTAAGAGGGTTAAGATATTCAAAATATTTAATCCTAATTTTCTAACATATACTTTTTAGAAAATGAACATTGGAGCTAATTCAAGGCAATGTCCTATCCTAAAACTTCATATTAGAAAGAGGCAATCAATAGTAAAATTGAATCCATTATGCATAATCATACAACGAAACTAGTGGATCTTCCATCAAAAAGTAAGCTATTAGGTCATAAGTGGATCATTAAAAGAAAGATGAAAGCTAATGAAACTATTAGCAAATATAAAACAAGACTTGTTAAAGTATTCAAACAACAAGAAAATATGAACTATTTTGACATATATTAATCTATGTTAAAAAATAACCTCTATATAAATATTAATAGTCATCACAACTATTAACAAGCTTAAAATACATCAAATAAATATATAAACAACTTTATTAAATGATGACCTTGATGAAGAGGTTTAAATGAAACAACTCGAGAAGTTTGTTGTTAAAAGACAATAAAAAAAAGAGTTTGTAGGCATGTTAATTTGTTATATGGTTTGAAACAAGGACCTAAATAATATGAAAAATTTGGTTATATTGTTAAATGAGTTTAAAATCAATAAAGTTGATTGATGTGCTTATGTAAAAAACACAAATAAATGTTATGTTCTTTTATATCTTTTTATGGATGATATGCTAGTTTTAGGTAACGATAATTACATAATCAAGTCTACTAAGAAAATATTAACTAATAAGTTTAATATGAAAGACTTGGGTGATGTAGATGTCATACTAGAAGTAAACTTTACTAAGACATTTGATAGATTGATAATGTCATAATTTTATTATGTTAAGAAAATTTTTAAAAATGATATTAGCAATATCAAAATATTAATGAACAAAAGTGTACATCTATCTAAAAATAAAGATGAGGAGATAAATCACTTGAAATATTCTTGAATAATTAAGAGTTTGATGTATGTTGTGTGCTATAAAAGACTAAATATCGCATATTCAATTTATATATTGTGTATATTTATCAATAATTCAAGTATATATCATTGAAATGTAATAAATAGAGTACTTAAATATTTGAGGTATATCTTCTATTATGACATATATTATACTGTATACCTAGTGGTACTAAAATGTATAGTGATGTGAATTGGATATCTGATACTAAAGATTCAAAATCCACTAGTGGATATATCTTCACAATGGGTAGAGCAGCAGTGTTATGAAAATTATCTAAGAAAACGTGTATCACAAGAACCATAATAGAATTAAAATTTATTGTTCTTGATAAAGCTGAAAAGAAAGTCATGTGGCTTTGAAATCTTTTAGAAGATACTCCATTTGGTCAACACCTGTGCCAATAATTCATGTTCATTATGATATTTAGTCAGTAATAGAAAATGGACAAAGTAGAATGTATAATGGTAAGTCTAAATATATATGTTAAAAACATAATATCATTAAACACTTACTCTCGAATAAGATTATTTTCATTGACTATGTAATGTTAAAGAAAAATATTGCGGGTTTATTAACTAAATATTTACCGAGAGAGCTCATGTATAATTCATTAATGAGAATGGGCTTAATGATCTTAAATATAAAAAAGTGTAAAAATAGTAACCCTATCTAGTTGATAAGAGATCCTAAGATATATGTTTAAAAATAAACTAAGTCATATAATATTCTTTGTAGCACTTAAAAATTATTATTTTTTGCTTTTTTTCTTTGATGAAAAAATATTAGTTATAACATGATAAAAGATAAGTTATGCTTTAGTGATTCTTATATCTTAGTATATCATGTGAAGTATAAACGAATATTTATAATAAAAAATTATTTATATCTATATGAGTGGGAAGTAGGGGTGTTCACGGTCCGGTTTTAACATAAAAAATCAATCGAACCGGAAAATACTATTCCTTGTTAATATAACCCGAACCAAACCAAGAACCGGTTCAAACCGAACCGGTTTTGTTTGGTTCGGATCGGTTTTTTAGCCTTAGAAACCAGAAAAACCAAAACAAATTAAATAAGAGAAAACTTGGCCGAATCACAATCACTGGACAAACTTGGCCGAATCACATTAAAAAAAATCGTTGTTGAAAACTTTGAATCCAAGCCCTTCGGTTAAGATCTGAAAGATCTCCCTTAGCTGAATCACAATCACTAGATCTATCCAAGCAAGCACAACTACATGTTAACAAAGATTCCAATAGCATCCCGCAAAGGCGCAAACTACCGGGACCTCGCTAGCACAACTGCATGTTAATAAAACCAAAAACAAGGATTTTATCCAAGTTTTCTGCTATAAAGTAAAGCATAGAGTAGAAAGGCAACAATATGAGAGAAAATGAGTTGCTTTAAGCCTTCCTTGTGCTCAGAGGAGAGAGAGAGAGAGAGAGAGGGGTGAGGTGACTGGAAAGGAAGAAAGGGGAAGGGGAACGGGGGGAGAAGGGGAAAAGGGAAAGGGAAAAGGGGGGGAGAGAGAGCGGGGAGGGAGGGATAGGTGGGGTGGCTGAAATGGAAAATGGAAGAAGGAAAAGGGAAAGGGAAAGGGAAGGGGGGCGGCTGGAAAGGTAGGGGGTTGGAAATGTAGGGTTAGGTTAGGGTATTTATTATTTAGGTTTAGTTTTCTTTTATACTTTTTTTTAGATTCAATTAAACCGGTTCAATCAGTTTAGGCCTTTTTAAACCGGAACCGAACCGGACCGGGTAGTTTTTTATTTTTTAATCGGTTTATTCGGTTTTTTCTATTGGTTCGGTTTTTTCGGTTAATTTTTTCTCGGTTTTTTCGGTTTAATCGGTTGGTCAGTTTTTTTGAACACCCCTAGTGGGAAGTATAACCTTTTCTTTGTAAAATTATAAAATATTAAAATTTTTAGAGCAATCATGAATTCAGAAATAAAGTTAAGATTTTGATCATCGTTCAAAGATAATGAGAAAAAATGCATTAAAGGTGAAGAAAAAGACTAAACTAGGGAGAGAAAGAGAGACGGTTTCAATGAAAAAAAGAAGTAATAAAACACTTTCATGTTAAATTCAAAATGGCAAATAA
>Ga0325403_1005739_pt1 | contig 11747 bp, 7 predicted proteins | sample PopdelMetagenome_19_FD_205665 | JGI IMG/M metagenome (GOLD analysis project Ga0325403, IMG submission 205665) | Populus deltoides microbial communities from Bellville, Georgia, United States - Xylem-PdKOR-R4 | ecosystem: Host-associated > Plants > Phyllosphere > Stem > Wood/Secondary xylem...
CTTTTGCTTCAATAGAGAATTAAAATGCAACTGCGGTTTCGAGTGATTGCCAGGGTTTAGTTTTGAAAACGAAGGGTTTTTGGTATGGATGTTCATGTGATCGATGGTGAAGAGGGGATGGGTCATCGTGGGGTGGCCTATGATGGAGATTCAGAACCAAATGATAGTGGAGAAGCAAATAACAGGGAGCATGACGAGGATGGGGCTGCTGAGCTGCATGAGCCGTGTGTGGGCATGGAATTTGATTCAGAGAATGCTGCAAAGACTTTCTATGATGAGTATGCTAGACGCCTAGGTTTTAGCACCAATGTTGCTCATTTTACCCGTCCTAAAACCGATGGGGCGATGGCTGCTAGAGAGTTTGTATGTGGTAGGGAGGGTTTGAAGAGAAGGTCTGCTTATAGTTGTCATGCTATGCTTAGAATAGAGTTGAAGAGTCCAGGAAAATGGTTTGTGACGCACTTTGTAAAGGAGCATAACCATTCGACTACTAATCTCAGGAAAGTGAAATACCTTCGGCCCCGCAGGCATTTTGCTGCTGCAAAGAGTGTTGCTGAAACTGGGCAAGGAGTGGGAGTTGCTCCAAGTGGTGTTGGCCAAGCAGCAGCAGTTGTTTCTAGTGGCATTGGCCAAGGAGTGGGAGTTGTTCCAAGTGGTGTAATGTATCTTTCAATGGATGGAAACCACACACCTGTAGCAGAGACAAACCATGGAGTTAGGAATACTCCTCCTGCCGAACCAAATCGTGTTATTAAGACTTCTACAACAGTGAATTATATTGTTAGGCCCAATAACCAAAAGAGGACTCTAGGAAGGGATGCTCAGAATCTGCTGGAGTATTTCAAGAAAATGCAGGCTGAGAATCCTGGTTTCTTTTATGCAATACAACTCGACGATGAAAATCGCATGGCTAATGTTTTTTGGGCCGATGCAAGGTCAAGAACTGCTTACACTCATTTTGGTGATGCAGTTACATTTGACACAAATTCTCGAGTAAATCAATATAGGGTGCCATTTGCCCCATTCACAGGTTTGAACCATCATGGTCAAACAATTTTATTTGGCTGTGCAATACTTCTTGATGATTCTGAAGCTTCTTTTGTTTGGTTGTTCAAGACATTTCTAACAGCAATGTATGATCAACAGCCTGCTTCTATAATCACCAACCGAGACAGGGCCATACAGACAGCAGTTTCTCAGGTGTTTCCTGATGCCCGACACTGTAATTGTAAATGGCATGTTTTAAGAGAAGGCCAAGAAAAATTGGCTCATGTATGCAATGCACATCCCAATTTTCAATTGGAACTGTATAATTGTATCAACTTGACTGAAACTATTGAGGAGTTTGAATCATCATGGAGGGATATTCTTGACAAATATGATCTGAGAGGACATGACTGGCTTCAATCGTTGTATGATGCTCGTGCTCAATGGGTTCCAGTGTACTTTCGGGATTCCTTTTTTGCTGTAATGTCTCCGAAACAAGGATTCGATGGTTCTTTTTTTGATAGTTATGTGAACCAACAGACCACATTGCCGATGTTCTTTAGACAGTATGAAAGAGCATTGGATAATTGGTTTGAAAGGGAGCTAGAAGCAGATTTTGATACAATTTGCACCACACCAGTTTTGAGGACGCCATCTCCTATGGAGAAACAAGCAGCAAATCTTTATACGAGAAAAATATTTGCAAAATTTCAAGAAGAGTTGGTTGAAACTTTTGTATATACTGCTAACAGGATTGAGGGTGATGCTGCTATCAGCACATTCAGGGTTGCAAAATTTGAGGATGACCAAAGGGCCTATATTGTTTCGTTAAACTATCCGGAAATGAGAGCAAACTGCAGCTGCCAAATGTTTGAGTATTCAGGCATTCTTTGTAGACATGTTTTGACAGTCTTCACAGTGACAAATGTTCTGACATTGCCACCTCATTACATCTTAAAACGATGGACGAGAAATGCCAAAATCAGTACAGGAATGGATGACCACGGGGGTGATTTGCCTAGCCAAGAGTCTCTTACTTTGCGATACAACAATCTATGTCGAGAAGCAATAAAATATGCAGAGGAAGGGGCAATAGCTGCAGAGACTTATAATGTTGCAATGGTTGCTCTTAGAGAAGGTGGAAAGAGGGTTGCTGTTGTGAAGAAAAATGTGGCCAAAGTTTCACCTCCTGGGGCTGGTAACGATGATAGGAAGACCTCAACTTCAGCATCAGATACAACTCCATTGTTATGGCCACCGCAAGATGAAGTTACCCGACGATTTAATCTGAATGATACTAGCACTCTAGTTCAATCTGTTGCTGATTTGAATCTTCCCCGCATGGCCCCTGTGTCCCTTCAGCGTGATGATGGTCCTCCTGGTAACATGGTACTTAAAAGGAACCCTGGCATCAAGTATTAATTGTTATGTCCTTTGGAGTTTAAATTATAGCAAAACCCACTGACTTGGCAATTTATACCTCTTCCGTAGGCAGTTCTTCCTTGTCTCAAATCAATGACTTGGGTGATGGAGAACAGGAGTTCAACAACAGGGAATAGAGTTGCTGTCATCAACCTGAAGGTATGCATATAATGAATTAAAACTTCAATAATAGGCAGGAAATTGTCATCTAGCCACTAAAGTTGGGAAGAAGTTTTTTGACTGTTGACTTCCCCCAGGTCACTGTGTAAATACACCGAACATTTTTAAGTATTTAAAATGTATTTATGCTATCTTGTTGATTTAAGTGTGTCAAATGCTCATGTTTTAATCTTTAGCGAACTGTAGATAATACTCTTGTTGTTCTCTAGCTGTGTATTTTGACAACTGATTTGGGGCGCCTTACATATAGTTTGTGTGGAACTACTGCAGTTGCAAGATTATGGCAAGACTCCATCAACAGAATTGGAGGTTAAGTTTCAACTCTCAAGAGTTACATTGGAGCCGATGTTGAGATCTATGGCATATATCAGTGAACAGCTCTCAACACCAGCTAACAGAGTAGCAGTTATCAATCTGAAGGTATGTAACTCAAAACTAGACCTTCGTATCAGAAAAATAAATATGATACTGAGGTCCAGCCACTAGTGAAATCTATAATCCTATTGTATTTTGTGCTGCCACTTTCATTAGACAAAAGAAAAGCAAAACAAGCTACTGGTTCCAGATGTTGTTTTGTAGATTGGTTAGCATGTTGTCCCTGTATCTTGCATATATGGTTTATGTGTGGCTTTATATTATATTTGAATTAGGTTTGGACAGGTCTCAGGACCTCAAGCCAATCTCAGCCAAGGGCATAGTCTGAACTCTGAATTGGATGTACTTCCTCCTCTTGCTTTGAAGACAAATTATTATTAATGAATAAGCAACTATCAATGAAGGACATTTTTTTTGCTGCAGAATACACGCTAACCCCTCTTTCCCAAAACATGCTTAAGAAAAGTGCCAATGGCTATGTCTCTAACTTGGCCCTCCGTAATTCAATATTCATTCTGCTTCTTGATTGTGTTCTCCTCATCTGTTCTATGGTTTAGAGATACTAATCCTGACAGTAAAAGTGGTCTTCATGTTTTAGGCATTAATGAATTTAACAAATTAAAAAATTGGTTAATGTGCAAATGACTCGGCATTTGTTGTTTGAGCTTTGTTTTATGCATTATGCATATGCCTAGCTTATTATGGATTAAGGAAGTCCATTTGGACCATAGGCTGATATGTAGTTGAGGAGCCATGCTCTTACTGCAGCATTGACAGGCATGGATGCGTGTCTTTTCCTCTGATTTTTGTTTTTTTTTATTTTTATGTTTGTTTTTTTGGTGGTTAGTCTTGAATTTCTTACCCACATAGTGTGGTTTAGGATTACCTAAGTTGGTGATAAAGCTTGCACTGAGTGGTAAAATATGGAAGATGAGTAAAAGAGTGAAGTAGGAATACATAAGTTGATAAGTGTGGAGTTGGATAGCATTGGAAAAACATAATGGAAAACGTGAATCTGGAATTATGATGTATATCTCTATTTGTAGCATTTGGCTGAAGGAATTTATTTCTGTCATATTGAGAATCTAAACTGAAAAAAATGGTAAAGGATTAAACTTCTGGTTGAATGGTTGCTTCCACGACATGGGAAGGCAGCCTTCCAGCACATAATTATGGTCAGACACTTTTTTAGCCAAAGGAATTTCATCTTTGTAATCTGTTTTTTTCATGGCATGATTCTCTTTCTAATATTTCTCACATTAAGTTCATCTAACTTTCATTTTTATACTAACTAATAAGTTGTGTGGGGTGTGTACCTATGTTTCTACCTCACCCTCACAGTCTTTGTTTTCCCAATTTCTGTCAATGTTGGGGATTACTTTTTAACTTTTTTCCATGTCTATCAATGCACTTATTTCTCCAAAATTCATTTGATGATGAATCCCATCTGGATTCTGGCATGGGAAGTTTTGAAATGTTGTGTTTCAAGATATCATAAAATGAGAGAACCAAGTTTAGGAATTTAATTATTGTTCATCATGTTATTATTAGAAAGGAAAGACAGTGAATCCAAACATGGAATCAGGAATCCTCCACAAAGATGCAAAAATAGTAATGAAGACAAAAGAGCTCTCCAATCCTGTCAGAATATCCTCTAAGGAAATTCTTCTAAAAGCCACTGAAGCATTATGCCATACAGACATTCTAATACATTCGGAAAAAAATATTATTTACTACAAGGTTTGCCTCAACGGAAAATTATTGTGAGAGGTCTTACAAGTTGTCTTTCTATTGCCAGCATGTAATTGCTGAACCGATCTTGGGATCTGAGTATTCATTTGAACACTTGACTTGCTGTAAATGACCTTATGCAATATATAGAACCTGTTCCTAGAGGAAAGAGCCTTATTAATTTACCCACTGGGGTGTTATTCTTATGAACCCATTCAGCAATGCACCTCTTTCTTCTCTTTTTTTTGGTGATAACAGAGGTACCGGTCCGGACTTCAATGGGCACACCCTGAATCTCAAACCTCAGGGTGTATGCTGAACTCCTCTTGAGCATCAGGCTTAGAAGTTACAACAGATCCCCAATTGACCAAGTGATTTTTACTCGATCTCTGCCTTTTATCATAAAAATCGCACAATTCTTCTCTGCATTAGAGATTCCTAATGGGAAAATGCTTCTAATTCAAATAGTATGAACATGCTTATTCTTTTTTCTCTATTTCAAGCCAAATGAAGGCAGTTACTTTGAATAGCGGTGATGTAGGATAGATTTGGAGAAATCTGTCCATGTGCTTGTGGCAGACTAGGATTTGATTTTATCATATCAGAACAGAACCAGATGAGACAGGACCTAGGCTAGTTAATGGAAACAAGCCCAAAAGGAAAAGCAGAGAAATGTGATTTTCTTCTCTGCTCCTGTTCTACCCGCTTTATTGTATTTGAACTTATGTTTAATAAATAATCACAGCAGTTATCTCATTCTTACAGATGGTTTTCTGGTCTTATTGAGGTGTGTGCTGATCTTTATTTGTTGTAGTTTATTATTCATTTGGAAACTTTATTCTTTTCTTCTATGGTTTCAGCTTCAAGACACTGAAACAACTACAGGAGAGTCAGAGGTTAAATTTCAGGTTTCCAGAGATACATTAGGTGCCATGTTGAGATCAATGGCCTACATTCGCGAGCAGCTTTCAAATGCTGTAAGCAATCTCGTCTTACTTCTTGTTGCTTTTTTTCACTTTCATTACATTGGGGCTTCCATTCCTCTTCTTTCTTTTGCTTCTAAGCTCCCAAAACTCTCTTCTTCTTATACTATTGATATTGCCTCTTCCATGCTGTGCAGCATTTTCAAAAAATTTAGAGTGTCCATCTAGGCCCAAAAGGCTTATGCTTGCCAAGTATGTTACTTGATAATACCTTCTGTGTGTGTCTTTTGCAGTTACTGCTGCCTTTGTGCACCCATAGAAAAATTGCTTGCTTGCATTTTATCAGAAAAGCAAATATTTGCATTAAAAAGGGTCTACGACTATTGTCCTGGGTATTTTGATTGTGCATCAATACTCTCTCCTTTGTTACAAAGTAGAAAGACCTAAGAGTCGTAATCTCCTAACCATTCATTATAGAAAGAAGATTGAGAGATAGTCCTGTTAGATCAGTGTTTATTATTGAGAACTAGCTGGCACTTTTCTCTTACACATAGGATTCTCCATTCTCATCCAAAATGACATTATAATTCTTGTGAGCATGATTATGCAAAATATTAAAGTTATATGGTAGTAATATCTAATTATTTGTCGGCAAAAAGCTTATATAGATACATATTTTCCACATCTAGATACTTCCCACATTTGAAAATTTACAAATAATTGCATGTCCAATATAGGGTTCAAATTCCAGAAATGGTGCATAATGAAGAAAGAATAATTCCTTTTTGTTTGGCTAATGAGAATGACAAACTTAAGATAAAACACAGATTAGGCTCTCTCTCTCTTTTCTGGAAGTACCAATCAAACATTAGATTCCAAGTTTAATGTAAATACCCCAGTGTAATAGTTCTTGATATTCCCTAATGAACAGAGGAGAGAACCAAATTATTCCTTTCATATTTTTCCAAGATGTACTTTCAAGGATGTGGAATGAAGGCAGAGCCTTAAGTGAAGTCTGTATTGATAGACGCCCTGCGGGTCATCCAAATTGTAACAGGGAAACTAATGCTGTCAGCCCCAATTTCTTGATCAATACTAGGGCTCTCTAAACCTAACATTAATGATATGACTTTTAACTTGACACTGAGAATTGTATTAAACTATAGTTGAAAAAAAATTGATTGTATAGAACTAGTTTGTGGCAAGCATTTGCCCCAAGATTGAAAGTTCTCTACCTAACTCAAATTAAATCTGAAAGATTGAGAATAAGCTAACCTGTGGTGATCACCTGATCATTAGAGGAGATCTCTCAAGTTACGAGAAGCCCTTTTTTCCCTAAAAGTGAAAGCCTGTGATTTAGACTCTTCAAGCTCCAGATCCGTCAGAGAAGCAAGAATCTATTTTCTTCTCTTTCAATCCATTTTCACACAAACCATCTGTTTAACATCGTTGCTTCATCTCCTTGTTTCTCGATACGTGTCATTTATAGGCAATTGAAATTTCTACACGTTCTCCTCGCCCATTGAAAATGGCCAAATATGGTAGATACCTTTTGTATCGCAGCATAATAATGGTATTGACAGGTGTGCATTTATTCAATGTAGAGCATCGTTATTATCACTACTTTTTAAAAAAGTTTATATGGTAAGGAGCCATGACTTCATTGCACCAAGTGCTTATATTGAATATCTTACAGAAATCATTTTGAACATATTATCAATTCACGTTATCTATGAGGATATCATCAGGGCCTCATGCTTCTAGTGCCTTTAGGGGGTGCTTTTCGACAAGACTGGGCTGCTTTAGTTTTTTAATTTTTGGGTTTGCTAGTCTGCTGCACCCTTTGTTTGGAGGCTGTCATATCCTCATTTTGTTATTGTAGATCTACTCTTTTCATTATCAATGGTTTTCTTTATCAAAGGAGGAAAAAAACTTATCTTTAACCAAAGCTTGAAAACCATTCGGTTTAGAGGGTAAAGTAAATGCTTCTTGATTACATCTAAATGCCAGTCATTTATATGAACATTCAATATGCAAACTTGCTTGATGGGGCAAACTCAACTTTTTATAGTATGAGAGAACATAGGTGATCCAGTAAAGAAAAACCTTGTCCTACCTTTTTTAGAAGAAAAGAAGTGTACACAATCTGTACGCATCATACATTATCTTTCCAGTACCTTGTAAAATCTACTTGGTGAGGCTGTTTGCACAGGTTGAAAGGTTTGGTTTTGTCTAGTTTTTAGCTTGTTCCATGGTTCTGTTGATCTTGATAATTGTTCATCCGCATAAAATTTGAGTACATGCCTACCGCTAAAATTTTCCCTATGACAAGGATGATATGTATCGTTGAGCATCTCGCACTTTTTTTTTTTGGCATTACTTTTGAATTGGAATAGTGCAGCCAAACAAATCTTAGATATCAACATTTTTTTTCTTTTGAGAAAGCAGATATCAACGTTACTTGTAAAATAATGGCTCCCCCCCGCGGGAACAATTGAAAAAATAAAAGGAAGAAAAAAAAACCCTTTAGATTTCCAAGTTTCATTATACTTACAGAAAGTTTTCACGTTGAGCAGGCTGAGCCCCAAGCGGAGCCTCCATCAAAGAAGCATCGGAAGTGAAAGCTTATATTTGCTGTCAACTAAATCCATGGTAGAAATACTGTTTTGGAGGACAGAGGAAGTGTGTTCATCAAACTGTGTATCATTGCTCCCTTCGAGTCGGGCTAGCTTGCCCTTCATTTCCTTCCCCCATCCCAACGCTCCCTGTAAGTTTGTTTTGTAACATGTGTACATGTAGTGTGTCAAATTATAAAAGCCAAGGCATCAAAGAGTTGCATTTTTGGTTTTTATCTGACCCAGGTGCCTCATTTGTTCCATATCCTTCTCAAGTTTTGGTAGAATCGATCAAACATTATTGTCTTCGCCAGTTTCCTTGTGTCACTTGATCTTCATGCCATAAGATTGCGCATTTCCGCACGCCTTTAAGATCATTGGGAAGTCAAGGTTGAGGCAGATACAAGACTTGTATGGAATTCTACACCAGTTCATTAGCATTCAAGATGGATGCTATCTGCTTCCGTGGCTAAAGAAGCATCGCATGTGGGGTCATTTTCCAATTTGTAAGGTTATGCAAAATGTGGTTGCTTGTTGAGTCTCCTTTCTCTAAGGTGGTTTATTAACAAAAATACTAAAAGAGGATGGTTTTCTTTTTAATATTTTTTTTAATTTTATTATTTAATATAAGATTTGTTTTTTTATTGAGTTATTCCACTTTTATGATATAGATGGTGAGTTTGATGAGTTAAACTAGTTGACTGAGATTTTTTCTTGATTAATTTTATTTTTTAATATTTAATTGATTAAAAAAAACTAAAAAATGAGGGGTTTTTATCTCCTCACGTAACATTTTCACTAGAATAACTTTTTTTTTCCTTTCCTTTGTTTTTTTTTTTGTAATCTATGTTTTTTCTTTTAATTTTAATTTTATTCTTCAACAATAGATTTATTAAGCATTGTATTTTATAATTTTATAATTTATCTTTTATCAAGTTATTTCAGACTCATGATCCAGATTATGGGTTTAATAAATTAACTTTATTGACTGAAGGTTTTTTTTTCTTTTTCTAATTGATTTTTATTAATTTTATCCTTTAGTATTAGGTTGATTGAAAATTAGGTTTTGTGATTTGTTTTAGTATACTTTCTATTATGTTATCTTTATTTCATAACTTGGATCACAAGTTTAGCAAGTTAATCATTGTTGACTCGAGTTTTTTTTTTTATCTTTTTTTATATTTATTTTTTTATAATTTTATATTTCAACATTGTGATGATTGAGAATTAAGTTTTAAAATTCTTTTTCAAATTGTTTTTTATTGGATTATTTTGGTTTTATGACTTGAGACGCGAGTTTAGCAAATTTACCTGAGTTGACTTGGATTATTTTTTGGGTCTTTTTTTAATTAATTTTTTTCAGATTTATTCTTCAATATTAGATTTATTAAAAATTTATTTTTTTAATTTGTTTTGATTTGATTTATATGGATCTCATGACTTGATATGCAGATTGGCAAGTTGACTCGAATCGATCTAATATGTTGTCTTAATTTTTATTAAAAAAATCTCATCTTAAATATTTATTTTAACTTAAACTATGTTTTTACTGATCATTTATGTTATTTTTGGATCCGTCAATGTGATTGTGTCATATCGGATTAATTTCCACATGTTTTTTTTCAACTAGAAAGAATATTAGCAATGTCTAAATATATTTTTTCATGTTAAAAAAAATTAATTCAGCTTATAGTATAGCGCAGACTAATAATCTAGTTAACTATAAAACTAAAAGTGCTAATTTTTTAGTGGTCATAGTGGCTAGAATCTGGGTAAAATTAGATTTTGTGTTATTTAATTTTTTTCAAGATAAATTAGGTCGGGTGACATGTTATAGGCCCCAAGGGAAGCAAAAAAACAAATAAGGGCTCTGTCGTGCAGGCTTGTCACGCCAGGCATGCGCGTGGGCCTTAACTATATGGGCCAAACGAGCTAGATTGGCTTGCTAGGCCCACTAGCGCTTGGCCCTTTCATTTTTTTCTGATTTTTTTTAAAAATTCATGGTTCTTTTTATATTTTTTATCTAAAAAAATATTGATATTTTGATTAATATCTCTTCTCTCTTTTTTTTCTTTTAAAGAACTTTTAAATTCGGTTATTTTATTATTATGCATTTAATTTTCCAAAGGGTTTTTCTGATAAATTTATAAATTTTTTTTTATCTTTTTTATAGATGAACTATATTTTTAAACATAAAAAATATTATTTTTATATAATATTTATAATATATACAACCTTACATAATATTATTTTATCTTTTATTTTATTTAACCAATTTAATGTGTGTGTCTATTTCTATTATTGTTTGATTGAATAAAAAATAAATTTAGCAAACACCACTAGATATATTTATCATCTTGCAAAATTAAATATTTTCATTTACATCTATTTCTTGATTTTTCTAGTTTTATTTTAGTTGTTGTTTATGATTTTGCTTTCCATTTATTAACATACATGGTTTTCGATTTGTTTGATTGATGTATGCATAAATTTTTTTATTTTCACTTAGAAATTTTTTATCTACAAAATTGTTTTGAAAAAAACTATGTATAATATTTTTTGAGAAAAAAATATCTAACCAATAATGAAGTGCGGGTCAAATATCTTTTGGGCAATTTTAGCTTGATTGAATATCAATTGCTATTGATTTTCTAGGCAGTGGTAGAATTGGAAGAAAAGGGAAGGGAAAAAAAGCATCAAACATGAATGGCACATCAGAGATTTTTTAAAAAAATATACTTAGATTCTCAAACTTTAAAAATAACATAAATTATACAATTATATCCCTTTAAATTTTCTTTAAAAAAATTAGTTTTTGTACAAAAGTTTAATTGTATTATTTTTTGTTACACAAAAAGGATTTTTTTTGTGTTCTCAGATTTCATGAGATGAGAGAGGTTTGAAGGTGTTTTTTTAGAGCCTCAATGTTGCCTAAAAAAATAGATTTTTAAATTAAGGAGAATCTAACCGAATTTGATTTTGGGTTTTTGGACTCTTTTTTTGGTATTTTGAGTTGATGAATTGGTTTGTAAGTGTTTCCATGGTGTTATTGAGATGTTTTTGGGTTGAAATGATATAAAATTAGGTTTTTTGAACAAAAAAAGTTCTACCTTTATTTTCCGATCACCACAATGATGGCTAGAATCTGGCGGAGCACGAGTCATATAACTATTTAACAAAAACTCTAAATCGTGTAGGTTTTTCATTATAGCAGTAGACACGGTTTAGGTTTTTCATTGTAGCAATAGACACAATTTATTATGGGTTGCTATAGTGAAATTACCCTTTTGCCCCTGAGTTGAAAAAAATGTGATGGTATTAAGGGTGTTTTGGTCCTTATAATTAGTCCATTAATCATTAAAATGTTGTTTAGGGGTATGTTAGTATTTTCCATTTTTTGCACCGTAAAAATATGGTTTTGTCCCTAGATTTAACAATTTCTTGAGATGTTGCCCAAGGGTTTTTTAGTCTTTTCAAAAACGTTAAAATACTTATTTACCCCTGAAGTAAAAAA
>Ga0325403_1005740_pt1 | contig 11746 bp, 7 predicted proteins | sample PopdelMetagenome_19_FD_205665 | JGI IMG/M metagenome (GOLD analysis project Ga0325403, IMG submission 205665) | Populus deltoides microbial communities from Bellville, Georgia, United States - Xylem-PdKOR-R4 | ecosystem: Host-associated > Plants > Phyllosphere > Stem > Wood/Secondary xylem...
AGCATAATTTTATACAAGTTCCACTTCAAAAAAAGTAAAGATTATTTGACTAATCAAATGATTTTTTTAATAATTAAATAAAAAATAAAAGATACCATAACACTATAATACTAAAAGTAGAGCATCTGCTTCAATTTTTCAAGAATCTAATTCACATATTCTTTAAAATCCATTTGGTTTCGTCAGATTTTAGATTTTATTCAAATTCAAATTTCACCTTTTTTGAAGGATAATGTCGTTGGCTCACATTTTTAAACTTCAAGCTACAGCTCTTGCCAGGAAAAGACACTGCAGTAAATTATTTATCGAATCCGCATGAAATTGGCTCAAGTTGCAAATGGGCATGATTTCAAGACCAGCCATCAGTGCACTTTCATATTTCAGGGTTCCAATTTAATCCAGTATATTTATCTGGTATTTTTTTTTGGATTTGATAAATAATAAATAGAGTATAAATATTATCAAATTTAATCTGAATTTTTTTTGAACCTAACCAGAAACACACATTTAAATTATATAAATATACTTGTAGAATATTTAGATTTTTTACAATATGATACAAATACCTTAATATTGATATAAAACACGTATAAATAAATAATACTTATAATTTAATATACATGCATATACTTCATATATACACATATATAACGTGTAACAAACATGAAAATAAAAATTTAGACAAACACGTTGTTTGCATCTCGAAATGAACATTAACATGATTTTCTTATATTTCTAATATAAAAAATTATTCTCTTTAATCAATAGTTTTTTGTTTTTAATATTTTTTTTATCTTTTTATTTCAAAACAGTATTCAAACAATTACGATAAACAAAGATGACGAGAATTCAAAGCCCACCCTTGCCTTCCTGGCTACGAATTTATATTATTTCTGTCCATGTCATTAAACTCCCTGCATTTCTTAATCTCTTGCCTAATCATGGGCTACAGCTTGGAAGATTAAGCTTGTACGAATGGCTATCAAGACTGTAGAAAAATCGGTTATATTAATTGAAAAATGAAGTAAAAAGGTTGATAACTGAAGAGTAAAACCAACACAACATCAATGATAAAAAAATAATTACTCCACGACCCGTCACGCTCTTAAATACATATGTAAGCTGACGCAAAAAAAAAAAATTATGAATTTGAGTTTAACATAAATTTTAAAGTTTATATTTTTTTTATTCAGCAAAAATTAATCTCATAAAATCTAAAATGATAAATTTAAATACCCTAAACATCTGTAATAACCAAAAAACAACTAATAAAAAGAGTTAAAATCCAAAACTGATAAGGAAAAAACTTAAAATACTGGCTAAAATTCAAAGGAGTGAAATTTGGTGAATCCCTCAATCTAAATTGAGGTTTTTTTATTAGAAATTTATATAAAAAAAAACTCGAGCCCGAATCAATAATTTATTTAAAAGATATATCTATCTGGATAACTCGTTAAACGAATCAAATCCATCAAAACCTGGGCTAATTGTTACACGTCATAGGCGAGCTAATAGATTTTATAAAGCCGCCTCTCTCTGAACTATGACAAATTTCTCTCCAGTCAATCTCCCTCTCCTTCCCTTCTCCTTCCTTGCCTTTCCTCTCTCTCTACTCTTTCCCACCCTCTCTATAAATACACGCAATTCAACTAATCCCAACCTTGAAACTCACAACCAGTAACCTCTTCAATGGAAATGGAAATTGTGATGCCAGTGCCGCCTGTGGACTTCAACTTTGATAGCACCTGTTCTTCTCCTTACATGACTGCCCCTTCAAGTCCTCAAAGATTTGGCAACTTACTCTTTAGTGCCCCAACAAGCCCCACTCGCATGTCCTCTTTCTATAGGGAGCTTAATGATATAACTCTTTCTACAAATTCATCATCTACAATCCCTTTTGACTGGGAAAAGAAGCCTGGAACTCCCAAATCCAAGAACCAAAGTGAAGACAACAACAAGAATGATGGTGATCTTGATGATTATAATGAGGATTTTGAGTTCGACTTTAGTGGTCAATTAGAAAGAACTTCTTTATCAGCTGAAGAACTATTTGACGGTGGAAAGATCAAGCCTTTGAAGCCACCACCTGGCTATGATTCTTCAGTTTCTTCTCCAAGGTCTCCAAGATCACCTAGATCAAGAGCCACAAAAAAGAAGGAATTTGACCCCTTTCAAGCTGCCATTGAAGAGACCTGTAGAAGAGAAGTTAAACTACAAATTAATCAACAAGGCCAAGCTCCCCATCAACGTGGAAGAGGCAGAAGCTGTGGTAGTGGTTCCTCATTTTCAGGTTCTATACGTAAAGGAAGCAGATCTTTATCTCCTTTAAGAGTCTCAGACATCACGTTTCATCAAGAAGAGAATTCCCAGAATTCAAATAATATTTCTTCTACAGCAAGCACCCCTAAATCATCTTACACGTCTTCTATCTTATCCGCAATATCATTCACATCGAAAAGGTACAAGAAATGGAAGCTGAAGGACTTATTGCTATTCAGAAGTGCATCAGAAGGAAGCAGGACGACAAGCTGCAATGACCCGTTAACAAAATATTCAGTCTTGTCCAAAAAAGAAGTGGCAGAGGATGTCAAGAATTCTAGCTTTCGGTCTACAGATAGTATAGGAAGTTCCAGGAGGAGATCAGGGCCTATATCAGCTCATGAGGTGCATTACACAGTGAACAGGGCGGTTTCAGAGGAAATGAAAAGGAAAACGTTCTTACCTTACAAGCAAGGTTTATTGGGGTGCTTGGGATTCAATCGGGCTGCAAGTGTGCATGAGATCTCTAGAGGTGTTAGGTCTTTGACACGTGGATGATTCAGATCAACTCAATCTGGGTTTTCTTCTTCTTCTTTTGTGATTTGAATTTTAATGGTTAGCTTGATATATTTGTTATACATGATTATAATGGTGCTTTGTATGGAAATACGACATAATCAATGAAGACATCTACAAGATTACAAATGTGAACAGAACGCTGCTCGTGTTTGGCTGTGTCTGAGATGTGGTTTACCAAGTAAAAGATTCAAAATAGAATGCAGTTGTTGTGCTTATCTCTAAATTTGGCATCGACGTTTTCTAATGTCTTCTGGTAAAAGGTTCGATATATAGACAAATTTGACTGAACATAATAATTATTTCATCACTTTTCTCTGCAGTAAGAAATATTCTGGCATTGCAATTTTGGACCCCATTGTATTCCATGGTGATACTTGCCTTGTAGGGAAAGTTCATATGTACCAGTCATAAGAAAACAGAGCCCGCTGAACTAAAATGAGCTGAAATGGGTTTTAAGCAACACAGATCAATGAACTAAACAAGAAAACACAAGTAGCATTAAAGTGAATAGTTCTCTGAATGAGATCTTCAAGCCATTTCTAGAAAGGATCAAGAGGTCCTTTTGATAATAAATTTCCTTACATGAGCTGAGTACATGTGGACCAATTGAATCATATCATAGAGATTTATAATGGCACTCAACAGTAACAATGAGATTCACTGCACCAACCATTTAAACAATTTCATCGATTAAAAAGTTTCCCATCTAAAAATACGCATCACCAGCTAGAAAGTTGAAATGTTGGAGAATGATAACACAACATGGCATTAGCCGAAAAACTAAAGGGAAGCAGTGCCACTACACATGGGTGGAAAAGGGGTTTCCCTAACATAATCATTATGTTAGTGGAATAATTACGCTCATGACGTTAAACAGTGTAAAGGTCTGTGATTGGTATATTGGCACCAATAGTCAAACGAAAGGTGGAGGAATCAATCACTCAAAAAACAAAATAAAACTCACAAAACTTGTCCTTTCCTGCATTTTATGACCATGATTTGCTCATCACTACAACCTGTAATGATGAACAGTCGAGGAAGCAACTTTTGTTTAAAATGTTTTAGGCTCTCAGATATGTGCATACAATATGTTGTCTTAAAAAATGCAAAATTAGATTGCTGCAACTTAGTGTACTGTTGTGATTGAAGAGTTTGAAACAAAAGAAACAAGGTTGCTCATTGCTAAAGCATACAGCTAAAAAAATCCCTGAACTATGAAGCATATATTGGCTGCTATACCCAGTGATGCTGACATGTCTGATTTCTAAATTAAACGTTCATAATGATTTTTAAAATCAATGCTTTGTTTTTTATTACAGCTAGGCCAAACATACACTAAACTTCAAATTAGAACTGGTCAGTTCGGTTACACCAATAGGGTCCATTACTCTGCTTTTCCCTCATAAATTTTACTGTTAACTATATCGATGGTAAGTATATTTTTGAAAAAGAAAAAGGAAAGGAAGAACTTGAGATTGTTTTAGTATACAGAGTTTTGCTTTTGCAAGGCACTCCTGGGGGAAAAGAGAGCATGCATGCAACCTGGCTTTACTAAAAGGTCTTCAATGTCTATCATAAAGGAGACCCACATGAAATATATATGCCCTTTAATTATGATTACTTTCCTTTTTGCACTCTCTTCTCTGGGATTTGTATAGCGAGGGAGGATAAGTTGGCCATCACATTGTATCTATGCAATAGTGGATGAAATACTCCTACGACCATAGAGAATAATAATTTGCAATGCAAAAAACTTGTCTCATTTACAACATCAATGATGGCAATGATAATGATGAGAGTATGTCAATGGTTTTTGGCCATATATTTTTATTCTCAATAGCTTCATCATGGTTGTTGGTGAAAATGATGGCCTGATCTCTTGATTATATATAGAATCATAACATAACTAGGGCTCTTAAAAAATTGTATAATCTACTAATCCAGAGTGCCAAGTTCTCTCAGTCAAGTCCAAACTGCTTCTATAATAACTCATATGCCCAATTCAATATGATTTCTATCTGCATTTTTTTTTGGACGCCCGACGTAATCCTGTTATCCTAGGTGCTGCTTGATTCCTCCGCCACTGTCCTCTTGCACATTTGTAAAGCTCCTTGTTGACTTTCTACCAAGGGCCAGAACACAGGTTGAAAAAAAAGCTACAGCCTTTTTTCCTGACTCGTGCCTTTGAGGAAGACCTGTCTCCAGCTTGCATGAATTTGTATCGTTTCAAACAACGATTTCTACCCAACTGTTCTGATTTTTCTATCACAGTTATTGTCATCACTATCACCAACAGAATTGCTATTTTCACTTGATGTACTGCCTTGCTTTATGAAAATTTTATCGCACACAAACTTTTTCCTCTCTGCAGATGACTGTCTAACTCTCACGAAATCATTGCCATATTTTGCTAGTTTTTTTCAAAATCTTTCCTGAGAGAATTCCCATAACAGAGTACAAGGATTAGCCATTTTGCTATGAAAATATTGTCCAAATTCATGAAATTATTCTTGAGAGATGGACTTCAAGTGGATTTTGCAATATCAAATCAGCAATGAAGAAAATTTGACTGTCTTGACCAAAAGTTATCAGACCTTTTGGCCACTTATATTTTTATACAATTACCATAGGTAGTATTCCATGCACGCATCCGCTTTGTTTGTCAAAGAAGGACACTCTCAAGTTGTTTCAGGTAAGTTCACTTGATTACCTTTCTCTTAATCATTTTTTAATACTAATTCATCCCAAACTTTTGACTGGCTTTCCTCGGAGGATATCATCTTCGTAGAAATTCACTTGAATTCCAAAGCTTATGCTCAATTGAAAGCATTCCAAACCAACAAATGATTTTGAAAGTTGAGAAGACGAGTCAAAGTTGTGCTGTAAAAACCTGAAACTTACATATAAAAAACCACCAGTCCTTTTCGCAGTCCGTATCATATCTTCAATAGATGAAATTGATGAGGATTTGGCACCCGAACTCTCCCTTTTGATGCCAACTAGCAACAAGAAGACAATTATAAGATGTCATTTTGTTTCTTTTCCAAACTGTAAATTGGTAATTCGTGAATCGTGGTAGTTCAACAAATTCCTTCTTTGATGCTTAACTAATGAAAAATTACATAAACGCTATAAAACTCGAGCCCTGAAATCACTTGACGGTAGACCAAACAGCTTAAAATCGAGTCTCACTCATGATAGGAGTGATTATGGTTGAGGGAGGACTGTCCTTCACTGTGCGACTCTGACTGCACACTAAATAAATAACGTCCAGATAACAAAAATAAAAAATAAAAAAAATAGAAACATTATAAAGCATGGTCCACAAAAATACCAAATGCAGGCTGTGTGATCAATAATCAAAGGTTATACCAACAACTGATTTCCCAGGAGGGAGAGGGAGAGGGAGAGGGATCAGATTTAATAAACCTTGAAATCGACATTGGTTGGTGTCTTAAGTTTTAACCATCCAATATTTCCATTCACAAGAAATGTCCAGCAAAAGTCCAACACCCAACATGTTAGGCCCTATAGTGGTGCCCCATATCGTCAACCACGACACAAGCCCACGATAAAGACTCGCCAAGCATTTATTATTCCTCTTCTCTGTTCATACTGCACAGCCGATTTCCATGACTTGTAGAAATCAAAGAGCCGAAAAGTCTACGGTCGACAGAGAGAGTGTGAGAGAAAAACGCACGTGCTAGGCCTTTTTCTTTTTTTTTATGCACAAGTGTCGGAATATAAAATTAATTCGTGTTTTTGCATTAAAGAGCACCATTTAATACACACGGTGAATCGCACTTTCTCGTTCATATTCATTCGTGACAACTGCCATGGCCTTGGCATACAATTCCATAGCAATTTGGCGAAAAATGTGAAACATGTACAGCTGGGGGCATGAAAAGCTTGGCACAATTCGAGTATCTATTCCCCACAATCAAGCTTGAGGAAATCACACACAAACAACTGCAGAGTTTTATATCACATTGGTTCACGACTCTAGAAAAAGGAAGAAAAACAAAAAAAAAAGACATGGCTTTTGTTATGGAAAAATTACCATTCCGCTTTCTCTTTTTACCTTGGTTACAGAACGTTGCTTAAATTTTCATGTATTATTCCCAAATCCAAAGGCATGAGCATGCATGGTATACGACATTTTCATGGATTATCCCCAAGGCATGAGCATGCTAAGAAACTTTATGATACAGGTTTCAGAGAGATAGCAGTCATTCCACTTCCCCTAAAAAGCTTCATGTTGATCATGGACCATAGACGAAGTAAATTTCATCAACATAATTGGAAAAAAAAAATACTCACTCCTTCATTGCAACATCCAGTTCCAATAGGGCTATCATCCAAATGGCACAGGAGTCACATGCCTCCAATCCCACCGTTCTACAGAAGGAAACAATGATCTTACATAACTGAGCGGTCAATTTGCTTATAAAAAAGAATACAGAGCTGACATTTTGATTGCAAGGTTACAGACATTATAATATTCGTGTTTCCTCATTCACCACATTTTTAGAAACCTAGCATTCCTCGTATAGGAGCAGATGGCAATAAAAGACCAGATTATAACCTGACACTATAGACAGCCACTTTATGCAGGTTGCAAAAGAAGTTTCCATTGTGTTCCATATGCTGTTGCGTAAAACTTCATATCTGCATAAAAAGCCAATTCAAACAGAATAATCCACGTCCATCAACCATTTGGTGTTCTAATTACAACAACATATCCTTTCACATGCTGTTGTATTAGTATGACCATGCCAAGAATGACTTGTAAAACAGACATTTTGAAGTATGCAACTGTGATTGCATATTTAGGATAAAATTTTAACAGGTGAAGCATTAACAAGACCATATCATCTGAACATTTGTTTTGACAAAAAAACCCAACAAAACAATTTCGACAACGTCCTGGCAGAAACATAGTAATGAACCAGGTAGCAAAATGGGAAGTGCGAGGTAAAGTTTTGGACCAGGGCCTGGCAAAGGGTTACTTGAGGACAGTGAAATGGACATGTGTGCTGGTATTTGGTTTAGATGCATGACAAACAGAAAGAGTGCAGGTTATATTCTATTGTTTGAGTTGTCCAGCACCCACATCCATGAGAGCAGAAATGCATCTAGGCTAACAATGCATTATCAGATCTTAATCTTGACAACATCCATTGACAAGAACAATTGTGCAGGAAAAAGGTGTAAAAAGTATGAAAATATAAAGATGGAATACCTCAAAGCTAGAAATAGATTAGCAAAAACAATTACATTAGTGATATTCAAATTTGAAACTAAATCAACTTATATTTCCTTATTTAAACTCAGGAAAAAATCAATAGCAAATAACATGCTGAAAACATACCCTTCATATTCAGGATACAGAATGTGCTTGCTTGGAAGCTCTAAATCAGTGTTGGTAAAGGCCAAGCAATGATTTCTCCCTCTCCTCGACCCTCTTCCTTGCAGCTTCCCTAGCTTTAAGTGCTGCCTTTTCTTCTACAGATACAGCCTTTGGCTTTTCATCTGGCCTCTTCCTCTTGTTAACAGCAAATTTTGAAGGAGCGCCTTTAACAGATCTTCTAGGATTTAAAGAAGCTGAAACTACCGGACCAGGTGGAGGGCCACTTTGAGCAGCGACTTTATTTTCTTTTACCAAACTGACAGCTGATGCTGGCGAAGGCTTTTTAAAACTGGATTCTTTATTCCTGGAGCCTGATGAAATCTGAACCGCAGCATACGCTTCTTCTTGCGTCACCCACTTGCCTGTCACATAAATTCTGAGTTAACATGCATAACTAATCTATATTTTAAAATCTTGTCGTGAACATTAGGGAGAACCAGAGAAGACTGTAAAAATTCCACTGTACGACCCTGTACCTATAGCATCAGAATAGTAAAAGCCTGAGTTTGGATCATAGTGTAAACCATTGCTTTGATTGTAATAATAGCCTGAAGTGCTGTCATAATCCCACTCTGTCATCATTAAGAGCTGTATCAGTTTGAACACTAAAACAATCAAGACATTAAAATTTCAAAAGCCATTAATAGGACAATGCTGATTGAAGTATCAGAAGGGTGTAAAGAACAAACAAAATAAAGCACACAACTAGTATACTATAACAACGTGCAGGTACCTCACACAAACAAACGAGGAGAGAATCCTCAATATAATAAAGAAAAATACTCACTGTCAGTTGCAAAGAATTCTCACCAGCTCACAAGGCTCTCTCCTCTAACCACACATTGAAGTAGTATAGAAAAATGAGTCAATGTCCCTTTTATACTTGTGCATAGTTGGTCACAGAAGTCACTTTTCTTAGGTCCATTTGTGAGTAACAGCTTGATGTGGAAAATTACAAGTTTAAAAGATGGATGGCTGCTAATGCTTTTGGTTGAAACTGACTCCTGGCATGGCTTTTAATACTATAATTGCTGGCTTAGCAGTGGAAAATGGCTTAACAACTAGCTTTATTATAATTCAAATCAGTTTTTTGCTTGTGTGTTGACACTCAACACTCCCCCTCAATGATGATTCTCTACTGATGCTAACCATGTCACTGATCATGACATCTCCAATCAACTACAGGATGTCTCTGACTTTGGTTCAGAAGTAGTTACTTGGTGTAGTAAGAGACAAACAATAGCTTCATTATCAAACAAACAATGAAAGCAGAATATAGCACAGCAGTAATGGCAGCACAAGGTCTTTACCAACTGGTTGATTATGCAATCATTGGTGGCTTGGCAGTAGAAAATGGCTTAACAACTAGCTTTATTATAATTCAAATTAGTTTTCGCTTGGGTGTTGACTCTCAAAACCCCCCTGAACTACAGTTCTCAACTGATGCTAACTATGTCACTGATCACGGCATCACCAATCAACTACAGGATGTCTCTGAATTTGGTTCAGAAGTAGTTAATTGGTGTAGTAAGAGAAAAAACAATAGCTTCACTGTCAAACAAAAAATGAAAGCAGAATATAGAGAAGTAGTAATGGCAGCACAAGAAGTCTGGTTAAATCAACTGTTGAAAGGTCTTCACCAGCTGGTTGATTATACAATTCCAAGACACTGCAGAATTGGGCAGCAATCTATTTGGCAAAGAATCCAGTATTTCATGTGAGATGCACGTGGAAGTGCATTATCACTTTTCGAGAGAGAAAATATCACGTGGAAAGTTAGAACAGCAACAAATTAGCATGGAGGACTCAATAACTGATTATTCACTAACGGATTTGATGGACAACAATTTTGCAGAGTTTCAATGGCAACTCGGTTTGCCAACAAGAGAGTTGTTGTCTAGGGAAAATATTGGGAGCCAACACTGTCTGTAAGCCTAAAGATGCAAAATTCAATTTCAACTTATATGTAGCTAGTTGTGAAAACATTTTTCATACTGCATAAGCCAGCCATGATAAACTAAGAAGCCAAAGTTGCAATCAACCACATACACGTCAACTGAGAGTGGAACTTCTGCTATTCATATCCAGCTCATGCTAGCAACCAACGTTAAAGAATGGGCACTTGGTAAGCAAACTATGGAAGTATAAAAAGGAAGCATGGCTAATTTTGTCTGTGCTACAGGTATGTGCAAGATGAGTGGTCCAATTTTTCATATTAGTGAAATTATGGGCAATGAGAGTACATAAAGCCTACCTAGTCCATGAGTATTTTGTGTGCAATCTTTGTGTTGCGCTCCAATATATACATATAAAAGTGGCCATTGTTCTAGTTACTCCACACCTTAATTGCCTAACAAAATGAAGCACCCGGTGGCCAACTTCATTTAGAAAGAAAAGTATCAGCACCAAGAGAAAGATTTCAAAACATGAAAATATTATACGGGGCTCAATCATGGGGTAACAACTAACAACTACAAATTTACCATGCAATATGCAAACTTTTCTGGCAGTATAAGGGACCTGCTGGTGATATCAAATCAAAGCTCTATAACACTCTAACAAAGCCAGATAGACTCGAGTCTCCGTTATCGCAGTCCATTCCTTAAATAATACAATGCCCCTAAACTTGCTAATGCAACTCACTAAACTACAATATAATGATGTATAATACTCAAACCTACACCGATGCTATCACAACCATCATTGAATTGTCTCTTAAGTTTCAGAAGATTCTTGCTACTTACTCTCTTGACCATCTTCTTGTATATCCAATGCACGAAGACTACTTGCCTCCTTAAGATTCGCCACATCCTTTTGATAACTCCGATTTGCTTTCTATCAAACATTCAAAACAAAACAAACATTAATCAGTCTCATCAAATCATTCATGAATTACACAAGAAACAAGAAATAGTAATTATCACTTTTTTTATATATAAAAAAATCACTTACAGCTTCGATCTGCTCGAGAGCACGGGCAGCTTCTTTCTGTTGTTTCTCCTTGGCGATGTTATCTTTCCGCATAGAATCGAGCTTTTTAGCGACATTATCTTTGTGGCGTTGGCCAAGTTCATGGTTTCGGATACTTGTAGGGTTGTTTGATATAAATATCTTGCAAAAATCGCACCATTTGTTGCCTTGGCTTACCCAATACTGCAAATTTAACCATTAAAAATAGCTCAAAAATCCAAATTAAATTTTGAAAAAAAAAAGTTTTATTTTTTACTAACCTCCGTCATGATGATTTGGGAATTTGATTTTGATTTTGATTTTGATTGGGGAGACGGAGAAATTTGCTGTTTTGAACCCTAATATTTTCTGGGGTTTTTTTGACCCAGGTCGTTCTAAATCTCTTGTCTTTCTAGTTTGAGGCGAGCGAGCACGGCTGTGGAATACGGGTCGTTTGATTTCATCTTGATTTAATAAATAACTGTAATTACCGCAGGAGTTGAACCGGTGCCGACTAATTTTCTTTTCTTTTCTTTTTCCTGTTCAATT
>Ga0325403_1005743_pt1 | contig 11745 bp, 9 predicted proteins | sample PopdelMetagenome_19_FD_205665 | JGI IMG/M metagenome (GOLD analysis project Ga0325403, IMG submission 205665) | Populus deltoides microbial communities from Bellville, Georgia, United States - Xylem-PdKOR-R4 | ecosystem: Host-associated > Plants > Phyllosphere > Stem > Wood/Secondary xylem...
GACGAGAGTTTTGTATGTTGAACATGTTACAGGGGTTACGAATTTTCTAAGCGGGATTCATTTGCTATGTATTATCTGCCTTGTTTCTGGGATGCTTGAGAACTCGAAGTTCCCTTCTTGTTTTGTTTTACTTGCAAGTAGGGATTTATCTTCCTCTTTTTCTCTCTTTCCCTTTTCAATTTAATTTAATTTATTTACACATATGAGTGTAATTTTTTAACAGGGAAAATTAATTCAGTAGGCTTAGATTCCTTAGCCTAAATATACACAGGGCCTTGAAGCCCGTTAAGCGTACACACAGCCAGCCCAGTTAGAGACCACAAAGCATGCCCAAGGCAGAACTAAACGGTCAAAAGCAGGTCAGCAGATGAGAGGCACGTGGTACATTCTCGACCGTAGAATCCGACTGAATCTCGGCAAAATAATTCCATGTCTCCAGCTTGGAAAACCTCAGGGGTGTTATGTAATTCAGCTAAAACTTCTTCAAAACATAACCACGCTGCCGCTAATAAAGCAATATCACGAGTCCAAAAGGGGCCCAAACCCAAAATTTGAAGCAATCTTGTAAGAAGAAACTGAAAATTGCAGGGTCCAGCGTGTGAAGGACGGACGCCCACAGCAAGATTAACCAAAACTCTTTAAGGACTAATAATCCCACAAATTCACGGAAACGAACCGTATATAAGCCCCGGCTCTGAATTTGACGATGATAACTTGCCGTTAACAATTGGACTCCGCCACCTCCACTTCCGGTACGATTTCTCACTTGAAAAAAAGTTTTTAATAAATATGGAGTATACGTTACTAGGTTTGAATTGAACTTGTTTTTTAGTCTAAACTGAAATAGCGATTGAAGGGAGAAGCGCGCGATTTTGTTTCGGTTGATAGTATGTTGTGGAATTTAACTGTTTTGCCTCCCGATTCTAGGGCTTGTTTTTTATTTTTATTCTTATTTTATTTTTTTTATTTAGGTTGTTGGTCAGGGTTTGGCGAATTGCAATTTATTGATGAGAAAGCAAAACGATGAACAAAAAATCAAGTTGCTGTGCCATCTGTGAGAATTCGAATCGCGCCTCCATTTGTCCAATTTGTGTCAATTACAGGTACTTTCTGTTAGATTAAGTGATTTCCACGGTTAGCTTATTGTTTTGTAAAGTATTAGGTCTCTTCTATGCTAAATTTGTTGTTTGCTTATGCAGATTGAATGAGTATGGCACTTTGTTGAAATCCTTGAATAGTCGCCGCGATTCCTTGTACTCCAAATTAAGTGTTGTGCTTATCGCAAAGGTTTTGGTTTTATCCCTTTCAGGATGAATCTTTATGTTTTTATTGAACTTGTTTTGAATAATTTTATAATCCACCTGATACATACCAGGGGAAGGCAGATGATCAATTCAATTGGAGAGTACAACAAAATGAGAAGCTTGCAAGTTTGAGAGAGAAGCTACATCGTAATAAGGAACAACTTGCTCAAGGTTGGCACAGGGAATATCTCATTGCTGTTTGTGTACCTTAGATTTAAGATTAACTCATTGTAACAACTCATTAGGTTATATGACACTTTCACAGGGAAGGCTAAGGTCGAGAAGCTATCTCAAGATTTAAAGAAAAAAAATGGAATGCTTGAATCAGCTCGCAATGTGGTATTAGTTTTCTGCTGTTTCCTTTCTTTCCCCGTTTAATTCTTATTCTTCATGCTACAAGTTATTCATTACGAAACATGCATGTTTTGCTGTTGGAAGTGATAAGATGTCTTATGCTAGTTTGTTGTATTGCAGTTGGAAAAAAATCGTATGGAACAACTGGAGAAGTTCTATCCCAATCTTATTTGCACACAGAGTTTAGGGCATGTGAGAACTACTACCTAGTTCCTTTTGAACATAAAATCAAACTACGTGTATTTTCAGACGTGCATGTTTTAAATTTTTGGCTTGATTTTTTTATTTCTGGAGTTTTATAAACCTGTTTTATTTGTTGTGTTTTTGTTTGTTTCATATGTTAAGCAGCAAGATATTTGATGCTTTAAGATGTTGTCTTTGCTGCAGATGGCTATTACTTCTGAACTACTTCATAAGCAGTCTGTGGTCATAAAGCAGATATGTAAATTGTTCCCTCAACGCCGGGTAAGCACTTAAGAAACGAACACATTTCGATACCTGCAAGTGACTGAAAAGTGTGACCATTATGTTTACTCAGTTGCCATCTGGCTCTTTTGGTAAATTTCATGATTGGGGTCTCTTTCATGACATGTCATTTAGATATAGACTTTTGGTATGATTTTTCATGTTATTTCAAACACACAACTTCAGATTTTGGGATTTGAGCTGCCCATAATCTTAGTAAACTATCTTGCACTGTTATGAACTAGATGTGAGCCTAAAAATCAAAGCCTACATATTTTCAGTTATCTAAGAATAGTGCTTGCGTGCAACTAGTGTGTGTGTGTGTGTGTGTGTGTGAGAGAGAGAGAGAGAGAGATGGTATCTGCTTGTGATAATTTAGAATTTAATGGTAGGAATTGGAGGACTTCTATTCTGACTTGTTGTAGAATTTCAGGACAAGGTCAGTTGTTTGTTGTGCTGGTACATAGAGTTTCTCAAACTAGTCTTTGTTATAATTGCTAAGTGGGTGTGTGTCTGCATTCACATGCATGCCATTAAAGGTGTTTTTTGATATTCTTAACATTACTTTTGTAATGGCAATCATCATGACCCATCCTATATTGTTTAGGTGAATGTAGATGGGGAGAGGAACTTTAGTGGTCAATATGATCAAATCTGTAATGCACGCTTACCAAGAGGACTCGATCCCCACTCTGTTTCATCTGAAGAGCTTGCTGCCTCCTTGGGGTAATTTCCCCCCTTTCTTTGTGGTTATGTTATCATGTTATTTTGGATCATGTGAAAATTTCTTTGATGTACTCTTTTGGTGTAATACTTTATGAACTCTCTCAGGTTCTGTTATCTGTCATTGCTTAGAACTCCCTTGGAATTTCACATGCCGTTACTAATCATTAATCTCCATGGTTGGAAAACAGATACATGGTGCAGCTTCTAAATCTAGTGGCTCATATCTTGGCTGCCCCTACACTTCATAATGCAGGTTTTGCGGTAAGCATGCTGTGTGTCTATGAGATGGTAGAATTTTCTCCAAGGACCCCCCCTCCCCTTTTCTGAATTTACATCTGTTTTCTTAGTTATACCGGTACCTATGCTCAGCATCTTTAAGGGGCTTTTAGCAAAAAGTATAGCTGTCAAGAGCTCTTGTTATTTGGACACATGATGAACGATATAGCATTAGGTCTTCTTAGGATTATTCCCAAGTTTCTTGAATGTAGCTAGAACAGACCTGGTGGGCAATAATTCAAATGGTAAATGGATATTTTTTGGAATGCATATGTATATATTTATCTAGATCACATATTTTTCAAGAGTAAATTTCACAAACCCGACTCTTTTGATGGTGGTTTGTTAAATTCACCATTTTTCAAACGATACTTTTTGAAGTGAGCCTTATATTAGTTTTGAAGTTTGGATAATTGCAGCTTTCTGATATACTGGCAAACTGTATAGCATATTATTTAGAATCCTGTTTTTCTTATTATTTTTCTAGCTTTGGTTGATGAATTTTGCAACTTGCTATATATGTTTGCTGACAAAATATTCATGCTTCCTCTTACAGCCGCAAATGATTATTTGTTATTTTGAATTTCTAGGGCCCTTCTTGTATGTTAATACTTACTTGCTTTGTTGATGGAATCGTGGAAAACATTTTCTTACTGGATTTTTTTATGTTCTCTATTTAAAAGTCAAATCATTTTCAAGAAGGTTGCTTAAAGTTGAGATACAATTTGGTGAATGCTATTGGTAATTTGATATTGTTGTTGTGGACTTCATTTGTATGGCTGTTGAATTCATTCTAATTCTTCCTCAGGGCTCTTGCTCTCGAATTTGGCAGCGAGATTCTTATTGGAATGCATGTCCTTCTTCTAGAAGGTATTTTGACTGGAAGAGTTTGTGTTTTGGAATTTCAGTGGCTAAGTTCGAGTTATTACTCCTCCAGAACTAAACATTTTGTGTGCTTGCAGTAATGAATATCCCCTCTTTATACCTCGCCAGAATTATTGCTCTACTAGTTCTGAAAATTCATGGACTGATAAAAGCTCGAGTAATTTTGGTGTTGCTTCAATGGAATCAGAGAGAAGGCCCCATCTAGATTCCACAAGAAGTAATAGCTTCAATTATTCATCCGTGTCTCCACATTCTGTTGAAACACACAAGGACTTGCAAAAGGGGGTTTCACTTCTCAAAAAAAGTGTGGCATGTGTAACAGCATATTGTTATAACTTGTTATGTTTAGATGTTCCTTCTGATACGTCTACCTTCGAAGCATTTGCAAAATTATTGGCCACACTATCTTCATCCAAGGAAGTTCGGTCTGTATTTAACTTGAAAATGGCCTGTTCAAGGTATATATCCTCAGCATTTCATTAATTCTACTTTATTATATGTGAAATTGTAGAACACCTTCACTGTCAGAATTTTTATCACGATGACAATGCATGTTTGTTTTCATCTGTCTTCTTTTTGATCCTCATTCAGTTTTGTTCATCATGCTTGACATTTTTACTTTTGAGTTTCAGGTCATGCAAGCAAGTGCAAAAGTTGAACAAATCTGTGTGGAATGTAAATTCTGCCATCTCATCAAGTGCACTATTGGAGAGTGCACATGCATTGCAACTGATGGTATATCCTTTAACTTTGTTTTTTAAAATGTTTGAAAGTTTTAGCTGATAATTCTAATCTTTATGTTCTGGATTTCCTTTTCAATAATTTTCTCCTCCTTTTTCCCACCTTTCTTTTCTCGATAGTGTTCAAAATAGAATTTAGTCGTTATTTTATAATGCTTTAAGATTTAGACCTTTTTAATGACACCACAGAAGTTGGTGTTAAGAAGGGCAGGCCAAAATAAAACCAGTCAATATCGTCATTGGGATCTTACATGTACAGGTCCTATATAACTGGACCTTCATTGGAGCGGCCTTCTTGCTTGCTTAGAAGTATTTAGTCATGCTTTTATTTAGTTTTATTTTGGGATCTGTCTAGAGAGATGGAACAGATAGTGACAGCAGTTGGTCACTTATTAGGTAGGTTTTGGATTTATTTAGGATTTTAACTGCTTGGTGCTGGTTTTAAAAGAGCAATTTTGTGGCCGTAATGAAATTAAGTTCATTTTTTTCACTGCCATATATGTGCTTGCAAGTTTTCAGTGGGTTTCGTATTTTTGTTTGACTGGCAGAAAAACACTAGTGATAATAACCTTCCAAATTCAGCGGCCAGTTTTCTTTTTGCCACTGGGATATCTGATGGGAAGAATGAGAGCTTTATCGATGGATGGGATCTGGTCGAACACCCCACCTTTCCTCCCCCGCCATCACAAGTTGAGGATATTGAGCATTGGACTCGAGCCATGTTTATAGATGCCACAAAGAAATGATCTATTTGGTGGTGCAACAACCTTCAAACTTTTAGTAAGTTATCAATAGGCAGATGCCTTGCACTTTTAATAATTGTTGGTATGGGACAGCCATGCCAAGCACTAAATTGGAAACATGTTAATAGGTAGCATTTGTTTAATTTTGTGACATGAAGAGGAACTTCTATATGGTGCTTTTTTTCTTTTTTTGCTAAGAATAGACTTTTTCCGTGATCTTGTAATTGGTTATCTTACTGCCTATGCTAGTATTCATATATGCACAATGCAAATCTGCACACTTGGGCAGGTCTTTAAAGTCACATGCACTTGATAAAGTCAAATTCTTCATCTCTAGATTAGCAATTGTAATTCTTCTATGTTGAAGTGCAATCACTGTGTACGGGTATAGCAACTGAAGTGCTGAAACTGCTTCTGTTAGGAGTTACAGGATTGTAAATTTTTTGTAACTTGTATATCGCTATTGTTAGGTTCATGTTGCCTGATGGCGGGTTTAAAGTGACAATTTTTCAAGTGATAGTTTTCTTTTTGGCTGTCTTTTGCTGGAACTTTAATGTCAGTTACAGTGATTTTCGCTATTTGCTCTCAACGCTGGTTTCTATAACTATTTCAACAGACCTTTCTTCTATATCCTTTTCAATTATAAAGCAAATATATTGTATTGGGGCAGCCAAATCGAAATTGTGGTTTCAATACTTGACTTGAAAGCATGACTGAATGTATGTGCATGTATATTTCAGTTGAAGGAAGTCGGAATATTGTATTATCATGCTTCCCTGGCCATCTTATTCAGAAGTTAATTTTTGTTTTCATTTTTCAAATTGATAGGTTTGAGAAGGAGACGGGTCATCAAGAGACAGGCTTTATTGATTTGTAAAGTTTAACATGGTTGGCCTTCTTGTTTCTTTTTATTGTCAATACAAAAGGATAGAGATGTTGTGTACATATACTGATATATATATATATTATGTGAAATGAACAGTGAAAACGGAAACCACAGGGGACCAGCCTCGTATTCTCTTTCTCGTGTGAGTGGCACAATTTCAAGTTCTGTATATGAACTGCTTGCAAGTAACAAGTAGTGACCTTGCCTTCGTTTCTGTATTGAACTGTTCGATGCAGATAAAAAGACAAGCCTTGTGTACTTTCTCATGGATGCGTTGATTTTCAAACATCCAGTTGAAGGGATAGCAAGATTACGTTACCTAGTTCAGTTGAGAAATTGAACGCATAATGGATGAAACTGTTCTTCACATCCAATATTAAAAAAAAAAAAAAAACACAAAAAAACCATGATTAAAAAAAATGAGGCCAAACGCCGTTGAACCTGGCCTTTTTAGAAAAGGATAGAATCGGGGAAAAAATTTTAATAAATAAAATGAAATTGTTTTTTGGAAAGAGTGAGAGAGTGAACAATGCATTTTCTATAATATATTGGCTCAAGGGTTGGTGGAAGGTGAATCGAGGATGAAAGACATGCTAATTGGAGTGACATGGTGTCTTGAGGTGTGTTGGGCCACCAAAGCATTGAAAGCCCAAATCGAGGTATATCCTTGAAAGTATTATACCATCAAGTCTCTCCCGAGCCTAACAAGAAGTGCAGGTCTTAGAGATTGGGCTATTAAGGTGCCTCCAGGCCCGAATCATGACTCCTGGTTGTACGAGCCTGTGGAGTGATAAATGTTGGAATCCACAACAATATTTAGGCTTTAATTCATATTAAATCAAAACATGTGAGAGCTTTGAATCATGAAATAATTCAATATTCGAGTCATGATCGATAAAAATAAAATATTATTTCTTATCAATCAAATCTACTAGCCCTAATTTATATTATCCTGTGTTTAGATGATAACTCTCGTAGCAAATATCTGTTTCAGAAAAAAATATTTTCTGTTTTCTTTTTTGATTTTTCTTAATGACATGATAGCTCTGCTATGTTGGGTTTTTTTTAGGGTTCTTCACATATAACAAATCCTGGTATATCAGTGTGACAGTGCTGTAACAGTAGTCTCCACCAACATACATATAAATCCAACTGTTCAATCTCAAAGAAGATAAATTGGCTGGCTCCTAGAAGAACCTAACAATAAAAAACGTCAAAGCTGGTACTTCCATCAATGGATGGATGAACTGAGTTGCTCTTGATTAAAAGAATTGCATGGACAAGTATTAACACTGGCTAGAATGAAGCTGAGCTGGTTCGCCGTAGCTGGAATCGTGGCACGGGAGCTTGATCAGACGATAAGAATATGATCTCCAATTCCTGCCAAACCAATCAAGTTAGCCTATATATAGCTCTAATTGGCCACTTTCGAAATCTTTTAGCTGAATCGAAATGAATCTTTTAGCTTAATCGAAATCGAAATGTTTTTTTTCGGCGTCGGCACGTACCGGTATCTAGTGGAAAATAGAAATGGCATTAAGAAGAGGAAATGGTGTGTGTGTGTGGGCATGCATGCATGCATGCATGCTTGGTCATCATCTAAGAGTGTGAAAGTCGCACCTTTTCCTTCTTGAGCCTGTTATTTGTTTTTCTTGAATGAAACACTGCATGCTCCAACTGGCTGGTATAAGCCTATAATCATCGAAACCAGCTATTAATTAGTATTCAGTAAGGAAGTACTCTTCTGTGAAAGAAAAACATCAACGTCAATAATTAAGCTCAATGCGAAATTTTTGAATAATGACCTGTTTCTTTGCTCTTGACCTTGCTGCCGACTCTCGATTCTTGATCATCCTATTCTGCCTCCTCTCAATAGTCTTCTTCATCATCTCATCTGTATAACGACACTGCTTTTCAGCAGCCACCCGAGAATCTGAAGATGTTGCTGACATTGCTGACACTGGCATAGGCATAGGCAGTCGGTTATCCGAGTATCCAACATCCACAACAGGGTTCTGATCAGAAACAGCTTCAAACATATGAAAATTTGAATCCAACAATGTCATCTGTTGCTGCTGCTGCTGCTGCACAGAAGCCATCTGAAATGGTAACAAATATGTCTGCTGTGACCCCACAACCATTGGATCAACCTCCATAATTGGTTGATGACTAAATACTTCATTTTGATTTCCTTTGTTGATTACACCCGCGCGAACTAGAAAATCCTCAAGTGTAGTTTCGCCAAGTTGTTGCCGAACTATTTGGTTATCGAAGACATTTACATGTTCTTCGTTGGCAATTTCCTTCCACATATCATCGATAGTTTTCCTACTTGATGTTCCGTTAAGATTATAATTCCCAAGAAAGAGGAAAGTGGACGAGGAAGAAGACGAAGACGAAGACGAAGACGAAGAAGGATTTTGCAACAGCTGACTCTCTTCAACGGATATTACATTACTTAGCTCATCAACATTCACAGCATTCAAAGGCTTCCTTACATTTCCGATCTGATCATTCACCTCATCAAATGTGAGATTGTACAAGGACTCCTGTCCAGGCAGAGATGGGAATTGTGGCCCCTGGGCTCCAATAGTTGATGGCACCAAAGGTCTATTATTATCCATGCACCAAACACTAGCCTTGGATAAGCTATATTCACCTAAGAATTGTGAGGTTGAGAAAAGTTTCCACTAATTAACCAAATACAGTATCTAATAAGTCGATCAGAGATCAGCTTAAGTTGAATGTCAGCAGAAAAGAAGGCAGTACCTTCATTAATGAAAGTAAAGCATGATGAGACTAGTTACGGAAAGGAACATGATTTACTACTTCATACAGTAGTGATAGCTTACAAAGAACAACGTTGAAGAGTGGCTGACATTGTGAAGAATGGAATAGCGAGGCAGGTTGATCAGGAGCACATGGGGGAGTGGGGGGATATGGAGGCCCCAGGAAGATCGAAGAACTAGTTAGAAAAGAAATGATTTGTTGATCAGTGAGGTTCCTATTATTAGATTATTAATTATTATAACAGAGAGGGTGAGATCCTAGAGTAGTCATCTCAACCAACAGCAAGAGCTGATTCTCATGCATGTTTAGTGGGATTTAGAGATGAAATTCAGGAACCAATACCCAATGAGAAATGGCCAAACCTCATTGCTTTCACATTCTCTCCCTCCCCTATTCTTTTGGGTGTATAAGACATGGTATAATGTAACTGTTTGTATTACATTGAAGGAGGGAAACGATTTTGGACTCTTATCTCCAGCATAATGATATTGACTCGTCCTTGTGACATTACTGTATGAGTGTCAGTCTTGCTGGTAAGTGGTAACATCAGCCAATGAGACATTTACGTAAGCCTCCTGCAGATAGTAATTACTTGAAGGACTATTTATCCCGAAAAAATCTTAAGTTTTAACATGTCCTTTGAAAAAGAAAAAAAATGAGTTAAAAATCGTAAGAATTTAACTGCTGATTAAAAATTATGACATTAATTTTCATAGTTATGGTTCCATCATCATAGATATATATTCGTTCTCTCCTTTCAGGGGAATAAAAAGTTCAGCTTCAGCGTACTCTAAGAGAAGGCAAATTGTTGTGCAGATTTTCTTGCCAAATTAGATGCTAAAGATCGGACAGAGCTTTATATTTGGGATGATCCCCTGCAGGGTTATCCTCTACTATATGAACATTTATTTCTGCAGAGGTTCTTGGTTTTTACCTTTTATTTTCCTAGTACCAAAAAAAAATACTATAAATAGCGAGTTCAGCTCGACTAACCAAAAACCTGCCAGATTACTGTGCCGATACCAAGAGCTCGGGACAGCCGAGTCCAGTGACCACTTGGGCCCTTCAATATTGTCGAAGTGATCGAGGATAAAGAAAGCTCAACCTCTACTCATAACACAGAATTGGTGGCCCGGATAAAGTTCTACCAAATGTTTTAGTTGGGTCTACAGTTAGATTTATCCTCGGCCACTAACTCTTTTGAAGGTGTTGTTAGCAAATGGCATATTGGGCCGAAGTGGCTATCATTCAGCATCCGAGCAAGCTCCAAATCTAATGAGATGTGTTGGACTGTCAATGCCCATGCTTGAAAATAAATGGCCAGTAGGCTAGTGGGAGTTGGGACCTAGACTGGGAGGATGGTCTGGGACATTGTCACCACCACCTGGCCGGGAATGGGTGCTTTTCTTGTCCCTTTAGACACCAAAGGCCTAACCAGGCGGTGGAAAGTGAGAGTAAAATTTCAGCTGGTGACAATGATGCCTCTGAATCCGGGAGGGCAATTACCTCCTTGGTCTTTAATTTGCTAGCCAGTCCACAGTCTTCTCACGAGACCGATCCATCTCTTACAAAAGATTTTGAGATTGTGAATGTATGACTGAGTTCTAGTTATCTTTAGACAAAACCATCACGCACCTTGCACGTGAGAATATTCCCTAATTTGCCACTTGAGAGGTGCACTTTAGACTTTAAAAGGTTTAGGCAACATAAACCACACACACAGATGCGAACAAAAGCTTTCCACCTTCCAATGGTTCATAATGTTTCCTTCTCCTCGGCCACCAAATTTAGCATAGATCTCGTTCCATGGAATTAGACTATTTAGACGGGATATATATACCTTAAAGACACGGGGACTCAGTCAACAGTTAAATTTCATTTGAAGCATTATTTTATTCAGATATTTTTCTAAAAACTATTAAGGGGTTGATATTGTATTTAAAAAGATATGTTATATTTCTTGATTTATTGTGTTTAGATATATATTAGGAACAATATGGAAATTTATTAAAAATCTTAGAGAACAATACGGTTCTTCTTCCTCTTCTTTTATCCGGCGGGCATTTTCGTGATACAGTAAAGATTTTCTCATATCAGTATTTACTTTCTCCCTTATCCGTGAATAAAGCAAGGCTCTGTCACGTCTCCGTGTGATGTTCGAATTCTGAGAAGATAGCCGAAAATGTCGCTTCTCCTTGTGAGAAGGTTCCTTGTTGCTTCCACATGCTATATATTTGCATGCAGTAAGTTCGGAACCAGAAGGATTGCTAACATTAATTGTTGGTGTTAGTACTGGGTTTATTTGAGATTGTATCAGTGGTAAGTTTTTTTGTTTTTTTTTTAAATTATTTTTAATATTAAAACATCAAAATAATTTTAAAATATAAAAAAATTATTTTCAACAAAAAAAAAAACTAAAAATTTTTAAAACACGAAGCAAGCATCCCTTAATTGAAAAGGATTTCAGCGTGCCGAAGATCGTTGAAGGACGTTCCTTCGGCGCCAGTCCCTTCGGCAAAAAGGGGCTGGGATGATGCTTCTTGAGTGATGAGTAAACGGAATATGTTTCAGACGCG
>Ga0325403_1005744_pt1 | contig 11744 bp, 11 predicted proteins | sample PopdelMetagenome_19_FD_205665 | JGI IMG/M metagenome (GOLD analysis project Ga0325403, IMG submission 205665) | Populus deltoides microbial communities from Bellville, Georgia, United States - Xylem-PdKOR-R4 | ecosystem: Host-associated > Plants > Phyllosphere > Stem > Wood/Secondary xylem...
TGCTCAGGACTAGCAAGTCTACCGGACAGCATTGGCGCGTTGAAATCTCTCGAATCGCTTGATCTTAGTGATTGCTCAGGACTAGCAAGTCTACCGGACAGCATTGGCGCGTTGAAATCTCTCGAATCGCTTGATCTTAGTGATTGCTCAGGACTAGCAAGTCTACCGGACAGCATTGGCGCGTTGAAATCTCTCGAATGGCTTGATCTTAAGGGTTGCTCAGGACTAGCAAGTCTACCGGACAACATTGACGCGTTGAAATCTTTCAAATGGCTTGATCTTAAGGGTTGCTCAGGACTAGCAAGTCTACCGGACAGCATTGGCGCGCTGAAATCTCTCAAATCGCTTCATCTTTCTGGTTGCTCAGGACTAGCAAGTCTACCGGACAGCATTGGCGCGTTGAAATCTCTCGAATCGCTTTATCTTAGTGATTGCTCAGGACTAGCAAGTCTACCGGACAGCATTGGCGCGTTGAAATCTCTCGAATCGCTTAATCTTTTTCATTGCTCAGGACTAGCAAGTCTACCGGACAGCATTGGCGCGTTGAAATCTCTCGAATGGCTTGATCTTAAGGGTTGCTCAGGACTAGCAAGTCTACCGCACAGCATTGGCGCGTTGAAATCTCTCGAATGGCTTCTTCTTTCTGGTTGCTCAGGACTAGCAAGTCTACCGGACAGCATTGGCGCCTTGAAATCTCTCCAATCGCTTCATCTTTCTGGTTGCTCAGGACTAGCAAGTCTACCGCACAGCATTGGCGCGTTGAAATCTCTCGAATGGCTTGATCTTTCTGGTTGCTCAGGACTAGCAAGTCTACCGGAAAGCATTGGCAAGTTGAAACGTCTTACTATACTCAATCTCAGTGGTTGCTTAAAACTAGCAAGTCTTCCAAACAACATCATTGATCTTGAATTTAAAGGACTTGACAAACAACATTGTTATATGCTGAGTGGATTCCAGAAAGTAGAAGAAATTGCATCATCCACCTATAAATTGGGCTGCCATGAATTTTTAAATTCGGGAAATTCTCGTGTGTTAAAAACTCCAGAGAGATTAGGCTCTTTGGTGTCGCTAACACAATTAAGATTATCTCATATTGATTTTGAGAGGATACCTGCAAGCATCAAGCACCTTACAAAGCTAAGCAAACTCTATTTAGATGACTGCAAGCGGCTTCAATGTTTACCAGAGCTTCCATCAACTCTACAAGTTTTAATCGCATCAGGTTGCATCTCTCTAAAATATGTAGCAAGTATATTCATGCAAGGTGATAAAGAATATAAAGCTGCTTCTCATGAATTCAATTTCTTAGAATGCCTCCAACTGGATCAGAATTCACGCACTAGAATTATGCGTGCTGCCCATTTACGAATTCGACGCATGGCAACATCATTGTTTTATCAGGTGAATTCTTCCTCCCTCGATCTTGATTTATTTAAAGAAAAAAATCACGATAATTTTTTATATGTATCTCACATTCTCATTCTCTTCGGTGTAGGAATATGCTGGTAATTCATTAAAAGAAGTCCGGTTGTGTATTCCTGGGTCGGAAGTTCCGGAGTGGTTCAGTTATAAAAATAGAGAAGGATCGTTAGTACAAATTCAGCAACCAGCTCATTGGCATCGTGGTTTCACTTTATGCGCTGTTGTTTCATTTGGCCAAAGCTGGGAAAGGCGTCCCGTTAATATTAAATGTGAATGCCATTTGATAAGCAAAGATGGAACCCAGATTGATCTCAATTCCTACTTCTACGAAATATATGAAGAAAAGGTGAGGAGTTTATGGGAAAGGGAGCATGTGTTCATTTGGAGTGTCCATTCTAAGTGCTTTTTCAAGGAGGCCTCGTTTCTATTCAAATCACCATGGGGAGCTACTGATGTGGTGGTTGCGTGTGGAGTCCATCCACTGTTTGTCAACAAGCCCTAAAATTGATGGAAAATGCTTGACACCGGTAACTTAATGCTATGGATGCATGGTTTCGCTCGTTGACACTGGTAACTCATCTTCTCCTCTTCTTTTTCTATACAAATATTTATGAAACAACTCAATTAAAATGAAACCAAATAGTCTTATGAATTAGAGATGAAAAGGATATATTTATCAATTGGACCCCATCTATCACATATTATACCAATTAACCCCACCATTAAAATTTATGATATAAATGACATCATTTTTAGGGGTGGTTCTAAATTCATAATAAAAATAAATAAATAAAATTCAGGTTTGGTAAGTTAACTCGAGTTAATTTTTATTATTTTTAACAGATTTTTTTTTCTCAATTTCATCCTTCAACACTAGGTTGATTGAGAATTTAGCTTCATATTTGTTTATTTGTTTTTTATGGGGTTATTGAGATCTCAAGATCCAGGTCACAAGTTTTGTGGGTTACCAAAGATGGCTCAAGTTTTTTTTGGTCATTTTTTAATTGATTTTTTTATTTTCATCATTTAACATTGAGTTGATTGAGAATTTGACTTCATATTTTTATTTTATTTATTTCTATAGATTCCCGATCTTATAATCCGAGTTTAACAAGTTAACCAGGGTTGAATTGAGATATTTTTTTAATTGATTTTTTTCAATTGAATCTTTCAACATTAGATTGATTGAGAATTGTAATTTGTAATTTATTTTCTATAGAATTACTAAGATCTCATGACCCGGGTCGATGGTTAGCTCGATTGCCTCAAGGCTTTTTTTATTGAAATTGTATTTTATATTGAAATTGAGTCAAATTCGGTGCTGTAGAACTGTAGACATTTGTATTTTATATTGAAATTGTTTTGACTCAAAAAGGTTATTTTGATTTTAATGAATTGTCAGGAGAAACTATTAATTCGGAGGAGGAGAGCGTATCTAATAGAATTCGACAAGTTTCCCCATCTCAGGGTCCAACACTGCCCATTTTGCCTATGGACAAACTGGAACTGGAAAGACATTTACTATGGAGGGCAGCCCAGAAAATAGGGGAGTGAACTACAGAACATTGGATGAGTTGTTCGGAGTTTCTCAAGAGAGAAGTGGCATTATGAGATATGGTCTTTTTGTTAGTATGATGGAGGTTTACAATGAGAAGATAAGGGACCTCTTGATTGATAGTTCCAACCAACCGCCTAAAAAGTTAGTTTCCTCTTTTATTGCTACTGTATTGATCTGATAATCAAAATATAGTCATTTATGTCAAATTTTTTGGTTGCAAAAATTTTATATTAACAATTTTCTGTAGCACTGATTTATATCATTTTGCTACTTGGTGAGGGAAATTAACTATTGGTGAGGGAAATTAACTATTGTTTAATACAAACATCATGCATGAAGTTCTGTATCAGCTCAATTTTCATTTGAGCACTCGATAGCAAATGATAATAAATACCTTGCTCCTCTCTAGTGTAGATAAGCATGACATCTAATTGGGTTTAGGGTTTAAAAGATTATGTAAAGACTCCTATTTGGAAGCCCACTGGTATGAAAGATTTATAGTCTAACGATAAGAAATAGAGTTACATGAATGAAGTTTGATGAAATTTTAGTTTTCTTACATGCATGAAGGTTGGAGATAAAACAAACAGCTGAAGGAACACAAGAAGTCCCAGGACTTGTTGAAACTCGGGTGACTGGCACAGAGGATGTGTGGGATTTACTCAATTCTGGAAGTCGGGCCAGGTCTGTTGGATCAACCAGAGCTAATGAGCTTTAGCAGCCGTTCTCATTGGTAAAAATGAACTCTGCTTTCTTTTCTTGGTTTATTCTTTCTAAGAATATACTTTATGGTATATCACATATAATAGCAACTAAATAGTTTTTTGGATCTGTGTATCCAAACTATTCAAGAAATATACTGATTAATTGAAGTGGTAGTACTAATGACCACAACATTGTTGGTCTGTAGTTTGTTGCGAGTAACAGTGAAAGGAGAGAATTTAATAGATGGAAAAAAGACAAGAAGTCACCTATGGATGGTCGTTTTGGCTGGCAGTGAACGTGTGGGAAAGATTGATGTTGAAGGTGAAAGATTGAAGGAATCGCAATTCATTAATAAATCTCTTTCAGCACTTGGTGATGTTATATCTGCCCTCGCATCTAAAACTGGCCACATTCCTTACAGGTCTTTCTCTCACACAGTCACTCTTGTAACATGCTATCCAATTACCATATTAATGAAGATATTTGTTTTCTTCCGATCAGGAACTCAAAGCTAACCCATATGCTACAGAGCTCTCTCGGTGAGTATTAAGTTTACTATTTTTTATGGTTACCAGTCATTCTTATTGTCTTGTTTGTCAGTAAATGATGCTAAGTGAAACATCAATGCAGGAGGAGATTGTATGTAAGACCTTGATGTTTGTCCAAATAAGTCCAAGTGTTACTGACCTTGGAGAGACTCTTTGCTCACTAAATTTTGCGAGTCGAGTGCGAGGAATTGAAAGCGGTCCTGCCCGCAAACAGGCTGATCTCACTGAACTTTTCAAATACAAGCAAATGGGGTAAATACACACTGCTCGTATTTGATGAAATTTCTTTTGTCTCGGTTTCTTTTATCTTGATTCATATTTTCTTTCTTTTTTCTTTCCTTTTTTTACAAATAATCAAGTTGAAAAGTTAAAGCATGACGAGAAGGAAACAAAGAAGTTGCAGGATAGCTTGCAATCATTGCAATTGAGGCTTGCTGCTAGAGAACATATCTGCAGATCTCTCCAAGAAAAGGTAATTATGATGGCTTGAGCTCCATTTAATGCTTTTATTTATTTATTATTACTATGAAACATGTGGAAAATTTATTGGAGCTGTTTTTTCGTTTTTCTTTTGCGTTTATTGTCCCTTAAATGGCATTTTTAAGTCATTTTGTAGACTAACAAATAACTTTTCTTACAATAGGTTCGAGAGCTTGAGAATCAGTTAGGTGAGGAAAGAAAAACTAGACTAAAGTAGGAATCAAGAGCCTTTGCCGCTGCTGCTTCTCAGTCTACGAAACAAGTAGAAGAGAAGAGAAGAGAAAAGTAGATAAGAAGCCACCTCTGTGTCCTTCAAAGTTGAGGATGCTTTTGAGAAAAATCACCAATTTCATGCCTCCACCATCTCCTCTACAAAAACAGAAAACTGGTTCTGTTTTATCTTCAATGCATGAAAAAGAAAACAATCCAAGGACCACAGTTGTGGTTTACTTCTTATGTCTTACCATTAACTTGTTCTTGCATTGATTCTGCAGTGTCTTGGAGGTGCCTTATGATTGTTCAGCTGAGGCAGACTTGCTGCAGTCACTTATCGTTAAAGCTAGGTTCGAGAAGAATCGATTCCAGAAGCCAAGGAAGCAACCAGAGACTTCAAGCATACATGTTGATTGGTTTTGATATTGAAACACCCAGTACATTCGTATTGACATTTTCACTTTCAGATTTTGTGTTCTGCTCAGGACTCAAAACTCAGCACTAAATATGTGAGATTTTCTGATATCATTCAATTGTACATCTCAACTCCTTGAATGATGTGTCCCCTACTTCCTTGAGTGACATGAAGGATTGTATTCCTTCATGATAATTTTGTAAATGTATCTCACATTCTCACTCTCTTCGGTGCAGGAATATTTTGTTAAGCCAATTAGAGTTAGGCTGTGTATTCCTGGGTTGGAAGTCCCGGAGTGGTTCTGTTATAAAAATACAGGAGGATCTTAATTAAATATTCCAGCTCATTGGCACCGTACTACTAACACTGATCAGTTCCTGGGATTCACCTTCTGCGCTGTTATTTCATTTGGCCACCGTAAGAAAAAGCGTCTCGTTAATATTAGATGTGAATGCCATTTGATAACCCAAGGTGGAAACCAGAGTGATCTCAAAATCTACTACCATGAAGAAGTTGAAAGAAAGGAGCGGAGTTTATGGGAAAGGGATCATGTTTTCATCTGGAGTATCAACTCTAACTGCTTTTTCAAGGAGGCCTCGTTTCATTTCAAACCACTGGGGGGAACTGCTGATGTGGTGGTTAAGTGTGGAGTCCATCCACTGTTTGTCCAAGACTGTTGATGAATCCTCTGTTATTTCACTTCCTAGGACCATAATTGGGTCTTAGCCTTCTTGAGCTTTTCTCCTGTGCCATTCAAAGAATTTGCATGGTGTCCACGTTCATGTGTTCAAAGAGCCCCCCTGCCTTCACTTATGCTTCTGCGGCTGGAACTGTATTGGCGACGTCTCAAGGTTGGTCTACTATCCAGTGATTGGATTTTTGAGTGTCTTTGGTCTCTGCGAGCTAGCCTCTATAAAAAAAAAAAAGCAGCAAGGCAAATAGATGATGCATAAAGTTTTACTGATGCATTACAGGCTCTTTGAATTGATTTAATAAGCAAACAAAGCCACATTTGTGGTCTACTTCTTATGTCTTATCATTAAGCTGTTCTTGCATTGATTCTGCAGTTTCTTGGAGGTGCCTTACGATTGTTCAGCTGAGGCAGACTTGCTGCATTCCCTTATCGTTAGCGCTAGGTTCGAGAACAATCGATTCCAGAAGCCAAAGAAGCAACCAGAGACTTCAAGCAAATATGTTGATTGGTTTTGATATTGAAACACCCAGTACATTCGTATTGAGATTTTCACTTTCAGATTTTGTGTTCGGCTCAGGACTCAAAACTCAACACTAAATATGTGAGATTTTCTGATATCATTCAATTGTACATCTCAACTCCTTGAATTATGTATCCTTTAAGTTCTCTGAATGATGTGTCCCCTACTTCCTTGAGTGACATGAAGGATTTGTATGGTATATTTGCAGTTCAGGCATGTCAAAGTTTCATGTTTTTGTTCTTTTGGGGATGTATGGTTTGTACTCCTCTTATTAACTTTATGTTCATTGTGAATGAAACCAAAGTACAGTATAAAAACTCTGTTTTCACGACTATGCATGGTAAGAAACTTCTGAACAGAATACTTCTTAGCAAGATTCCCACATACCAAAAACCACTTTCTTCCCCCCAAATCAACAAACAGGAACGAACATATAACAAGAAACCCAGTGACCAAAAAGCATTCAACTTTATTAATTACCTGAACATAATACTTCTTAGCAAGACTAGTAACAGAATCTCCTCTAGCAATCTTATGTGAAATAGCAAACTTCCAAATCCCATTCTCTCTCCAAAAACTCCCAGACACAGGCTCCCCCAATATCTCCTTCAACTTCCATGGTTCCATAAACGCAGGCCTCACAATCGCATCATCAGAAGCCATATCTCTCCACATCCTGCAAACACAGCTTGCACGTGCCAAGTCTCGAGCTCCGAGCTTTCGTAAGATCATAACTAGTGTGTCCCTGCATGTGAAGGATGCGAGTGACAAGTAGGAGTCCATTGTCTTGGTGGTTTTGTTATTCTTGAGTGGTGTATTGAGAGAGGGAGGGGTAGAGGAGGCCTAGTGTTAGGGAAGAGGGTAGTAGTAGAAGGTAAAGTCTTCCTCTTCGATTTCAACTGATTTGTTTATGGGTTTTGGATTTATCTTGGTGGTGTTTCCAGTGGTGATAGTGTCGGCGGCGGCGGCGATTGTGTTTTGATTGCCACTGGATTAGGTGAAGAAGAGACGGTGGGTTTTCTTTTTGGGAAGAGGGTAACAGTAGAAAAGGGAGTCTGTGTCATCCATCCTCTGTGTTTTCAATATTTTAGATAAGCCTTTTTAATCTATGGCCCAAACCTTACCCTGTCTGTATCAATCCTAAAATCTTAAAATTATGTTTTTGAAAAGCAAATTGATATGAATATCTTTTTTATCATCTAATAAAAAAATATCACCTATTAATAACGATATAATAAAATGTAGTGATGAGTGCTAAGATATATTTAAATAATGACGTTGACATAAATAATTTACCATAAATTTAGTATTTAGTATGATTTAAAAGTGAATTCTGTAAAAGTAACAGAAAAAATTACGTATTATAAATGCTGTAGTTAAATCCATGGACGGTGAAGGATTATTTCAAGGATTGTTTTGAAATTTGATCCTGCAGGTCAATCTGGTACTCGATCGATTCAGGGCTGGAACTGAACCGGGTTAAAGAAAAAATAGGAAAAGTCATAACCCGGTATGACTCGGTAATCTGGTTGACCCGGTTGCAAACCGGTCAAAAACCCGGTTGCAACCTGTTAATTTTTATTTTTTTTCTTAAAACAACGTCGTTTTGATTTTTTTAATAGGGATTGATCCGGGCGACCCGGTCAAAACTCAAAACCCGGACTTTAAATCGAGTTAGATTTAAAAACTATAATTTCAAGTGTATCATCTTTGAAAATATGTTGTTTTTTTTTAAAAAAATAATCCTTGAAACTTAATAAAACAAAGTCCACTTCATTTCCACACTTAAAAATGTTGATCTTATATTTGATTATTATTACTTTATTATTATTTTGTAACTCAAAATTGGGTTATTACATAGACAGTTGCAAGTAAACTGTTTTTTTTTTTTTTTTGATTAACGTGAGTGTTTGGATCAGCTTGTGTGTATCTCAACTAATTTCACGAGTTCTAAAGTTAATAACAATATAAGTGTCCAGTGATCCTGAGATCTGTGAAACTCAAATTAATATTCTAAAAAAAACAAATCTAGAATTTCATTAATTGAAGTACATCCTTTTTTTTTATAACCCGAGGTGTCCGGACCAGCTTATGAGCACCACAACTAATTTCTGGACCCACTGAACACTCTGCAAACCTAGTAGATAAGTAAAGTACCCCAGAAATAACAGCATACACACAAAGATTTGAATTTAGAATGCAGAGACAGGAAATTTCCTGTCAGAACCACTAGGCCAGGAAACTTCGGTGCAATTGAAGTACATCCTTAGTGTTAGTAAAGTGTAATCTTGTTGTGGAATGTGAAACAGTTAGGTGGTAGCATTAAAATAGACTTGAATATATTTTAACTAGGAATTGGTCTCGTTCATGCTGCTTAGAGTGGCTAATTCTGAAAAAAACTACAGTTTCTGTTCTTTTTGCTGTCATGACTAATGGAAAGCTTTGGTTGGATGATAGTGTTTGCCGGAAAAATGGAAAAGGTGAAAGGAAAAAAAAAACTGCATTCTCATCATTGCAGACCTCTCCAGTCCTTGGTACTTCTTTTTTCTCTGGGAATAATTGAATTTAAATATTAAAAAAAAAACCCAACCTAATTCTTCTCTTGAATTCACTGTAGGCCCATTGATTTGGTTTGATTTTTTTTGTTCTTCGATATATCATGTTTTGGTCATTATTTTTTTTAATATAATCCTTTATCTGTGCAATAATAAGGGTTTTTGCTTGGTAGATTTTTGTAAAATTAAATTTAGTTATTTTATTTTAATTTTTTTATGAAATTATCTCAATATCATAATATATTTATTATTTTAATAAATTAGTTTAAATTGATTTAGATTTTTTTTGGGAATCTTTTTTATTTTATATTCGGGTTGCGAGATTTGATGGGCTTGCCCAAGTTTATAAGTGTTTTTTTGTTTTTTTTGTTAATTTTTTTTAAATTTCACCCTTTTATATTAAGTTTGTTGAGAATAAAGTTTTGCATTTTTTTTATTTACTTTTTATTATATTATCTTAACTTCATGACTTAGTTTACAGGTTTGACATGCTTATTTAAATTGTTTTTTATTTTTATTTTTTAAAAAATTATCTTCCAACATTAGCTTACTTAAAAATTAAGTATCATAATTTTTTTTTTCAATGTTTTTTTTCTAGACTATTATGATCCTTTTTTGTTTGTTTATTGTAATTGCATGTCTTTTCACCATTTAATTAAATAATATTGATTGATGTCAGACAAGCTGTTTAATTAAAAAAATTTATTGAAATGTTTCAAGATTAATTCATTTAATTAAGTTTAATAATATTATAAAAAATATCATAAAAAAAAATCAAAACTAGTGTTAAGGGCAATTAGGTGCTGACATTATTGTTTTTTTGTTATTACAATGTTAGATGATCGGGGGACTTAGTATTTTACCAAAGATAAAAAATAATACAAAAATTAAAAATTATAGATCAAAATGCTCTTAGAAATAAAAAAAATTAAAAATGTCCTAAAGGATTTTTTTTTCTTTTTTTTTCAATGGTTTTTTCATTATTATCATGTAAGTTTTGGGAAAACTTGATATTATTTAATCTATAAAAATAGTATAATTAAAAAGAATTACGTGAGAAAGGTCAAGCTTTTGCTAGATAGCCTCTGGATATTCGTAATGATTCTGCAATTGAAGGGCCGTGTTACTATCAATGCGGTTACCATGAACCAACTACAAGAGCTCATGAAAAAGTTGATGCCCAGAATAAAGAGCATTTTTTTTTATTTATATATCCCATTAATTATATATTATTTGTTTATTTATCGGATTTAGTTATTAAAAATCGTCATAGTTAATAAATTCATAGTTAGAGGCTCACTTCTAGCTTAATTAAGCCTTCGAATGAGTGTTTAAGGAATCCCGTTAAATTAATTATATATTGTTTGTTTATTTGTCTAATTTGGACATTAAGAATTATCATAGTTAATAAATTCATAGTTAGGTTTGTTTCAATTTCGTACTTAATTGTAACACAAGTAAGTAGCTTGAGCTTTAGAATGGGTATTTAAGGAGAGTTTTGCTGTTTGCAACTCTTTAGCCTACCTTTGTATCAACAATTTCAACATAAGCTTTCTCAAGATAATTATATTATGTTTTTCCTAAGTTTATTTTGTAGCTCTTTATTTTATTTATATGCTTTCTTTTTATTTACATGTTTTATCTATCAATTTCTTTAAATGCTTTCTCTACATGTTCTCAATTATTTTTATTGTTTCTTTATCATGTAAATTAGTGTGTGTACGTATATATATTGTATTGTATTAGCTCCATACTTCTATGTTTTTCTTATAATAATCAAGATAGAATATTAATAAGATTTAGTTAGAGTCTAAGAAAATAATAATATGACTAAAAACATTTATAGTGAAAAAATAAAAAAACAAAAAAAAAAATTAATCCTAAATATTAGATCACCTTATCACTGAATATTTAACTAGATTAATACCTATATAAGTAAAATTCTGAAATAATAAACTTTATTCCAATCAGGATCGGTAATATCAAAAATTAATTTGTTACGAGTAATCCAAATAAATTACAAGATACCACAACAATCCATACTTCTATGTAAATTCTATAGTTTATTAATACAAATATTTATGATTTATTGCTTGATTTAAACCTATAATTTATTGTTTAATGTAAACTTTAAGATTTATTTCTTAATTTAAACCTTTTTGTTTGAAGCTAGAGTGGACCTTATTGTTTCTCGATCAATACAAACTTTACCATTTATTATTTAATTAAATCTTATTGTTTATTGCTTTATATGGACTTATTAGTTATTATAAACACTACAATGTTATGTTGATGTAAAAATTATTTCTTCGTGTTAGGAAGAAATATTAGTCTATGCTCATATGGGCTTATCTTCAATGACAAGTAAAGGAAAAGAAAAGGAAGATATCTGACCAATGCTGTCCTCTTTTCCTTTCGGTTTTCTCGGTAAAACAGAGGGTTAAAGATCAACAAGCTGCCCTTGAATAACTGGTATGACTTCCTTCCTGTACGTCCATTAATTTCTCTATAGCTATTCCAGTAACGAACGTCAATGAAATCTCTCTGTTTTGGGTTCTAGTGAGAGTTGTTTTCTTTGCTACAGTATTCTTATATTACTGATCATTATAATCGTTTGTTTTCTTTTTGCTTGTT
>Ga0325403_1005745_pt1 | contig 11743 bp, 3 predicted proteins | sample PopdelMetagenome_19_FD_205665 | JGI IMG/M metagenome (GOLD analysis project Ga0325403, IMG submission 205665) | Populus deltoides microbial communities from Bellville, Georgia, United States - Xylem-PdKOR-R4 | ecosystem: Host-associated > Plants > Phyllosphere > Stem > Wood/Secondary xylem...
AGGCAGGAACTAGAAAGATCAAAAGTTGGTTCTAAGTCAGCTAGTAATCTAAAAAAGTTGAAGAGACGACTTAGTCATAGCCAAACTGACTGTGATCATAGGTAGGTCATGTATGAAAAAAACCTACTAACGAAGGAAGACTTTTCAGGGATAAGAGACATAGGTTTAAAGAGAAAGCTAAAAAAGGATTTTTTGTGTATAATCTTGTATAATCTCGAATGTTATTAGTTTCGGTGTGTAGACCAAAAATTACAATGCAAGAAAAAATTTCTAGATTCATGGAGATATAAAAAAGCATATAAAGTTTAAGGTTCCCAATTTTAAGGGAATTCCTGCCAAGATGACAGATCCTACTGTAGGTAACCAAATATGAACCGGTACCATAGGCATTTTGATGGCGAAAGAGGTGAAAGAAGCAATCCATAGAAAGATTTGGCGTCGCTCACTAAATTCCATATTGTTCATAACTATTCATTTTTTATTTTTTAAAAAAATTCTTATAATTTAATCCATAACAAATTTCACATTGGACCTCACACTAGAGTATCTATATTAAGATACGACGGAGGGTACCAAAGACCTGAGGAGTGGGGTAAAGAAACATGCTCTATGAAGAGAATTGTATGTCCTATCTAACAAAAGCTTGCTTAAGGTTAAGCAAGTCATAAAGAATAATATACAGGTGGAAGAGGCCAATGTGTTACAACACAGACCTCCTCGTTTTTATAAGAATAACTAACCTAAAGGACCTTCCAGGAGGAATCATCCCTTGATTTGGAATTCGAGCTCTAGAAATAACAGGAAGGGGTCATCCCGTACGTGATTGATATCCACATCTTGAGAGGTTTTCCACTCCTTTAAACACCTATAAGTATGGCATGTTTTACCGGGACAAAGAGCATGATATCGAACAATGATATACCTTGAAGAAGAAGATCAATCATTTGATAGCCAAGGGCTATATTCAACAATTTATGAAGAGGGATACCTGCATTGAGCAAGGCAGATAAGAGTTCAACCATTCCACATGTTTTAGCTATAAATGTCATTTCACATGCACATGCTACGGTGAAGAATCTGAAGATACCTCTTCTTTTCTTACATAGAGAAATATTAAAAACAAAACAAATATATTTATCAAGTCTATTGGGTAAAAATACCACATATGCTACTAATGAATTGAGATTTATCAATATTTTTTAATATTTAATAAAAAAAATATTCACTTTTAACATAAGCCCATAATAGTCATAGGAACAATTAGTGGGCCCACACTCAACACCTTTTGGGCTTGGGCTGACGCTCATGCCTAAGTGTTGGGCAAGCGCCTAACACCATGTATTGGGCTTAGGCGCCTAGCTTGAGCCTAATGCTAAGTGCACGCCCAACACTCTTTGGGCTCGAGTGGTGCTCTCGAGCCTAATCCCAAAGGGCGTGCCTAGTCTTTTTAGGCCCCTGTCTTTTTTTAATCCAATGACATGGCCTAATATTCTTGGATCTAATTAGTTTCTTAAGCCCATTTTACCTTTTCCCTCATTCATGCATGTGGAAGGGATATCTAACCTTATTCATGCATGTGGAAGGGATCCAATGTTATCATGGTAAAATTATTTTTTAACCTCTCTAATCAAGCCCTTGAATCACCCAGGTAAGAGGTTCAAGATTTTTCATACAAAAGACATAATTATTCAAGATTTTACATTCAAAAGACATATATATTCAACACAAGAACCATCTTATTCTTTGAATTTAAGGCTCTCTAACATATTTATTACTTTTTTTTCTCTATAAGATCATTGACTTTACCATCAACAAATCCTCTAAAATAAATTTTTTTTAGGTATTCAGAGGCATTCATTAAGAGACAGTATCCTTTACTACGGAGAAGAGAGTTATTTACATCATTTGATCAATTTAAACATCATCAACTATAATATCACATGATTGGGTTACGGGGTATATAATTTTAGTTATATTGTTATTATCATTTAGAATCTTTTAAGAAGTAATCTTTATTATTATTGAGATTATGTAAAAAAAACAAAGATCATGGTTTAATTCTTTGAACAAGTGTATTAAAGTCACTAATTTTTAGTCAAGCATGTTTATCTAATCTCAATTTTGAACCAAATTTTCTTGCATGAATTCTTTTCCAACTATTATCAACCAGTAAAATTAGATGTTATGCATTTCCTATTTCTTCTTATTCTAGCAACAAGTTCATCTGTGATAAAAACAACTATAAAATCATATTATTCATGCACACCCACACAGTTCATCTGTGATTGGCGTTTAAAGTTATCTGAAGAAGGCATTACTCTCTCACTCATGCACACCCACACAGTTAAATTGGAACTGCAATTGGCATTAACTCTCTCATTTGCTTTCATATCATCTTGTCACAATCTCAAATTATTAACAAGAACTAATTGAGGAAGGAAATCATTGTTCCTCTCTTCACATGTTAATTTTTATTAGAACAGTAACATTTTTTTCTTCTTTTTTTTTGGCTTTTTTAATTTTTATATTTCAACATTGGGTTTATTATAAATTGAACATTTTTATTTATTTTGGTTTCCTTTATATGGAGTTATCAAGGTCTTGGAAAACATCCTATCATTGGGTTTGTACTCATTTTTATGATTGTCCGCTTTTTTCTATCATACTGTTAAAAACAAAATGGTGTATCATATTGTTAAATATATAAAATTCGGTTTCAAAAATAAAACATGATTATTATGAATTGGGCTTTATGATTTATTTCAATTTACTTTTTATAGGATTATCGTAATCTTAGAAAAACATACTAGCATTGAGTTTGTGCTTTTTTTTTGGGCATCTATTTTTTTTTATCATATATTAAATAAAAAATAATTCCAAAAAAACATAACTATTAAGAATTAGGCTTCATGATTTATGTTTTATGAGGTTATGTGGTGTCATAAAAACATCATGATATTGAGTTGGTACTCGGTTTTATAAGCGTTTATTTTTTATTTAAATAAAAATTATATAAATGAAGTTCATGAGCCAGGTTGCAAGTTTGGCAGAATAACCTAGATAGACTCGGGTTGTTTCAATGTGTCGTCGTCTCAATTTTTTTAAGAAAATATATCATCTCGAAAAACATTTAAAATCAAACCGTGTTTTTACTAGTTTCTCGAGTTTCATTTAAACCATCAAATCAACCTAATCATGTCGAGACAACTCTTATACAGTTTAATTTAAAGCTCAAGTTAGGCAAGAAGTATGGTTGGGAGATTTCAAATTTGAATTATTGAATTAGGCTTATTTCCCTTGGTTTGGAGATTATTTTTTTACATGTAAAAAGATTTTGGTCCTCTCGCAAACGTAGCATGAGGAATTAATCTAGTAATTTGCTAAAATCAAATAGACGTAACTAGTCAATGACTTGCATGATGTCACAAGGACTTTTTACCAATGTTATTAAATATAGCTAAGCCTATCGGGTCAACATGGTGACCTAGTGTCCTGGGCTTTAGACTAGGTTGAGGTTTCACCTAGAGTGGCCCAGCTGACTTGGTGGGTGCACCTGTGACCAAGCCAAAACCTAGTTTGACTTTTTTTGCAATAAAAATAAAAATAAAAATGATGTCAATTTAATTTTCTTATAAGAAAATTAGAACAATGATGTTTTGGATTGATTTAGAAGAATTCAGATTAACCTGTCCAATCCACGACAATATTTCATACCCTAGCTTTTTGAAATGATTTTTTATTTAAATAAACAAGTATAAAAGTAAACATCTACAAGAAAGACAACAAATAAAACTATTGAGAAGAAATGTATTTATTCAGCCTAAACTTCATTTCCTTACTAATGCATCTAATGATAGAGCTTTTTTTTAGAAAAATAAATATTCTTCTTAGTTAAGTTCATGTTTTTCTATTTTTGATTTTTCTATTTTGTATTATGATGTTTTTCATAAAAAAAAAAATTTCATATTTGAAGGAATTATTTTTCCTAGTTTATTTTTCCTATTCAATAGAATTATTAGGGGTTTCTAGTTTTTTACTATATAAAAAGTTGTAGAAGTCTTTTGGCAAATGAAGATTGTGATGAATAAAAATTAAGTATTTTGAGAGTCTCTGGTAAATATGGTGTTCTCGTTGTTTGAGGGTTTTGAGTTGTAACAAATCACATATCCTTCTCTTCCATCTAAATTAATTAGTATCAGAGTCCAATGATTCTTAATGGTTTTAGTTGAAGGTCATAGAGCACAAGTATCAAAGCTCAACTATTCTTGGTGGATAGTTATTGTGTTCCATTGAATAACTATAATTGAAAGAGGTTGCGGAACTAGACAAGCTCATGTTGGAGGGGATTAGGAGGTTCCCCCTCAGGAAAAAGACATGGCAAAACTAGTGTGTTGATTCCATCTGCATTAGTTGTTGTTATTGGAAATCTTGATGGTAGGATTCATGATAGGGTGACTCATATAAATATGTTCTGTTTGGAACTTAGATGTAGGAGCTTTCATAGGAAAATATTATCTTTTTTGTTAATGTTATGTTTTTCTATTTTTATTTTCTTGCTCTATATTATAATAGTTTTTTAGGTTTTTTTCTATTTGAAAGGAATAATTTTTCTAGTTTATTTTTCCCATTCAATATTATTATGAGTTTCCAGTTTTTTTTATATATAAAGGGTTATAATAGTCTTTTGGCAAGTGCTGACTTTAATGAATAAAAAATTAATTCTTTTAAGAGTCCCTTTATAATTATGATGTTCTAAGTTTTTAAGGGCTTTAACTTGTAACAAACCTCTTATTTTTAATTTCCATTTGCGTCAAAATTTCTTGATTGCTTGCATGAAAACATGTTTTTTTTTTATTTGTAAGTATTGTTTTTTAAATAAAAACTTATCATGATCTTTGTCGCACGTGTGTAGCATCGCAACGATCGAATCCACACTTAAAATTCTAAGTGTTGGCATCATGAGAAAAATCGGGAAAAATGGGGAGACAAGAAATTCTTATCTTTTATCTGTGGAAAAAATAGAATGGGAGTCGCCACCTAGTATTTTGATCACTAGGAAGCTTAACTGGTCTTAGAGATCAAGTACGGGGACTGGTTGCGTAAAATGGAAGGTATTAGCACCCCAAATACACCCTACCTAAGGTAGGCTGCATTGTTTTATTGTCTGATAAAATCTAAGGTCTTGTCGTGTTTTCTAGTTGTTGGTCCGTCTGTAGTTTAAGAAAAGTTCTCCTCGGTAAGGAGATCCTTATCTTATCGGCTAAAACCTAACTGTTCTAACATCAACAAAAGAATTTAATATCTAGAATATGTCTTACGTATAAGGTTGTAACCCCAGATATTAAAAGAAAACAAAATATATTTTTTTTGAAATTTTTGAAATTTTGGCCTAGTTCTCGCGACTTTAATAAACTGGTTATTAAAGCAAAAATGCATGCTAATACATATTTTTAAAATTTTCTTTGTTGTATGAAAATACAATATGATTTTTATTTTATTTTTGAGAGATTTGGCCATATGCATGAAAACAAAACATTTTTTTTATGTTTTGACAAAAACCAGGTATTTTAATACCGGATTTGTATCTTTAAAGTATAAAAATACAAACCAATATTGATCAAAATGTAGTAAAAAATTTACGAAAAATCACTGATTTTTTGAATATTTTATTTTTTTGGACTGGGCCCAGCCGGCCCATGTGGCCTGGCTGGACCCAACAACTCAAACCCGGTCACTGGCCCAAGCCAATGACTCGGCAGGCTGAGAGACCATGCATGCGTGAATTTGTTTCACGCGTGCATGAATAGTGCGAAGGTAATTAAATTACCTTCGCACAGTGTATATGCTCATTTGTAGATTCAAGAGAATATGAAGACGAACGCACAAGTTTCTAGAAGAATTGAAGATGATAAGAATTCTGGTCTTGCGTTCTTTTTATTATTCTGGACTCTCTCTCTGGGTTTCTTCCTTTCTTTTGTTTCTTTGGTTTTATTCCTTTGCCTCTGCTTCCGAAGGTCAAGGGACAGCAACGATGGAGGCTGGTTGCTGTTGTGTTTTTCTTGCTTCTGTTCGTCTGTTCCTCTGTTACCGTTTCTCTATGCTGCCCAGTTCTCCTTCATGTCTACCTCTGTTTCTTTTTATTCTCCCTGTTCTCTTTTTCTCCCTCTCTATCTCGTCTTTCTCCTTGTGTTTCCCCCCTATTCTGCTCTCCTCTCTTCCCCCTTTGTTTTTTTATGTAATCAAGCCCCCCGGAAAAGTTGCAATTGGATCCCTTGATTTTAGCATCTTTTCCAGTTTAGTCCTTGGTTTCGGATTGTTTCAATTAAGTCTCTAATCGGCCATCAAACTTCAATAATTATGCAGTCAAGCCCCTAATTTGACCAAATCAACTCTTCAAAATTATAATTGGACCCCCGAACTTTAATTTCCTTTAATAAAATCCTAAATTGACTTAAATATTAATTTTTCTTGCAATCAAACCCTCCATAAATTCAATTAGACCTTAGATTGATCTATAAACATCTGATTTTAGACTTTTCTTCCTCAAAATTTGAATTTTCCTTGTCAACAGGCTCTCATCAATTAAAAATATACTGTAAAATGTATTTTTGAACGCCCTCAACCAATTTTGACCTTTTTCGGTATTCCAACATTCTTTTCTCGCTCCTATTATTTTTTAGATTTCTTCTGAATATATATATATTCTTTTGTATTTTCTTATTTTTGTGTGGGAATCCAACAATGGATAACAACAATCTTATAAGCAAGTTTAGAAAATACTAAAACAATGTAAGCCCCAAGAATTATTTTAAAAAAAAATTGGATAAATAAGACATCATAGGGATTTTATTCTAATAAAAATAAATTGTTATTAGAGGGATTCTTTAAAAAAAATTAAAAAAAAAAGGAAATTGGACCAAGTTAGTATAAAGAAGAGTATTAAATCTTAGAAGAAATTCAAGAAAAAAACAAAATAATGAATTAAAGGAGTTATGGGGCAAAATTTTAAATTTTATAAACTTCTATCTCTTTCTATTTCTTCTTAAGGCTGACAGTTGTACAAAGGAAAGAAAGAGAGGAGAGCATGAAAATTTTCAAAATAATTCTTGTGCAAATGCTTAGGAAAAGAGAGATTGAGCATTAAGGAGGGTTTAAAGAGGATTAAACACAAGAAAACACTAAGATTAGAGAGGATTTGTAGAGAGAGAGGAGCTGTTTAGAGGAGAAAGTGAAGAAAGGAGAAGAGAAAGAATAAGACTTCAAGAAAAACTAAACTAGTTAGTTTTCAAAACTAAAATTATGAATCGATAGGATGTTTAGAGTATGTGTATGTCAATTTGAATAAAACATTTCTTGATTTTTATTATAATTCTTGCAAAATTGTATTAGGGTTCCATATGAAAATTTAAGGAAAAAGTAAATTATCTTGAGTGTGGGTTTTTAGGATCATTATAGGATGAGGAATGAATGAATTGATGATAAATTGATGAAGAAATTTATGGAATATTGAGACCCTAAATGGCTGGCAAGGTGTAGGGTAATGAATAGTAATTTTTCTTGATAGTTTTTTTTTTTATAAATTATATTGTAATTATGTTATGAATGATGATTTTTGAGTATTTGATGTTACTTCACTTAATGATGATGAGTTCAATAAATTAAGAGTTTAGTGTAATTGAAGAAATTGTTAAATAATAAAATGAGGAAAATGGTTCCTATATAAGAAAATTATAGAAACCAATAAGTTCATATTTTCTCCCTTACAGCCTATTGACATTGATAAATTTAAAGAAGAGTCGAATTAATCATGTTTTAAGTTAGCATGGGGATTTCCTTCAAGATATAATATATTGTGTAATAAAAATATAAATGAACAAGGAAAGATAGAAATGAAAGTATAATAAAATGGTTATGTGTGACTAATCATTTAGATTTTTAGTAAGAAATTTAAATGATAAAGTTATATGCAAAAATACGGCTAATAATTGGAAATCAAAATGGAACATTGAGAATAGAAAGTTAAACATAATAGTAATTTTTGTTTTATATTATTGAGTTTGTTAAGGATTGTATTGATCAATTTATAAGAAAATTGATTTGCAAGGAATATCTTGGCAATTGTGTCACTCACTTGAGCTGGAGGAGGAGCTTCTAACATAGCAGGTTGGTGCCCAATACCTATAGCTTTGTTACATTATATTAATGTTGTTATTGGAAAATTTATTTATTTATTCTGATATTATTATATAAATAAGTGAATAAAAGAATGATATATAAAACAAAAAAAAAAAATGAGTACATGAAAGAAATAGTTGATCAGCTACTCCTGAAGGGAGGCTAATGATTGGGCACCTAACAATGTCAATGGATTATATTGATATCAGAATTTCCAATAAAACTTGATTAGTCGCTCATAAAGAAAGGTTAATGATGTCAAGAGGTTTTCTTGACATCAGCATTTTTAGATAATGGACTTAAAATACCAGGAGAGGGATTGATTAGCTACTTCGGACTATAATAACTAATGATATCAATAAAGTATATTGATATCGACATAAATTTCTAGTTCTGATTAGTCGATCTCAAGAATAATAATGCTCATAAGATTACTAGCAATGATAAGGTCCTCAAGGGAGAACAACACGTTGTGACATCAATCTTCCTGCGAACAAAGATTGATGAATGTTGCTATATGCAGGGCTAGCTGAGCATTAACAATATGACAACTAAATTCTCAAGAGGTAAGGGAACAACTAAATTCTCAGGGGATGCAAGACATGATTTTATGTATAGAGTTATCATGCTGCTGCAACTGACTAAACCAAATAAAAAATATCCACTTCAAGAAGATTCATCTCTGCTGTGCTGATTCCTCCAACTTTAGCATACAAGGCATTATTGTAATACCTGACAGAAAAATACAGGAACACATTTATTAGCTACATTAGCACAGTTCTGTGTAGTTTCCAAGTGAAATGAATGACTGACAAACTACCAGTCTACCACCATGATCTTTGCAGGAAAGCAAAGTGGGTATTGGCCCATGTAGGGTAGAGTAGTTTGAATGGCCTGAAAATGGAATAATGGCAAGAAAAGAAATGCTACCAGGTGGCATATACTGTGGCTGCAAACAAAATATAGAGCTTTGATTGAGCTGTAACTGACCCCTCTCTACAATGACAATGACACATGCTTACAATTTGCTACCATTTGATGGGATTTACAGGCATGCTTGAGCAGACACAGACATCAACACCACAAACTTAGGTGGTGTTCTCGACTGAAAGCCGGAGTTTTACACACATTGCTGTCTTTTTTTTCTTGGCTGTGGCTGGCTCAAGTGGGATATGTTAACTGCCCTTCCATATGCACCTAGTTTTCTTGTAGTACATTTGGCTGCTCTTTCGCCATCCCCTTGATAATGTTCCAGCAACTCCTATGCTTCTAAGGCATTTTATCAAGCAGTGGATGCGGCTTACCAATGCCTTCTCGCAGGAAGCCCCTCACAAATCTAGTTAGGCCATCTCCTCAACATCTTTCTCAATCCATTTAATTACACTCATTTACATAGCAATAATTAATTGCAATGAATTACAGTTGGTTTATAAATCTAATCGTAATTAAACTCACCTCTTATATCACAAACCTAATTAGGTGGTTATTTTTAATCCAACCGATTTAGTAATTAGATGTACAAAAAACAGAAGGGAAGAAAGTACTTGTTCTTATTAATCTTAATCTATGGATCAGTTTTCGTGTACTATTTAACACTAAAGGTTATAACTTACAACTAAATAATTCTAGTCACACCCACAAAATATTATTTATTTAAATAGTTTTTTTTAGTTTTTTTATATCATTATTCAATATTAGTTTATTTCAGGAATTGAGTTTTTTAATTTTTTTATGTTAGGTTATATTTCAATCTCATGAATTAAATTTTTTTTTTTAATTTCAACCTTTATCATTAAATATTTTGAAAATGAGGTTTCATATTTTATTTTAATTTACTTCTATAAATTTATCTCAACCTCATGACCCATGTCACAAGTTTAATATGTTAGCCTGAGTTGACTAGAGTTATTTTTTTGCAGCTTTTTTTAATTGATTTTTTTTATTTCATCATTCAACATTAGGATAGTTAGAAATTATACTTTATAATTTTTTTTATTTGCTTTTTATGGGGTTATCTCGATCTTATGACCTAGATCGCAGGTTTAGTATGTTGACCGAAGTTGACTTTATTTATTTTTTTGGGTGCTTTTTTAATTGAATATTTTTTTTAGTTGGGCTTTGTTATTTTTTTGATTTGCTTTCTATGAAGTTATCCCGGTCTCATAACCCAGATCGCAAGTGTGGTAGATTGACATGGGTTAATAGGTTCATTTTTTTTTGTCCTTTTTTAATTGATTTTTTTGCAATTTCACCCTCCAACAACTCAATCTTTTTTTTATTTAATTTTTTCTTTCTAATATTAGGTTATTTGGAAATTGGACATCACAATGTTTTTTTCTATTTTCTTTTTGTTTTGTTATCCTTATCTCATGGATTTAGTTTTTTTTCTCTTGATTTTAACCTTCAATATTAAATATGTTGAAAATGGGGCTTTATAATTTTTTATTATTTACTTTTATGAGGTTATCCTGATCTCATGACCTGAATTGCAGGTTTGGTAGATTAACTCAGGTTGTTTTTTTGTCTTTGTTTTTAATTTAATATTTGTCTTCTAATTTTATCCTTCAACATTGGGTTGATTAGGAATTGACGTTCATAATTTATTTTGATTTGCTTTATGTAGGGTTATTATAATTTTATAACTCAAGTTATAAATTTGACAAGTTATTCGGATCGGCCTATTATGTCGCTTTTTAATATTTGAAAAAACAATATATCATTCAATATGTCGTTGCATCAATATTTAAAAAAAAAATTCAATATACATCATATTTTGAGTTCATGATTTATAAAAGAAATATATTATTAAAAAAATTAACAATACTTGAATATTTTTTTAAATTAAAAAAATAATTTGATTGGCGTTGCAACAGTAGCCAAGAATCTAGTTTCTTTTATTAACTGTAATAAGAAAAGGAAAAAGCCCTAATCCAAACCTCAACTGAGCTCAACAAAAAGATGGGTTTCTTATTATATTCACCGTTATTATTTAGAAAAAGCCAATAATCCCATTTTTATTTCTTTCTCGTCATCTGACTAGCAATTTCTTGGTCAGTCCTCACCATACTTGCTAATTTCTTTATTTAATATTCAATAGTCGAACCGGTTACTGCGATTCCCTTTCTTGATTTGATTCTGACCCAACTAAAAAATCGACACAGCATACAGTGAAAAGAAAAAATAGTATGGTTTCTTAATCTTAAAATGACAGCTGAATTGTAAAAAAGAAAATGATTTAATAAACTCTACATATCAATACTTCTTAATTTTTTAATCTAATAAAAAATAACATACACAATTGTTTAAAACAAACCTATTTTTTTGAAAACTAAATCAAATTATAGAAATAGTTAATGAGGCCAAGTCAGTTACGATAGATCAAGACTCAGTGTAATAAAGTGGGTATTCAAGGCATGTTACTTCTCATTACCATGGGATTGGTAATTAATAGCCACCAATCTCATCATTCCGCGCAAGAATACTCAAGTTCCCCGAAACCAAGCAGACAAAAGGCTGAACGGAGGTCAACCTTCGAGCACATCTAGGAAGATGTCTACAACCCTCATCA
>Ga0325403_1005746_pt1 | contig 11743 bp, 6 predicted proteins | sample PopdelMetagenome_19_FD_205665 | JGI IMG/M metagenome (GOLD analysis project Ga0325403, IMG submission 205665) | Populus deltoides microbial communities from Bellville, Georgia, United States - Xylem-PdKOR-R4 | ecosystem: Host-associated > Plants > Phyllosphere > Stem > Wood/Secondary xylem...
AAAGGTATCTTATATTATTAGATACGTTATTATAAAACATGCTTTAGTTAAGGAGTTATTGATACTTCAAGTGCAAAATGATGATATAAAACCTTGATAAAAATGCACTTTTAAGTACTAATCAATCAACTTCACATTTCATAGGATTTGGACGCTGAAAATCAATCTCTCTCCAAAGACTTTGAAGAGTGTTGTAATATGTCTCGATTGATCCTTCCCCCTGTTTGAGTCTTGTCACCCTTCTCTTGAGATCATAGACTTGTGAGGTGTCGGAGCCATCAAAATACGTTGTAGTAATAGTATCCCATACTGCCTTAGCCGTTGGAAATCTGATGTAATTTCCAATTAGTTTTGGTTCCATGGAGTTGATTAGCCATCCTTTTACCACTGCATTTTCAGTTCTCCACTTTCTGAAAGCAGGATCTATCTCTGTAGGTTGTGGAAGATCTCCATTTATGTATCCCAACTTGTCTTTACCAGAGATATACATCTCGACAACTTGGGACCAGAGTCCATAGTTTGTATCTTTAACTTGATACCGATTGGTGCAGCAATAGATTCATGAGTTGCTGCAGTTGTTGTCTGACTCAACATTTGTGATATTCTGGATGTTAAGTCAGCAAGGGTTGAAGGATCTACTTGAGAGTTTTCTGTTGAGGAGGTCAGATCTCTCACTTTCTCAATCTTCCAGAATTCTGTCTTCTTTCCCTTTCTTTCTGTTGGCTCACAGAAAGAATCAGACATATCCTAGAGTTGATGATCTAATACCATGTTACAATGATATATTCTTCTTATTTTACTGTTCTGAATATGAGAATGTTCTTATAACATATACACGGCTGCTAAGTATGGAAAGTAATAACTATTTACATAGAATTTGGCTAGGATCATGGTGATACATATTTTGTGGAGCTAATGGATTCTATCCTCGTGATTTCAGCAATTAATCTCAATGACAGTTCATGCCAACATACAATCTTTCATTTATCCACCTTTTAGCAAATTAATGTATCATTGTTTATATTAAAAATAAGTGTTTATGTTTAAACTAGATAAACCATCACTGTATATCTTTAAAAAGGGGAAAAACAATAATTGATCAAATTTGAAGAATCCTGTTCTACCATGAAAATTAGAAAGTAGGAGATTAGGAGTCATTGACCAAAGAAAAGAGATCTATCATAGAAAATTTGAATTCACGCAAATGACTAGAAAGTTCCCACAAAAAAGATCTATCGTAGAAAATTTGAATTCACGCAAATGACTAGAAAGTTCCCACTTGGAGCATGAGTCGTTGACAAGTTAAACTAATTAAGTGATTTAGTTTAGTTATAATTTACGTGATTATCAGGAAATAAAAAGTTTATTTTGTATTAAGATTTTATATACCTTACTTGACAAAAGTTACATATATAATATTAGAATTACATGTTTAGATAAGATCAAATATTGATCTTCTCTTATGTGGTGCTGCTTGGAATAAATATGTATGCCTTAAAGTTTGGAATTTTGAAAAACCCATATTCTATTTGATTTTGCAAAGTTGCTGTTGCTCAGGATTTAGTTCCTAGTAATAGTTTCTCCTTATTAGAAGAGAGAAAAAAAGTTAATTGATTAGAAGAATAATGGTTGATTAGTGAATGATTAATGTAGGCAACAAATAAAGACTAGTTTATTGGTTGTGAAGTACCTAATATTCTTTTATCACCATATGTTTGTGTGGAACAACCAATATTAGACATTCCAAACAACATTATAAGATGGTCACAACCAACTGTAATGAGTACCATCCAACCAACCATAATTGCTTTTGAGAGGGAATCTTTTTATCAATCATTAAATCTCCACAATAAAACCAAACTAGATATGATAATGGTTGACTGAATCTTAATGTCCTCAAACACAGTCTTATGCGTATCTATTCTATGACCCAAACAACATTATTAGGTGGTCACAACCAACTGTAATGAGTATCATCCAACTAACCATAATTGCTCTTGAGAGGGAATCCTTTTATCAATCATTAAATCTCTTCAATAAAACCAAACTAGATATGATAATGGTTGACTTAATCTTGATGTCCTTATACAATCTCTCATATGTTTTGGCATTTCTAGCAACGATATCACAACTGATCATAGTTAGGTATATTGGTACATATGTGCCTCAAACACAGTCTTATGCGTATCTATTCTACGACCCAAACAATATTATTAGATGGTCACAACCAACTGTAATGAATACTATCCAACCAACCATAATTGCTCTTGAGAGGGAATCCTTTTATCGATAATTAAATCTCTTCAATAAAATCAAACTAGATATTATAATGGTTGACTTAGCTAGGATGGTCAAAGATCTAAGAGATTCTATAGAGATTTATGCTTTTCATTTTAGGACTCTATAAACCAAATGCACTGTAACTATAACAAAGTGAGAGTATATTAAACTTATTCTAGAAAGGATTCAGTGGGACATCAAAAAGAGGTTTATGTGAACTAAATACCTAGCCATATACACCATTTTAGATGATAATTTGTTGCAAAAAGATGCTAGCAAAATAAGAATAAAACAAGACGTTAAAAAGAGCTTACCTAATTGGCTATTTGAATAACATCTCAAACACTTATATAGTAATTGGCTCAGATTTTATAAAGGAGTTTAAAGAACTTTAGCAATAGATCGTATCAATCACAAAGCTTAAAGAAGGAAGGTCATTTGAATTTTTTGCATTAAAAAGCATAAAAGGCTAACAAACCTAGTAGTAAAAGCTTTCAAAGTGGTTGATGATAATAAGCATAGTTATAAAATCTAGATTGACTTAACGAGTCAACTAGTGACCCAGACTAGTTCATGTTGAAAAACAAATAGAGAAAGAAATTGATTAGCCTAACCTAGTCAAAAACCCAAAATGACATGTGACGTAATATACCTGAGTAAGACTTAGTAAAAAACCATTGATTTTTTTTTGTTAAAATAATATCATTTTGATTTTTTAAAAAAATATTAAGGTTAACCTAGGTTAACTTTCTCGATTCATGACAAGGGTCTTGCCCAAGTCAACCCTCGGGTCGAGTTTTAGAAATATAATAATAATAAAAATACTCTTTTGACATCAAAAGAGTTGAAAAAAATATATTTGATTAGCTAATGTATGAGGGGCAAATCAAGCTCTTTGTCAACGAGAAAGAGACATTTAAAAACTGATGTTATAAGAGATACAAAGACAAATTATATAATTGATTTGATAGTGGGTAAAGTTAAGTAGGATGAGAGATCATGATGAGGGTGTTCACGAATCCATGGCCAACTTTATAAACCTATTTTTAAGGAAAGCGCAAAAAAAATAGTCTCTTGATTAAGATATGTATCATGAAAATTTAGGGTTTAAGATAAAAACTCTTCGAGGTTATGGAAACCTTATAGGTAGAAGAGTTTATTAACTGGTTGAAAGAAATATATAAGATTTTTTTAATACAAAAAAGTCTTAGAATAAATAAAGATAAAGTTAATTGTTATCAAATTAAAGGGGAAAGCTTCTGCTTGAAGGGAGAAATTGAATATGCCTTAGGCATGATGAGACAAACAAAATATTAATGATTAAAAGAAGATGAAATATCATTTTTTCTTTTCAGGTACACATGTTTTGTACTAATAACTCTATATATTGAGACAAGGTGGAAGGATTATTGATGACTACAATCTTTGTTGCGATTAGATCAGAAGGAAGAATTATTACAAGTGGTTTGACTTATGGAAACATGACACTAACAACTATGTTGTCTTCAAAAACTAGATTCAACAGGCATTAGAAGCTGGTTGTGTTCACTTTCTAGACTAAAAGATAAAAGTGGATATTGATCTATTCCTTAAAGTAACAATATTAATAGCTACACCCAAGATAAAATGATTAATTAGAAAAGTAAAATTGTAAAAGGTAAAATCTAATCAACCACAATAAAGACTAGAATTCCACGAATACCAATATTAGAAAAAAATATATTGATCATGAAAAAAGATGCTAATAAAAATACAGAACGTACCTATTTGTGAGGTATATAGGTTCCATACCTTCTTTACCAACTTTTAAAAAAGTGAAGACTTAAAGGGAAAAGCTAAGAAAATTATGACTTAAGGATAAGCCAAGACATTTAGGCCTAAAAGACCTACTGATAATGAGTGGCATAAACATCAACCATAAAAATCATCCAAACCTAGTGACAAAGAGGATGGTGATCTTGTTAACAACCACCAGAATCTTCTAGATGTAGAAAAGACATGAAAACATGGACAATTATCACAAAGTTCAGTTTAGTAGAATGCAACACCTAAACACATTAATAAGGAAAGATAATGCAAAACCTTACACCTTAGTAAAGAAATAAAATTTGGATGCTGAATAGACTAGTAAAGTGGTTAATAACAAGCAACCTCAAGTTCCATCAAGTTGATAACAAGAGGCATCCAAGATTGATAATTGCTAGATATTTTTGCTCCTAATCTTTTATAAACTAACAATAATAATCGATGCTTGATTTTTGTAAAAGACAAAATCACACATTAGCCAAAGACCTTGGTAGAAAGAATGGAGAATATTCCTACCTCAATACCATCTTCATTTCAAGAGTTTGCATTAGACCATGATATATTAAAGAGATAAATTACTGAAAAGATCTATAAAAAGATAGGTAATACTATTGTCAAGATAGTTAAAAAGTATGTGAAAAACCATCATCCAGTAGATGAGGAAATGACGATTAAACATAATGCCAAAGTAAGAATAGATGTAAAACAATAACAACAAGACAAAGTTATCTAACATGTTAGATCAATAACAAGAAGGTCAATCAATGGAAGCAAATAGTGTAGTATTAGTCTAAGTCTTTGTTAGTCATATAATAAGAAAGAAGGTGGCATCATCCAGTTAGCAAAAGTAAAACAAAATATTATTCCAATAATCACCATAACATAGGACGAACCACTATTTATGGTGAATAAAGAAACAATAGAAAAGACTAAAGACGACAACAATATACAAACTTCAAACTATCTACTCTTGTAAGATATGAAATGAATTCAACAAATGCTTTAATCTAAATAGAAGAAAATCTATATATAAAAAAAGAGAATGATATGATTATTAATGTTGATGGCTTCCTAGATGATCATTTGTTAGGATAAGACACTAATACTCCTTTTGATGATAGTACACAATAAAAAGAGGGAAAATTAGTAAATTTTTAATCTTAATGACTAATTAGAAGAATGAAATGCAGTTAAAGAATATAGATTAGAAATTCTCTCTGAAATAGAGATGAGCGAACATGATAAAACCATATCCATGAATATGGTATTCGCTCTTCCCTCTTTTTAAAGTAAACCTAGCCAATTGCTATATATGGACATTGACTATAAAGACAATGTAAATATTGTTAAAATTGACCAGTCAAAACTTGTGGTTAATCAATAATCATATCTCAAATTTCTTAAGCCAAAATTGGATATGAGTTGTCATTTAAAACTTTTATACATCATAAGTTTTTTGAAAGGTGTACTAATATAGATGATCTTATTCGATAATGGGGCAACACTCAATATTATACCACTAACCTTGATAAGTAAGATTGGTTATAATAGGATTGATATAATCCTATATAAAATGATGATGTTAGATTTTATAGCAAGCATAAGAGAGATTGTAAGCTGCAAATGGATATAATTATTGTTTCTAATACTAATGGCTTTATTAGAATAAATAATACAAATATAGTTTATCCAATCTTGCCCAAGCAAGACCTTGTAAGTCTTTGCTTCTACTATAAAGAAAGTTGACGGTATGCATAGATTTTAGAAATATAAATCTTACAATTTAAAAAGATGAATCTCCAATGCTAATGGCTGATATGTTGATTAATGTAACATTTAACAATGAAATACTTAACTTTATGAATGACCACTCTAGCTATAATTAAATCTTCATTATAGATGAAGATGTATAAAAAAATATTTTCAGATGTCTTGGTTCATTAAGGATGTTTGAATGAATGGTAATATCATTTAGTTTAAAAAAAATTGGTATTAAAATGAGCTTGATTTTTCATCATATGATTAATCACAATTCAGAGACCTACATTGATAATATAATAGTAAAATCAAAGTCCAAATCTACTTCCTTATATAATGTTTTAGCGAATAAGGATGCATAACCTAAAAATAAACCCATTATAATGTCAATTTGGAGTGCAATCAAGAAAATTTCTAGGATTCTTAATGTATCTATAAGGCATAAAAGTAGATAAAACAAAACATGAACAATTATGAAAGCATAACCTCCTCAAAATAAGAGGTAATTATAAAGCATTATTGATAAGATCAATTTTTTAAAGAGGTTCATTGTAAACATTGCAACAAAGATCGATTTTTACTTAATTGTTGAATGGAAAGAGTTCTAACAAGTTTCAACGGTTTAAGAAGCAACAAACTATTTTCGTAAGTCATTAAAGCTTATCTAGTTAAACCTCTAGTATTGACTTCATGAAGGCCTGAAAGATATGCTGACATAAAAAAATAACTCTGGACACAAATAAGTAATGTATTATCATAGTTGTGTCCTTATAAAAGTTAAAGAACATCATATATTGATAGAGAAACTATTTTTGTCTATATATTTCATTTGTTTTAAGATATAATGATACATATTATTAGTTGATGCATGTGCTATATGTAAAACAAATTTAATAAACTATCAAAATCTTTTTTAAGAGGTCATATTGACCAAATAGACTTTAGCATTGTCTAAATTTAACTTACATTGTATACTATAAAAAGTAGTTAAAAGCCAAGATTTTATTGATTTCTTAGCTAGACCACTATGCATCATCATCAACCATAAGATTGAACATGACATGAATCTGTTCCATGATAGTTATGGTTTGATGGATTGAAAACTAAGAATAAGATTGGTACAATGGTAGTACTAATATTAGGTTTTAAAGAGACCTTACCTTCTTGGCTTGATTCTCCTTGCATAAATAATCAAACTCAATATGAGATCTTAATAACAGATCTAGAAATAGTCCTCGAGTTAAAAGCTTAGTTAATTACAATAAAAGGAGTTTCATTTGCTTGTTATCAACCATTTAGTTGATGAATATAAGTGTGAACATCTCACTCTAACTCTATACCATGAAATGGCTATAAAAATTATTAAAAAAAATTTTGATATATTTTTTTCTTAAGTAAGAGGAAGCAACATAAAAAGTAATGACTTGACTTAACATTGATCAGGATATAAAGTGGTATTTGATCATTGTGGCATCATCCATATATTAATTATTGATCGATTAGTTATTACTGATATCTAGTAGGAAGGTAATAATGACAAGAGCATCATAGATTTCATGATAAAAAATACACAAGATAGTAGTTATAAAATTGTTGCTGAAATGTTTTGTCAAGTACAAGAAAAGGTCTTAATAAAATAAGTGCTTTTGATATCTAATAGGATTAGAAAAAGAAAATTCAAACTTTTTTTTTCAAAACCTTTCATAAAAAAGCTTCAAGTTATTTCAGAAAGAAAAGGAGCAGTTAAGTTCTCTTATTTGATGTATTATTTTGGAAACATAAAACTAGAGTTTTGTTTAGATGCTTAAAACCAAAAGAAATATTATTTATAATGTCTAAGATTTTTGAAGGACTATGAAGAGCCTATATATCTAGAATGAAGATGAGATGGCTTATCATAAACTATAGATTTCATTGGCTAGGAATAACCAGGGATTGCATTAGTTATGCAAAATAGTGCCAAACATGTCAATACTTTAGTCTAATCTAAGATGTACCAATGAACAAAATCAATACAGTTGTCACACCATAGCCATTTAGACGATGAGAAATGGATATTATTGGCAAAATAAACCCACCATAATTAAGAAGACATAATTATATTCTTATAGCCACAAATTACTTCACCATAAATTACTTCACCAAATAGGTTAAATATATTCCTTATTGATCAATTAACCAAGAAATCATGATTAAATTCATTAAGGAAGAAATCATCCATATATTTGTTCTTTCAAAAACCATTATTATTTACCAAGTATCAATATCCACCAGAGAAGATGTTAAGTAATCCATATAAGAATATTGATTTAAAATATTTCACTCTACTCCTTATTATGCCTAAGATAATGTGCAAATAAAATCGACGAATAAAAAATTAATTCTTAATATTCAGAAATTGATTAGAAACAAACCCAAAGTTTAGCATGATGCTTTATCAGAAGCATTATGGGCATATAAGACTTCATAAAAGACTACTTTAGGGGCTTTACCATTCATCTAACATATGACCATAATGCTATATTACTTTAAGAGCTCACGGTACAATCACTCAAAAGGGTTGCATAGTATAACATGGATAACTTAGAATACTAGCATGTTATGTTGGAAAAGTTAAAAGATTTGGATAAGGTAAGACTTGTTGTGATAGATCATTTACTGGCACACAAGAAGAAAATCAAGATAACAAACAACAAACATGTTCGATCAAAAAAAATTTTAGTGAGTGATTTGTTTTAGAAAGTCCTACTATTAATTAGACATAAATATCAAAATTTAGAAAATAGTCCTTAAATAAAGAGTGTTCATACATTGTTTCTAAAGTTTTAAAAAGAAATGCCTACCATCTAGCAAATCAATGAGGGCTATAACATTTTTTTTAATCAATTAATGGTTAATATTTGAAGATATATTACCTATATATAAAGAAAGTAGTGGAAGATTGTATATCTGACGAAGTCAAATGTTCGACCTAGATATTAAAAACATAACACTACTCTAGAGATCTATGGTTTATGCTTTAGGCTTAATAGTTAAGCTATTTTTCAAAAACACAATTTAAATCTTCATTGTAACAAGGATTTAGGTTGGTATATGCAATTCGTGAAAAATTCATAATGAATAATGTTGCTTGTATTATCAAAGAACAATTTTGTAAACAATAGAATTTCATAAGAGGATAAAAACTTCATTCAAATTTGGAATTTAGTATGTACAGGTATACGAGATTGTTCATTATAAAAGAAAGAGCCTAATACATATTACATTTTAACCTAGACCTAGACAATTTAAAAGAGGAAGCTACTTTCTAAAGATCCATCATAACTTTGTTTTTCCATGATCGTTGTTATCTTAGGCTACCTAGGGTAGTTTTCTTTATTGAATTAAGAAATAAGATCATTTCTACGTCAATTTTATCATTTGTCTCTATTTAGTTTGAAAGAACTATAGAATAAGAAAAATGTTATTTCTACGAGAGCTAGCCTCTCTATCAATTCAACAACTTTAGCTTTGTATTACTCTATATTAATTAATAGTCTTTTCACTATCAAATGACCTTTCTAAATAATAATGTATTTATCCTCCCAAGTATTTTTCTACAAAAGCTTTGAGTTTTGAGTTGCCTTGTTATATATTTTTACCTTTAATATAGTTATTCTTGTTGTTCTGAGAGGGCCAATGTGATCTTAAAGTTGTGAAAGGGTAACCATGTAACCCGACTAACACAATTTATAAAGCCTTCAAACAATATATTTCTTATGAGTTATTGAATACAATCCATGATGACTTCATCACTAAGGATGCTCATTCCTTGCATCAACAACTTTAAAATTTCTTTAGAGGCCCTAACATAGTATTCTTTGATGATTATCTTCAAGATTTGCTTTAGGCTAGATATCTCCTATATAGTTACAAAAGATAAGGATTAATCTAGTCTTTAAAAGTACCCTGAAACAAAAAAAATCCCCTCAGAACCACTTTTAAAAAGTTATTAAGAATAAACAAACAATACAAAGTTACACTTTAGCTTAAAGATAGAATAATCATCATTGGAGTAACTAAGGGCTTAATTTCTTTAATAGAAAGAAATGTAGGGTTCTTTGACCTTTAGCCTTTTATATCAAGGTTCGCATCCTATAAATACCTTAGGAGCAGTACCCGAATTGTACTACCTATGTTAAACCAAAAGTTATAAAAGATTTAATAGATGGTACAAACCATTCCTTTGGGGCGCTCTTTATTTTCTTACTTTCCATGTCCATTTCATGCCATGGTAATAAAAACACAGGTCCAAACTTATCCTCATATAATGGAGTTTTTAACCATCAAAAGCAGTTGGTTGTTATAGTATCCTCAAATCCTTCACCCTTTCTTTTTGCTCTCCTCTAAAAAGGAATAAATTTCTAGCAATATAACATCTACCTTTGCAAGGGTGTTGTCTATGGGTCTAAAAACACCTTTTAACATAAAGAGCACGTATTCTTATAGGTTTCATCCTTAAAGGCATATATGATGTAACCTTAAAAACGGGTGGGCCTGCTTTCTTTGATAGAAATGAAAGGGTATTCCCTAGTTAGTAGTAAAAAATGGTTGTGTTTCACCAAGGTTTTGGTTGAGTGTTCTCAGGATGATCAAGAACAAAACTAGGAGCTTTAACAGTTGGGACCTTATTCTCTAAAGCAATAATAGTGATTGATAGTGTAGCACTCTTAAGAGATGCCAAAGTAGGAGTAACAATTGATGATTGGGAACACTTAGCAAGGAAGGATGAGTAAAAGTCTTTGGTATTATCTTTATAATGGGAATCAGAGGTAGAGAAGCAATTTAAGGAGATAGTACCTAAAGAAAAAGAGGAAAGTAAGGTAAGATAAAAGTGAAAAAAAATCAAAATACATCATATTCTAGTTGAAAAACATACCTAGGTTTAGTCCTTGAATCAAAAGCCTCATCATCTTTCTCTTCTTCCATTATAGAAGGGTTTTAAGGTTTAATAAGATTGGTTATCACTGCTGAAACACTAATAGTTTGAGGAGATGAACAAAAAAAAACTATTTTAAAATAGCAAATAGAGTTAAAGGAAATACAATGAAAAAACCTAAAATATTCTTACTATAAGTTTATTTAGTAGGCTTTTTGTTTATCCGTCCTAGAAGACTTTCATATGTTTTACTTTTGTTTATTTTATCAAAATAATTCAAATAAAAAAAGATTTTATCTACCATCTCTTATAAGAAAGTGATGTAAATGAGTTTCATAGTCTTCATGAAAAATTGAATATGTCAACTAACACTTTTCTTTTTATACAATTAAACAAAATTAGAAAAAAATGTTGAAGAATTATCTCAACCGAATAGTTTATATTTTTAGGTAAGACCCCAAGATATGATTTATATAATTCTCTATAACGCCATTTTAAATGAAAGCTCTTTGGGTTTGAAACTTGTATAGACTCGCATTACTTTGTGTTTATTTTTTATCAAATAGAATGAGAGTTGTGAAATTTGAACTCGTGATCGCTTAACTAATAAGACTTTAATATATTATTAAAGAATCATCTTAACCCAACAATTTAAGATTTTAAATGAGACTCCAAAATATAATTTATTTATTTTTTATCAAATAGAATGAGAGTTGTGAAATTTAAACTCGTGATCGCATAACTAACATGGCTTTGATACATTATCAAAGAATCATCTTAACTCAATAATTTAAGATTTTAAGTGAGACTCCAAAATATAATTTATTTAATTCTATAACAAAAATATGCTACACCAAAATAATATTAATAATAAATTAAATTATGCATAAAAGAAGTCATTTGCAAACTTTACTTTATAGCAATAGAAAGAGATTGAAGAAAATTCCTAAAGTAGTTATTTGAAGTTTGAAACGGAAGAGA
>Ga0325403_1005752_pt1 | contig 11736 bp, 2 predicted proteins | sample PopdelMetagenome_19_FD_205665 | JGI IMG/M metagenome (GOLD analysis project Ga0325403, IMG submission 205665) | Populus deltoides microbial communities from Bellville, Georgia, United States - Xylem-PdKOR-R4 | ecosystem: Host-associated > Plants > Phyllosphere > Stem > Wood/Secondary xylem...
TGAAGCTTCTTGATGCTTATATATCTTTAGTGTCTTGCATGAAGAGATAAAGAGTAGTAGAGTCCGAGCCAAGAATGACTTGCCGGCAGGCTAGCATTTGCTAGCTACAGGGCAATATGTATGCTAAAGTGACATTCCGCCAGGTTGTTCTTGGCTCTACTTTGCTCTTTGTTTTCTCATGTGAGCCTCTCAAGGGCCTAATGCGTGCCAAAGGCAGCAAGAGCCCAGAACTTCGAAGTTGGAACAGTGTTTTCATCTTCCTGAAAGGTGTTTTTTTATGCCTTTTTGTTTTGTGTTGATAAACATATTTTACATGTCTATCCCATATGATCAATAGGGATGAGCATTTTTTATTTTTGAATGTTCCATTTTGTTGTTAATATATGCCTCCCCCGGTATAAATTTGCGAGAAATTTTAGAGTATTTAAAAAAGAAAAGAGAAACAAAAAAGAGAATTAAAAATATATTATTTTGGAACCTAAATAGAAATATTCTTGTGTTTTTTAGTCCGGATATGATTTGATTTCATCTTTATATTTATTTATCTCTTTTAAAGTGGATTGGTGGATTTATAGAGTAAATATAACTAATTATTTCTTAAATACTATAAAGTTTCTCATGAACTTTGTTGTGACATACATGGCGTCGAAAGACGGGTCTACTTCTTGGATTAAATTATATTTTGAATTTAATCGTAAAATTATGATTTGAGGGAGTTCAAAAGTTGCCACTCGGTATTATATATGGTTAATAGAAAACCTAATGGTCTGCATGCGAGAATCTTGGTAAGGGGACTGGTTATGCATGAAAAAAGATACATCACCCCCAGTGCACTCTATCTATGATAAGCTGCATTGTTGATTGATTGTTATTTTAAGTCGTGTTTCTATTTGTTAGTCTTATATAAGGTTCAAAGCAGATCTTCCTTCAAGATAAATTCTATATCTTATTGTATTAGATCTTAACTATTTTAAGGTCTAAATTTTAGCATTTCATTTATTTTCTACTTTGTATCTTTAATACCCGAGAATATATTTTACAGTGTAATTTTATACCATAAAATAATAAAGTCTACAACTAATTCCTAATGTTTCTTGCTATTAAATATTTAATTTAATACCGGGAGTATGCATTACATTGTAAAATTCACACCCTGAATATTAATTAAGAAAAAAAATATGGTATTTTTGAAATTTTGATCAAATTCTAAAGGATAATCATAAAATGATTACAATATCCATTTTGTATTTTTTTTATTAACGTAGGTGCCTGGGCCAGCTTACGTGCACCTCTACTAATTTCACGGGTCCTAAAGTTAACGATCATGTAAACCTTCAGTGACCATCATATTAGCAACCACAAGGCTTGAACCTAAGACCACAGGAGGAGCAAACCTCTTGGTTTCAAGCACTTACCACTAGGGCACCTACTAGATGGTTTCCATTTTATATTTTTAAAACATGATAATGCAATTTTTGTTTTTTGTAAAATATACGTAGAGATTTTTAGAATTTGGTTGTATGCACACAAAATAAAACATATTTTTGTATTTTTGAAATCAGAAAAAGTTTTAGAATTTTTCAAGTTTTTTTTTTTAAATTTCAGACAAAAATAAATATTTTTAATATCGGGTTAATATCTTACTATATAAGTCTATAACTCCAATATTAAGTGAAATTGTTGGAAAAATATGTGAGGAACCCATAAATAATTTTAAAATGGCTCCTGAAATTGTTTTAGAAATGAATATTTATTTTTTATTTTGGTGTTTTTAACATTATGTGGAAGACTTGCCATTTGTAATTTAGATAATTGCTATAATTCTCTTCTTTTTTTTTCTTCTTACGGATCGAAGTATAATTGATAATTAAATGCTGATATACATATATATAAAAGAGGAGTTCTCTTTAAAAGTGTTAATCCATGATGAAGCCAATTAAATCTGGAATAAGTTCGCTGATTTATCCTTATTTGACAAGCAGAAGAAGGAATATTAGTGTTTTACTCAAATCTCAATATATAATATTGGATAAACATCAAATAGAGATAGTGTCTAATTCGATTATAAAGATTTCATGTTTCTTTAAACTAAACAAGTTAATTTCTCGTTTATATAATTCGAATTTTCTCTTTAAAAGCCTTATTTGCAATAGAAAAATAAAATAGTGAAAAAAATAAAGAAGAAGGGCAGGAGAAAAGGAGAGGCAGGTTTTTTCATCTTCCCTCTCGCGCTTGTCTCTCATGGCAGCCTCTACAAACCCATGGTTGTTGTTGTTGTTGGTATTATTAGCCCTAAATTTTGCAAGAATTGTATCAGAGTCGCTTATTTTAGATCATCAGAGTTTAGAGGATGATGAGTTTGACCCAATAGGTAAGTTTATATTTAGCTATGTAATTATGTATTCAATTTTACTTTATTTTTTGCTAAGATAAATATATATTTGATAAGGCAGATTTTTTTTTCTTCTGTTAAGTTACAATTGATGAAATAGATTTCCCTTCTGGGACATTGATTTGCTTTAGAACTTTTTTTTCAACCTCACGATCGATCAGTTAGGTTGATGGTTAAGAGTTAGAGAAATCACATTAAGGGGCCAATCCTATATTTTTAACTCTTTAATATCTCTCGACTGAAAGCTATACCCCACATGGCGAAATAAAAAAAATGTTTTGTTATTAATTTAGTTTATTTTTAAATGTTTATTTCATCCCGATGGGCAAAAAAATATATCATGAATGGAATAATATTGAGTTCAACTCCTCAAATTCAGTTAATCCTCCATTGATGCTCTTTTAATTTTTTCCGTGTGGCATTGTTAAAGAAGAATTAGAGCTTGAGGAAGATTTCTGGGCGTCAGACAATTCGATTCCAAACATATCACCTGATTGTGAGGTATTTTAGCGCTCTCTCTCTCTCTCTCTCTCTCTCTCTCTCTATATATATATATATATATATATATATATATATATATATATATATATAGTTCATACTGTTCAGTCTGATTCTCTGATATCTATCTCCCTTTGTTTCTTGACGGCGAAGCGTCCATGTCTTGTAAACGCATGCAGCGATGAGGAGGGGCAGGTATAATAGAACTTTGCCCCCTCTCTTCTTAAGCAAAAATGTCTCGTTAAAAGACTGATTAAAACAAGATTTAATTTAATATCCTTAGGAAGGGCTCGCAAGATTAATTCAAGAGATAGAGCGAGAAAGGTATATATAGTTACGCTGTGGAAATACTAGAGACAGAAAAGAGAGAGCTCTTTTGAGCTCTTGCAACTATGGAGTTGGCATGCTTCGTGGTTTGTATTTCTAGCCAGCATACAACATACGTCTCAGTTTCCTGTCAGTTTTTCTAGCCATTGAATACTGTGCAAATGTTATATACCAATTGTGTTTTTCTCTCTCTACGTTCGTAGGTTACTGCGTTGTTGCCCTCAGTTGCTTTCTCTATGCTGAAACTTTACTCGTCGAATATCTCCAGGTTGGTTTTATTTATGACATGAATGATTTCATATACAATTTCTTTCTATTATATATATAATTCTATTAATTTTTTCCTTTACAATTCTATAATTGATGCAGCAGAAAGACCATGCTAGGGCTTTTAGCTGCAGGAGGCGCCCATACCTAGCTAGGAGCGTCACGAAGGAAGATGTTTATTACTAGATTTATTAATTTACGATTAAAAGTACTATATATAAGCAATTCTCCTTATCCATATTTTTCAGACTTCGTCAACCCCTTACCCCAAAGGGTTTATATTTGGTGAATTTTTCAACAGGTAATTAAGCCACCTAGTACTGCCTTCACAAGTTGCTTCCAGCTAGCATGAACTATAAACTATATCAATTTAGTCTCAACTTGTATTTTTAAAATTAAATGATTAAGATTTTCTTGCAGAAATCTTAACCCTACATCGTTTAAATTTAAATAAAATTGAAGGTTGATGCTTTTGTAAGTCAGGAAACAAGAATACTTGATTGCTTTGATTATATAAAACAAACCTGTGAGTTTTTTACAAGACGTTGTGACCAATTCTAACGCAAGAAACTTAATTTGGAGTAAAATAGAGTATGCTCGTAAGGTATTTGGTTTATTACCTGGGAGATGAAAAACCAGTTCACGGATTTTAATTTATGCATAGAAGAAGAAAAGCTTTATGCTTCGGATCATGTTCAGTTCGTCCTTTTCTCTTGTTTTAGCGCTCGAATTCTCGTAACACTAAGGAATCCTCATCTGAATAAAAAAAAAAACACTTCTCCGCTAATGCAACTGGTCAAACCCGACACAGGACAAATAATCAACTAGACCAAACCATGACAGATTACTGCAGAGCAGGCTTTTGTTTCTTGCGAAGGATAAAGTCGAAAACACATTACGCTCTCAAAAGGGAATAGCAGAAGGCAGCATATTAGTTGCTAAAAAGTATACCAGCAGAAATTGCAGGATGAGGAAAAATGAATATTGTTAGCTAGGAAGTCAAATTGTCAGCACCCCATGATCATCTGAATAAGATAGCTTGAATCGACTAGATTTCTTGACAAGGATTGAAAATGCTTTCTCGAGATGCACAAAAGCAACAGTCTAGAATGGATCATGAAAATTAGAACATCGAGTGAGTCATCTGAAGCTCGACCGAGACAAGATGAATACAAGAACTGAACACTCCAGGGGCTGTAACAAATAGAATACAAAACTCTAATAAGTTTTTGGCAATAAACAAATTCCTACAGTCAAAAAGCTTGGTAATGTATGAAGAAAACCTATTATTAGGGTTTGACGAGAATAATTGATCAGACTTTTAGGAACATCAAGTCCGATTGACAAAAAGTTTCTTTTTAATATTTAAAAAACTGACACAATACTAAACACACAGTAAATATTCAAAATTTGCTTTTGAATGCTTACTTTTGCCATTAGAAAAGAATGACTGCCATCACAAGGCTTGACAGCTGTTGCCAATAGCATCGCCTTGAGCAGAACAGAAGAAAAGAAAAACACTGAACGGTAAACACAAAAAGGAAGGGAAAGAAAAGAGAGAAATGGAAATTCATATAAAAAAGAAGAAGAAAGTTTATATAGACAACAATACTATTATGAAAAGAAACATCGATCACAGGGTGCGGCTGTCTGTCATTGGCCTTTTGTATTTCATAGCCGGGCCCCGCTTTCCCGATTAAACTTCACTCTGATTTTTTTTAAAAAGTCGACGGCCCTTGGGAGTTGTTTGGGATCCTAATCCATGAAAACCTGGACTGTTTCATATCCGAGTATCGTAATAGAATTTTTATGGAACTATAAGGGTAACAATGATAAGTCTTAAACTATGGAGGACGAAGTGGAACATGGATCAATCTAGTGTAAAAAGAGAAACCTAGAAAGTAGAAATATTTGGGAAGTCAAAAGCTTTCTGTATTTCCCTCCTGTTTGTGTTTGTTTGGAACCTTCTTCCATGGCAGCCTCCATAAAATTGCTCTTCTTGTTATTGATTTCACTTTCTTTCACCTATATTACATCAGAGCCAGAGCCAGAGCCAGAGCCTCAACGTTTTTCTTTGGAAAATATACTTGACCAACTCAAGTCCCATATCTCTGTGTTAGGTTTTCTCTCTTTCTCTTTATGTGTGTGTGGTATTATTAGTGCAACATGGGCTCTGATGTGCAGTGGTATTTCGATAGATTGGTCTGTTTGGTTGCTGACAAAGTGTGTGGGTTTGTCGTCATTGAGAATGTGTTGCTTCATAATTTGTAGATACTCTCCACCGTGTGAAACTTGTGTGTATGCTTCATAATCTTAGGTGTAGCTGAACTTTTCGATTGGAAATTAATAGAAGAAGAAAACCTTGTCAAGTGAGCAGACCATGCCCACTCAAGCTTTTCTTACTGTACAGATCAATATACAGTTTATTAACCTCCCAAATGAGAATGGATGGAATAATTATAGTTTAAAAATGAGGGGAAGTTTTCATGAGTTCTTGACAAATTAAAAGAGATTTCGGCAAAACACCCTTGGGCTCAAGCAAGCGGTGGAGTATATATGATGTTGAGAATGCAAATTTTATGGCTTTTTACTAGGCAGATTCTTTGCTCTTAGATTTTGTCTATTCCTCTTTATCTTTCATTTCTGAACTTACCCAGGTGGATCTTCTCATTTTTCTGTGCATTTCCAGTTAATTAACTCCTGGTCATTGAGATACATGTTTTGGCGTTCAGTTTGACTGCCTCATTGACCATGCTCTTTCTTCTTCCTCATGTTGATAAAGAGTCAAGGATTGATGACAGAACCCGTGAAATAAGAAGCAAGGATGAGAAAATTAGACAGATGGAGATGATCATTCATGAGAAATCCAAAAGCATTGATTCATTAATGAGTGAGATAGAATCACTCCAGGTATGGTTCAAGTTTCACTGAACAGTTGATTCTTCAAGACATGAAGTTAACTGTTCATCTAGAATAAATATTTCCCTATTGTTGATTTTTTTTCTTTTCTTTTTCATTAGCCAAAAGGAGTCATAGATGTCAAAGAACAGTCAAGTAAATCATATGCTCGGATCGGTGAACTTGAGAAGCAGGTTAGTTGTTCGTGCACTACCTATCTAGCAATTAATTACGAACAGATCTTTAAGATTTAACTATTCGTGACAGGTTGACAAACTTAGAAAGGAATTAGAATCACAAAGTCAGGAAAAAGATTCTGTTGAAATCCGAGCATATGTAGCTGAGAAAAAAAACAAAGAGCTTAGTTTGAAATTAGAAACTGTAAGTAATGTTTTTGCTGAGATCGTTGCTGTTTCTTTTTCAATTTTGTTTTCATTTCACGAGTCTCACAAGTATTCGGCTCGTTACACCTCCGTTGATTTGTCTCCTCTCTCTGATATCAGGTAGGAATTTTAGATTTCTCTAGTTACATAATTGCCTGAATGCAGAGCTTATTGCTATAAGCTATACAAAAACCAGTATCCATATGCTACATGTTCTGAATTTCTGTCGTGTGAAAGATTGGTAACCTTGGTTTAACGTTTGAGTCCGAAAAAATTAATGATCTCTGTTCTTAATTAACCAGGTTCAGGTTCAGGTTCATGGAGAATGGTTTCCACATTGGCTTACAGTTTATTTTACCAATTTTCAGGTAAATAATGTTGTTTTCAGGCATATTTGGAGGGGGTGTGTTTATACAAAATATTTTCCTTTTCTCATTCTCTAGTTTTTTCCATAAGCAGTACTATGTGGTGACTCACTGGGATGAACACGGAAGACAAGCCTTGGACATGACAGTTCAGAAGGTTTGATATTTTAGATTGTTTGTCTTACAATTCAATAAACTCAACTCTGAACATTCTGTGAACAAACATCTTGATAGATTTCCAGAGAAATCTTGTATTGAAGAATCCTACTTATTGTACATAATTCCCGTTGATTGATTTCACAATTCTTCTATTTGATCACCAGGTGCTAGAAAAGAAATCTCAATTTGACAAGTGGGCCGAGCACCACACTGAAACAATTTATAATGTGAGTTGTCCGAACACCTTCTCGTCATTTTCCTAGTGCTTCTTGCTAAGAAGTCAAAACAGAGTACAACTTCTAACATTCTTGATAAATTTCTTGAAAGCAAACTCAATCTGTAGAATTTCCTTTGTTCTAGTTCCTTTTACGTCAATGTATCTTAGTCCTACACAAGAGAACATAGCAACAAAGAATCAAGAAAGATGGAGATTTTGGTTAATTTACATGTTTTACTTCCAATTTATATTGAAGTGTTAGAATTATGGGGAAATCAAGTGGATCGTTTAGTCTGATTCTTCTGTCCATCTTTCATTGTCAAGAAATGGATCCCCATGTTCAAGGACTGGTTGTTGAACTGTATAAGCTATCTTTGGGAATGCATTCCACCACAAACTACCAAGTGTGATGAGCTCTTCAATGCATGGAAGAAGACTGCATTACACCATGCTATCAACGTACAAGAAATGGCTGGTCCTTACTTGAAAGTAAGACAAAAGAAGTTGAAACCTTTTTCTCCGAAATTATTGTTATCTGCTAGGCTTTTCTTCCAGTGACAAGGGCATTTCTTACAGGAAGCAAGGAAGTTTACTCAGCCATACAGCAACCAGGTTGCAAAAATGACAAGATCCTTAGTTAAAAGGGTGGTGGCAGCATGGGATTGGTGGTGAAGTGGCGGTAGGGCAGGAATAGAGGAAATAATTGAATAATGTTGTTTATTAATTTTTGTAAAATATTTTATGGTTTTATGCATTTAAAAATATTTTTTAATAAATTAATTAAGTTTACAGTTTGATTGTAATTAATATTTTACACAACACAAAACCTTAATTATTATAGCATTTGAAAAATCTGGTCATTGATTTTATTATTGCAGTGAAATTTGGACCCTTTCTGCTGAATATAACTAAATTTTATCAGCTCATTTCTTTCCTTCTATGCGGCATCCAAGGCCTCTTCATTAACCCAATAAAGCAATCTCCTTCTGAATATTCTCTGCAGATGGTCTTATTCAGTTCTTTGTTTTGGGCCGTCAGACTTATTTCATAAAGAACTGTTAATTTTCATGATTATATATTGTCCGTTAGACTTTAATTTTGGACCTTTGGCCCTGTTGTTTAGCTAATATATATATATATATATACGTACATACATACATATATATATATATATGTATGTATATAGACACACACTTCCTTCATCTTTCAAAAAAACAAGCTTGTATTTTTCACCAAACAATCCATTTCTCAACCAATATTTCATCTAAAAATACCTAAGAGGCACTTAATAAACCTCAATAAACTCACTTGTGCCGTTGTCAAGCTCGAATTTACTTTTTCCAACGAGTTGAGAATTAAAAATAATTATCATCAAACTTTTTTTCATAAAATGAATTATTTTGACATTAAATTTAATTATTTTTGTTGCTAAAATCACGACAATCAAATATTTTCTCTCTACAACCATCTTCTAGCGAGTCACTCTCTTATTCAAGAACTAAAAATGACAAAAATAAATTTTATGGCCAAAATAAAAATTGTAAAAAATTGGAATTAGACATATATTATCTGTGTCTCACATCCCAGTCTTTTGTCTTTTAATTGTATAAATCTACCATAGTTTCATATAATTATGCTAGAGAGGGACTAAATTAAACAAAAAATAAATAAATACAAAAAAAAAAAATGAGAAACTTCACTATTCATATGAGTAGTGAAGCTCCGTAACATAATATAGTTCTTTCAGTGTGTTTAGGTAACTAGATCATCGGCCTACGTCCTACAAGATCGTTGACATTGACTACAATGCAGAATAGATAATAAATAAATAAATATAAAAGAATATATATCTATGTATTGATAATGTATTTTTTAGTAAAAAAAAATTTAATTATGAACTCAAAACTTATGCATAAGTTTAATAAAATAAATAAGGATTATGTATGCTAATAAATTTTAGAAGAGATTTTAATGCTAACTAAATATTAAAAAATAACCACATATAAAGACAAATGATTCTATGCTACAGGGAGCTCTTTATCAGTGCATAGACGAAATGTTTTTTTTTTTTTTTTTCATATGACTCTCTGAAATCCAAATATATGAAATGGTGATGGTATAAATAAATTCATTTATCACTTGATCCTGCGATTTAACAATATAAACAATAACTAGTCGTTGTCAGTTCCAAATTATACTTATAAGAAAAGTGAAAAAAATGAGAGGGTTCGAAGAATTTTACATATAAGAAAAGTGAAAAAAAATGTGAGAGAAAATTACATGATGAGAGGGTTCGAAGCATTTTATCAAATCTATGTATTCTATCATATCAAAGTATTTTGATCAAATTAAATGGAAAATTTTGGGTTCATGGTTCAAAAATAACACCATGAAAGGTCTCACATTGTTCAAAATAATTAAATTTTCTTTATAGAGTGCAAATTAGACCATATTTTTTTTTTTTTTGAGAAATTAAAAGGTAGGTCTCGCTCATCATAGTTTTCAGACCTGGTCCAGTTCAAGGCTAGGGTCCCGGGTTTTGATTAGGCCATCCGGATCAATTCTTTTTTTTTAAAAAATCAAAACGACGTCGTTTTAGTAAAAACAAAAAATAAAAGTCAACGGGTCGCAACTGGGTTTTTTACTAGGTTTTGCCGGGTCAACCAAGTTTTTTCTTCCCTTATTTTTTCTTCAACCCAACCCAATTCCAGTCCCGGATCAATTTGTCGGGCCGGACCAAGTTTTAAAACTATGATACTCACACTAGATATAAGAAGACACTTGAGTTTCTCGGTTACAATACAATTAAATTAAAAAAATAATTAAAAGGCTCAGTAATTCACTGTAAACCAAGACATATATCAATATAGGTTGGAAAAGTGAAATGAATATTTTACCCATATCAAACAAAATCAAATAACTTGTTGGTAGGGGTAATATTATGTTTTTCACATGATTTATTGGCAATTATCGTATTAATTTGGACAAATTGATCTTTTTCACTTTTTTTTTGTAGAATGAAATAATTTATTGGCCATTATCATATTAATTAGAAACTGTTTGGGAACGCGGTGCAGACTATATTCTCAAAAAATTCAATTTTTTTTGTTAAAATTTAATATATTTTATATGTTTTACATCGTTTTGATGTACTGGTGTCAAAAATAATTTTTTAAAAATAAAAAACATTATTGGCATGCATTTCGGCATGAAAAGTTATTTGAAAAGCAACCACAACCACACTGTCAAATATATTCTAAATTGGCATTCAATGCTTTTTAGTCTTTTCATTTGTTTTAACAAAATAAAATGACTAATTACTCTTTAAATTAAAAAAGATAAAGTTGGTGTCTAATGGTGTTTTCATCTTATCAGTATGGTTTTTTTTATATATATAATCAAATTAACTTAGTGGTGATTTAGAAATTTAATTATCATAAATATTAATAAAAAGGTGGTTATGCAAGTGTTGGTAGTGCTTTTTGGATAGGGCATGTATCATCACCCGCAAGCAATATACAAACATTTGAATTGTCTCGGCAACCCCTCTATTCTTAGGTTGTGCGTGTGGTCAACAACCTCTAATTTAGTACCGATGAGCTTTTTGTTTTCTCTCTTTACCTCAATTTTCATGTCTAATTTAGATTTTTTTTAATTCCATCCTCTTCTAATTTTTTCATGTGTTAATTAGATCTGCCCTTCTTTCTTTTTAATTTATATTTATTTTATTTTAGATAATTTTTAAAATTGATTTTTTTATGATTTCATCCTCCTGTTTTTTTCCTATCGAATTTTATCTTCATTCTTTTGATTGTTATTTTTTTACCTTGAAAAGTTTTTTAAATTAATTTTTTTTTCAATTTTATCTTTCAACAATCTAAATTGGTTGGGAATTGATTAAGCCCGAGTCTAAGATTGAACAACTTGTAATTTGGAAGATTAACTCATGTTTAGGAGATTCGCTTGAATTTGCTTGAGTTTTTTTTAAAAAAAGTTTATATTTTCTTAGTTTCATCTTTTATTATTTATTCAGTTGTTGATTAGTATCTCTTTTTCTCTCTTTTTTTATATTCAGTTGTGGATTAATATCTCTTTCTCTCTTTTTTTTTTTTTTTTGTTTTTTATAGGATTTTTTATTAATATCTTTTCATCTTTCATTACCTGAATATTTTTTTATATTTAAAAAAGGTTTGATATGATCTGTAGTATATCACGAGTCACCTTTATAGA